>Ga0129298_10000709_pt1 | contig 13502 bp, 8 predicted proteins | sample I19B2metaG_FD_94707 | JGI IMG/M metagenome (GOLD analysis project Ga0129298, IMG submission 94707) | Lake sediment bacterial and archeal communities from Gulf of Boni, Indonesia to study Microbial Dark Matter (Phase II) - ​I19B2 metaG | ecosystem: Environmental > Aquatic > Freshwater > Lake >... | reverse complement strand
GACCTATTGGTCGCCAATCAGTCAGAAGGTTTCAGACACCACCAAAAACTACAATGAACTGGCTTGCTACATAGAGCTGGAGAAAAGGACGGGTATTCATATCAATTTTCAGCATCCGCCATTTGGACAGGAAAAAGAGCAGTTCAACCTTATGATGGCTTCAAATGATTACCCCGACCTCATCTGGTATACCTGGACGGATATTCCCGGAGGACCTGCCAAAGCCGTCAATGACAAGGCGATCATCAAGCTCAATGACGCTATTGACAAATATGCACCCAATCTGAAAAAGGCTTTCGGTAAATACCCGGATTCCAGGAAGGACAGTATGCTGGACGATGGAACCTTCTACATGTTCCCATTCATGAAGCCTGACAAGGCGGTTAGAACCGTTTACGGACCACAATTCAGAAAAGACTGGCTTGACAAGCTTCAGATGAAGGTACCGGTCACTATAGATGAAATGTACGAGGTGTTAAAAGCTTTTAAGGAGAAAGATCCCAACGGCAACGGACAGAAGGATGAAATCCCGTTTGTTTCACAGAAGCTGAACGAGATTAAGTACCTGTCTGCAGCTTGGGGGTTGGATTATGGAATTTACATCGGCAAAAATACAATAAAATACGGACCTATAGAGCCGGCTTACAGGAATTACCTGTCCACCATGCGGCAGTGGTACAAGGAAGGCCTGATTGACCCTGACTTCCTGACCAATGACGCCAAGCAGTTCGATGCCAAAATAACAGGCAATAAGGCAGGTGCATTTTTCGGATTGGCTTCAGGAAATATGGGAAGATATATGAATCTCATGCTTGAAAAAGATCCCAAATATGAATTGGTAGGTGCACCATGGGCAATAGGACCGGGCGGGAATAGTTACAACACTCATACGGATGCAGTCAGGCCGATAACCGGTCCCGGACTTGCGATAACGACCAAAAACAAATATATTCCCGAGAGCGTAAAATGGTGTGATTACCAGTACAGTGATGAAGGCAGCCTTTTGATGAATTTTGGAATAGAAGGCGAGAGTTATAAAATGGTTAACGGATATCCGACCTATACAGACCTGATCCTCAAGAATCCAAAGGGGTTGACACCGGATCAGGCTGTTGCCAGATATGCCACGACCTTTGGTGCAACCATGATATATGACTCACGGTATATAGAGCAAATCATGGCGCTTCCGCAGCAAAAAGCCGCCATGAAGACATGGGCCCAGGGGGATACTTCCCTGACCCTCACAACAATCACACCTACTTCAGAGGAGAGCAGCAAGCTGGCCTCTATAATGAATTCAGTCAACACATACAGGGATGAGATGTTTGGCAAGTTCGTGCTTGGACAGGAGCCTATGGAGAACTATGACAAATTTGTGCAGACCATAAAAAATATGAAGATTGATGATGCATTAAAGGCGTACCAGGCTGCACTGGACAGGTATAACAACAGGAAGTAGATATAATCAGCATTATATAAATATTTACAAAAATATAATATGGAGGCATGATTATGAGCAATGGAAAAGGCTTGGAAAAAAACTCGAAACAATGGTGGTTAGACAGACCATGGAGGCAGATCCAGACCAATTTGAGAGAAACTGACATGCTTGATATCGATGCGGAAAGCTTTGTAAAGGAACTGCAGGAGTTTAAGGCTACATCAGTATTCATTAATGTTGCAGGTATCATTGCAAGCTACCCGACAAAGCTGCCGTTCCATTTCCAAAGTGAATTCCTGAAAGGCGACAGCCTGGAGAAAATCATTACAGCCTGTCATGACGCGAATATTTCAGTTATTGCAAGAACGGATTTTTCCAAGGTTCGCAGGCCAATTTATGAAGCACATCCCGAATGGGCTTACATAAGTCCCAAGGGGCATATAGTGGATTACAACGGAGATGTCCACTGCTGTTTGAACGGTGATTATCAGCAGAAATATGCCTTTGAAATAATGAAGGAGTGTATAACAGCCCTGGATGTGGACGGTATTTTCTTCAATATGGGAGGCTACCAGGTAAAGGATTACAGCGGAAACTACCATGGCATCTGCCAGTGTGACAGCTGCAGGAGGAAGTTCACCGAAATGTTCAAAATGAACCTGCCAAAGGAAGAAAACATGAATGACCCTGCCTTCAGAAAGTATCTGGTTTTCAAGAAGAGGACCCTGGCCGAATACCAGGATAAGATATACAGAAGTTTGAAGGAAGTAAGGCCCGACCTCCTCATATTCAATAACAGGCAGTCGCTGGAGGGACTGGTAAGACAGGAATCGAACACAGCTGTTGATAGGCCGCTGCCTTACTGGCAGTATAGTGCTTCGGACAATACAAAGTGGGTTGTAAGCTCATATCCTGCAATGATTTCCGTTAATACTACCGTTGATTTCATTGATTTTCCATACAGGCATGTAGCCATATCACCTGATGAGCAAAGCCTCAGGATGGCCCAGAACCTGGCCGAGGCAGGAGGCCTGGACTATTATATCATGGGAAGGATGGAAAACCATGAGGATAAGTCCGGCTATGAAGGTATAAAGAAGCTGTTCCATTATCATGCAGCATGCGAAAAAGAGTATGTCAATCTTACCTCAAAAGCCAACATCGGGCTCTTAAATGGTGGGGACGGCGACCAGCAGGAATTCAGGGGTTGGTTCAGATTCTTGGCAGAAAATCATTTCCTTTTTGATACCATCATGGTGGAAAGAGCACTGGACCTTCCATGGGACAAATATGACGCAATTATAGTTCCAGGCTATCAGGCATTGGGAGACGATGTGTGCAAAAAGCTGGATGACTTTGCAGCAACTGGAGGTACTGTCATTGCAGTTGGAAGTGCGGGATTGCGCAGGGATGATTTTGAATTGAGACAGGAGCCTCCTTTCAAATGCATGGGCATCAGTAAAATAAATTATGTCCGCTCTGACATGCGTTCATCCTATTTTAAGATGGATGAGAAGAATGGATTTGAACGTTTCCTTGTTACCGACCTTGTTTATATGGACGGTAACTATGTATTTTCTGAATATGAAAGCAGTGTCAAAAAGTATATGAAGCTTGTACCGCCACATATGTACGGACCGCCGGAACGCTGCTACTATACAGTGGTTACTGAACTTCCGGGTATCACAGTGAATTCCTTCGGCAAGGGAAAGGGCGTATTTATTCCATGGGAACCCGGAAAGCAATACTACAAGCAGGGTTACCTCAATACCATCAACCTGGTTGCCGACCTTCTTGAAAACATACTTAAAATCAAGCGTGTAGAAGGTAATCTGTCACCTATGGTGGAAGCGACTGTTTTCGAACGCAGAGATGGAAGCTTCCAACTGCTGCACCTTGTTAACAATTCAGGGCACTTCGGGGTTACATATTTTGCTCCGGTTCCCATGGCAGATCTCACAGTAACAATACCCTTTGCAGGAAAACCAGGGTCGGTAAAAAGCCTTGTAACAGGTAAAGAATATGAATTTACTGAGGAACAAAATGAATTGACTGTAAAGATTCCTCGGCTTGACCTGTTCGAATGCGTTAAGATTTCAAAATAAAATAATAAAAGCAGCAAGTTTGCATAAATCATATAAATATGATAATAAACATTTGAAAAGGAGGATTCTTCATGGGAACCATCAATGTAGTATTGTCTACGCTGACGCATGAAAAGGAGTACATGGATAAGTTAAGAGAGGTGTTTGCGCCTGCAGAGTTTATCCAGCTTGATGCAAGTGATGCCGCAGGTATATCTGCAGTGCTTGAGCGGGCCGACGTCGCACTTTTGCGAGGTGACCTGGATGAAAGATATGTCAAAGCCCCAAAGCTCAAATGGGTACACTGCGACCACGCAGGCCTTAACAAGTCTGCACGCCCGGATGTTTTCGAGAAGGGCTTGAATGTTACAAGCTCGGCCGGACGCTCAGGCCCGGCACTTGCGGAACACTGCATGTTTTTCATGCTGACACTTGCCTATAATTTCCCTGCCTTTTATGAGGCTCAGAAGCGGCATCAATATGGTAAAGTTGAAGGGATGGGTGAACTTAAGGCATTATACGGGAGAACTGTAGGTATTCTGGGAATGGGCCACACAGGAAGAGAACTTGCAATCCGTGCAAAAGCCTTCAATATGAGGGTGCTGGGCTACAGACGCCGCTATACCGAACTGCCGGAAGGTGTGGATAAACTCTACTGCAAGGATAAGGGCGATTCAATTGACGAACTGCTGAAAGAAAGTGATTTCATTGCAATAGCACTTCCTCTTTCGGATGCAACTTATAATTTGATAGGAGAACATGAACTTGGCATGATGAAACCTAATGCCATTATTATAAATCTGGGTAGGGGTTCGATCATTGATGAAGATGCACTCGTAAAAGCATTAAAGGCCGGACGTATAGCGGGGGCGGGTCTTGATACAGTCTCAAAGGAACCTCTGCCTCCTGACAGTCCCCTGTGGGATTGTCCCAGGCTTTTGATAACCCCCCATTTCACACCCCCGGTACCTGATAAGACTGACCGTGCTATCAATGTAATTTGCGAAAATGCAAGACGCTTCCGTGCAGGCGAACCGATGCTCAACCTTTTGACAAGTGAGGATGTTTACACCAGGTGATATAAAAGAAAGCAAGCCACCCATCCGGGTGGCTTGCTCTTTACAACCAATAAACCTAAAGCAGAATTTCCTTTCCGGCTTTAGCCGAATCATAAATACCATTCAGTATCTTCTGGATTTCAAGGCCGTCCTGGGCTGAGGATACAGGCTGGCTTCCGGTTTTTATGCAATCGATGAAGTGGCTGATTTCATTGAAGAAACGGTCATCCTTTCCAATTGTTGGAGTGGAATCCATGAGGTAGTCGGCATCTTCTCCGTATATGGCAAAAGGATTCAGGCTTGCTCCGGCTTTAGTTCCGAAAATATGGCTGTATATGCCCGTGTCCTTTGCATTGATGGCCCAGCTTACCTCGAAATTCATGGAAGCACCGTTCTCAAACCTGATGATTCCTGCTGCAGAATCTTCAGTATCAAACTTGAGATTGTCAGTATCGAAAGCGACCCATCTGCCTACACCCTTGGTTTTGTAGTTTCCAAGTTTGTCCTTATGAACGGTGGCACTCACGCTTATTGGTTTTGGCTTACCCATCAGATACCAGGTCAGATCAATTACATGCACTCCGATATCAATGACAGGCCCTCCGCCTGCTTTTGAAGTATCTGTGAACCAGCCGAGAGGAGTTCCTCTTCTCCTTAACCAGCCTGTTTTACTGTAGTATATTTCACCGAACTTCCCGGTATCCAGCATGTCTTTCAAGACAATACTGTCAGGACGGAACCTGTTCACAAACCCCATCATGAATACCTTGCCGCTTTTTTTGGAAGCCTTCAGCATTTCCTCTGCCTGTTGCACATTCAAAGCCATGGGCTTTTCGCACAGTATATGCTTTCCGGCGGCAGCAGCTGCAATGGCTGCCTGTGCATGAGCGTTGTTCCAGGCACATATATCAACTGCATCCAGCTCTTCCAGGGCTACAAGGTCATTGATGCTGGTTGTGGAGTATTTCATGCCATATTTTTCGGCAACCTCTTTTGCCCTTTCCTCTTTCAAATCGCATACCGCAACCAGTTCTACATCCTTTAGCCTGAGATATGCGGGAATATGCTGGCTCTGGGCAATGTTTCCCGCTCCAATGATACCTATTCTTATTTTATTGCTCTTCATGTCGGTTTCCCTCCCTTAGCTTAAAGTATTTCTCTCATATAAGTCAGACTTTCCTTTATACTATAGAGCTGGTCGACTTCAAATTCTTCCTGCTCCACCGTATACCATTCAACACCGATTTTCTTTCCGAGTGAGGTAATCTCTTTGAAATCCATGATACCTTTTCCTATTTCGGTATTTATTTTCTCTTCCGGGCTTTTCATATCCTTGATATGTAATACCGAACAGCGTTTGTTATATTTATTAATGAAATCTACAGACTTGAGGTTCATATATTCCACCCAGAAGGTATCGAGCTCCACGAACATCAAATCCGGCTGGGTGTTTTCGACCAGTATGTCCAGGGCAAATTTCCCATCGAATACCTCAAACTCATATGCATGGTTGTGGTATCCGAACCTGATGCCATTAGCTTTGCACTTTTCTCCCACAGTGTTGAAGAACTCTGCATTCCTTTTCCAGGCATCTGCGCTGTCCCTCATATTTGCCGGCATAGATGGACAAATGATATAAGGGTCTCCTATTTCAAGACAATATTCTATCACCCTGTCCAATTCATCCTTCAGCTTTGCCAGGCCTATATGGCTGCCTGCCGGTTTGATGCCGTAGGCTCCGAGGACTGCTTTCAAATCTTTTGCAGGTGTATCGAAATACCCTGCAAACTCCACCCCGTCATAACCGATTTTAGCCACCTTCTCTATGGCTCCGATGAAATCCTTCTGTGTAAGCTCCTTGATGGAGTATAACTGTAGACCTACTTTCTCCATTGTTTTTACCTCCTTTTGGTTACTATTGTCATACCTATTATAGTTTCCAAGGCTTTTGATTTATGACTGCTTTACGAAAAATAAGCTGATGTATATCAGACTAACGCATATTGTTAAGCTGAATCATATCCAATAATATTTTACAGTATAAGTTGGATAAAAGGCAACGAAATGATAAAATTTGTATATAAAAAGCAAATATTGTTTGTCTTTTTTTTACCCCGCTTAATATAATTTGTTGCGGATATATTAAACGGACCATTCAAAGAATCATAAATTTTTAAAATACATATTTTATCAACTGTCAGCAAGGTATATAATGATGACAGAAAAGAAAGAAGAGATGTGACATAATGACACTATTATAAACAAAGGAGGCTGGCTTATGCACTTTGTGGAGAAATACTGGGAAAACCCCCGGCTGCTGCATATCAATTGTGAAAAACCTCATGCGTATTTTATCCCCTATGAAAACAAGTTAAAAGCTTTAAAGGGTATAAGAGGTACATCAAGGTATTACAAAAGCCTTAACGGAACCTGGAAATTCAAATACCATGATACCGTTAACAACGTTGAAGACGGCTTTTATAAAGAAAATTTCCACCCGGTAGACTGGGATGATCTTGTTGTTCCATCCAACTGGCAGATGCACGGTTACGATAAACCCCAATATACCAATATAAACTATCCTTACCCTTGTGACCCTCCGTTTGTGCCCAATGACAATCCTGCGGGTTTATTCATCCGCGATTTTAACGTCGGTGATATCGGGCAGAAAGAGCACTACCTGGTCTTTGAAGGGGTTGATTCATGCTTCTATCTTTGGATAAACGGTGAGTTTGTGGGATACAGCCAGGTGAGTCACATGACCTCCGAATTCAAGGTAACAGGATATCTTAAGCAGGGCAGGAACCGTATAGCCGTTATGGTTCTCAAATGGTGCGACGGAAGCTATCTTGAGGATCAGGACATGTGGAGGCTGTCGGGTATTTTCAGAGATGTGTACCTGCTGCAAAGGGATAAGATACATATAACCGATGTATTCGCCCGCGTTGAGATGAACGGCGACTGCCTTGAAGGAAGGATAAAATGCGAAATTGAAGCCGGAGGAGGCTTGTTTTCAGTGCTAAAAGCGGAGCTTGCAGATACTGAAGGACAAATCATGGAAGAGCGGACATTTGGTGCTTCAAACAGCGGTGTATTGGAATTCAAGGTTGAAAAGCCCGCACTCTGGTCTGCAGAAAAGCCAAACCTTTATTCGATTTTCCTCTACCACGGAGAAGAGGTTATACTTCTTAAGGTGGGTTTCAGAAAGATAGAAATAATTGACTCGGTAATACTGATAAACAATGTACCTGTGAAATTCAAAGGTGTCAACAGACATGACTCACATCCTGAGCTTGGACATACCATACCCTTTTACCATATGAAGAATGACCTTGTTTTGATGAAACGCCACAACATAAATGCCATCAGAACCTCTCACTATCCAAACGACCCCAGGTTCCTTGAACTCTGTGATGAAATGGGCTTCTACGTTATCGATGAAGCAGACCTTGAGACACATGGGACTGTGTGTGTCGGAGAACACAGCCTGATTTCCGGGGATCCGGAATTTGAACAGGCTTACCTGGACAGAATGCAGAGAATGGTGGAAAGGGATAAAAACCATCCCAGTATTTTGATCTGGTCATTGGGGAATGAATCGGGTTTTGGGGACAATCACAGAAAGATGGCTATATGGGCAAAGGGACGGGACAACTCGCGGCTGATACATTATGAGCGCATTTTCAGTTCTGACTGCGCGGACATATTTGAAAACGGAAAAGCGGACACAGGGTGCCTTGATGTTTACAGCAGGATGTACCCTCCAATATCATGGATTACGGATGAGTTTTTAAAAAACAGTAATGAAAAACGTCCGCTTATATTATGTGAATATTGCCATGCAATGGGTAATGGCCCTGGGGATCTTAAGGACTATTGGGACCTCTTCTACAGGCATCCCAGGCTTGCCGGCGGTTTTGTGTGGGAATGGACCGATCACGGAGTGAAAACAAAACTTCCGGATGGAACTGTATATTATGCATATGGAGGCGATTTCGGGGACCAGCCCAATGACGGTAATTTCTGCATTGACGGGCTGGTCTATCCTGACAGGACCCCTCATAAGGGCCTGCTGGAGCTGAAAAATGTCATATCGCCCGTAAAGACGGAGGCTGTTGACTTGAATTCCGGGGAAATAAAAGTCATAAACCTTTATGACTTTATTGACCTTTCTCATATCAGCCTGAAATGGAAAGTTGAGAAAGGTGGTGAAACAATAGATGGGGGCGAGTTGTGCAATCTTTCCGCCCCGCCTCACAGTAGTCAAAACATCTCAATTCCGTATTCACTGCCGGAAAAGCCTGATGGAAGGTATTCCCTGACAATATCTTATGAGTTGAAAAAAGATACTGAATGGGCTGACAGAGGCTTTGAATTAGGCTTTACCCAGTTTGAGCTTCCGGTGGGTAAAATTGAAAAAGCCATACTGAAAAAATGCGACATGCCGTGCATCCGGATAGAAGAAACCGAGAAAGAGGTAGTCATAGAAGGATATGACTTTAAGTATGTATTTGACAGAAATTATGGATCATTTTCCGCCATAGAGTTCAACGGTATGGAAATGATATGCAGGAAGCCGTCATTCAACATATGGCGCGCGCCAACCGACAATGACCGGAAAATAAAGAATCCATGGATGAAAGAGGGATACGACAGGCTTGATACCCATATCTATTCTGTAAATATCGCAAGTTCCGACAGCAAGCATATAAGTTTTTGTGTGTCATTCTCCCTTGGGGGCTATATAAAAAAGCCTGTGGTGCATGGGACTGCCATCTGGACAGTCTATGGCAGCGGGGACATTGTCCTTGATACAAAAGTTGAAGCAAGGAAGGATATCCCTTTCCTGCCGAGGTTCGGACTGCAGTTATGGATGCCTGAAGGAAGCGAACTTGTAGAGTATTTTGGATATGGACCGCATGAAAGCTATATTGACAAGAGACAAAGCACGCGGTTGAGCAGATTCGCGGACAAGGTTGACAACATGCATGAAAACTATATCATGCCGCAGGAAAATGGAAGCCATTTCGGTACCGAGTGGGCTGCCGTGACAAATCTGCTTGGCATGGGGCTGCTGTTCATCGGCATGGATGATTTCTCCTTCAATGCCTCCCATTTCACCCCGGAGGACCTGACACAGGCCAATCATACCTATGAACTGAATAGACGGGAAGAAACCATTATAAATATTGACTACATGATGAGCGGGGTCGGCTCAAACAGCTGCGGACCTGAACTTTTACCCCAATACCGGCTGGCTGAAAACAAGTTCAATTTCAAATTGAGGATAAAGCCTGTATTCAAAGAGGATATTTCGTTGCATGATACAATCCATACTGTAATTGATTAACAGGTATTGTTTTAACGATAAGGGTAATATCCTTATGAATAAGTTACAAGGCATAACAGGAAATGTATGATATACAAATAATAATAAACAATGGAAGGATGATAGTGATGACTGGGAACAGGAAATTGAAGGTTGGAATCATCGGCTGCGGAGGTATAGCAAACGGAAAACACATGCCGGCCCTTGAAAAAACCGGAAAGGTTGAAATGGTGGCTTTTTCGGATATAGTTGTCGAAAGGGCCGAAAAGGCGGCTAAAGAATATGGTATTCCCGATGCCAAAGTGCATAAGGACTACAGAAAGCTCCTTTCCGATAAAAGCATTGATGTTGTCCATGTATTAACTCCGAACAAGTCTCATGCGGAAATAACGGTTGCCGCTCTTGAGGCGGGAAAGCATGTTATGTGTGAAAAGCCCATGGCAAAAACAGCAGCAGATGCAAGAAAGATGCTGGATGCTGCAAAGAGAACCGGCAAAAAGCTTACCATAGGATATCAGAACAGATTCCGTCCTGACTCCCAACACCTGTACAGCCTGTGCCGGAGGGGCGACCTTGGGGAGATATACTTCGCCAAGGCACATGCCATACGAAGGCGTGCCGTGCCTACCTGGGGAGTTTTCCTTGATGAAGAGCAGCAGGGAGGAGGTCCTCTCATCGATATTGGGACTCATGCACTGGATCTGACTCTCTGGATGATGAACAACTATGACGTGAAATATGTCGTAGGGAATACATATCATAAACTGGGCAGTACTAAAAATGCTGCCAATGCATGGGGACCATGGGATCCTGATAAATTCACGGTGGAGGATTCTGCTTTCGGTTTTATAACCATGAAGGACGGAGCTACAATTGTCCTGGAATCGAGCTGGGCATTGAACACACTTCAGACAGGGGAAGCCAAGACCACACTTTGCGGTACAAAGGGAGGGGCTGATATGCTGGACGGCCTCAGGCTGAATGGCGAGGATCTGGGGAAAATGTACACAACCACTCCAGCCCTGGATGCAAAAGGTGTGGACTTTTATGAAGGTGCAAAAGCGTCGCCTGCTGATTTAGAAGCAAACTTATGGATTGAATCCCTGCTTAACGGCACAGAGCCTGTGGTTAAGCCGGAAGAAGCACTGGTGGTGACCGAAATACTTGAGGCGATATATAAATCTGCGAAAACCGGAAAACCGGTTTATTTCTAACTCTTCAACCTAATTAGCAATCATTTGGGGCGGGCGGACAGAGTCGTCCGCCCCTACAGATTAATGACATTTAATCCGACTCCGGTTTTGTGTAGATGGACGGAATCGCTGATTCACTCCTGATTTTTAATAATATTCTCTGGACACAGTCATGTTTTCCTGACATGTATTTATCTATACTTGTTGGAAACTGCTCGGCAAGCCGCATTTTCAAACTACCGTATTCTTCTCTTTCAGAAGCATGTCCTTTCAAATATTCCCTGAATGCAATATGTCTTAGCAGTTCTTCGGAGTTTTTCGGACAAACATATAAGTGATACGGCATAAAATCATCCTCAAAATTTCTTTTGAATACCTCACGCCCTTTTATTCCTCCATCACCTTCATGTATAAATCCTATCGCCATAAGTCTTTCGACAATTTGAGGGAAAATCTCATATGAGTCAATGACCACGTCAATATCAATTATCGGCTTGGCTGCAAGCCCTTCAACAGACGTACTGCCGACATGCTCAAAGCCGATAATCAAATCTCCGATACAAGCGTCAAGCATGGACCTGATTTTGATAAATTCCTCTTTCCATTTCGGATTGTACGGTTCACATCTTACAATACCTTTCATTTTTGAATCCATTTTGTTAACCTCACAAAATTTCACAATTTCGAATCATACGAAACATTCATCTTCCTGCCATTTTGCAGGGTTGTTCATGTTATATTCCCTGATTTTTTGCAATTCATGTTCATTTCTTATGATGTGTTCATAGTAACCACGTTGCCAAATAGTACTATGTCCATATACAAAACACATTCTCGTTGTTACTGATTTAAATCCCTGAATGATTTTTTGTAGGGGCGGACGACTCTGTCCGCCCGCTTCTCCAATAGCAACAATACCATGGAAATGATTTGGCATTAAACAAAAAGCGTCGGTTTTCACGTTTCTATATATTTCATTTGTCTTTTTCCAACATTCATTAACAATCTTTCCAATCTCATTTGGAACCATATACGTGTGGGTTGACAGAGTCGTCCACCCCTGCAGTCTGTTAGCTGATTTTTCTCAATTATATGTGGACTGTAACATGGTGGTTTTAAATTTACTGCAGTATAATATAAATCTTCACCCCCACAGGATGCCTTCATTCTGTATCATATCCGCTACCATTCTGGAGATGCTGATGCTGGAGGTGAGGCCGGGGGACTCTATTCCAAGCAGGTTAATAATTCCGGGAAGCCCTTTATCCGCTTCATGGTTTATGATGAAATCCCTTACCGGATCGTCCGGTCCCTGAAGCTTGGGCCTGATGCCTGCCATATCGGCTTCAATGTCTGAATACTCCAAAAATGGCAGATACGGTTTTGCAGCCTTGTAGAAAGCTTCCTTATATGTGTCGTCAATGGTATAGTCAATGGTATCCACATAGTATGCGCTCGGTCCCAGCCTTATATCCCCGCCCAGGGATTTTGTCAGGTGTATGCCCAGGCCTTCGAGGTTTTTCAATGGTGGGGGATATACAAGATGGTTAACCATGCGCGCCTTTGAGTTCCTTACGCTGAAATACTCTCCCTTGCTGGGGTAAATGCGGTATTGGTGTGCGTCAACATCTATACCCTGCATGGCGGCAATTTTATCGGAGTACAACCCTGCGCAGTTTATGATGCATTTGCACTTAAGCTTTTCCACAGAACTTTCATTTACCTTATATGTAACTTCATAGCCATCGGCTTTTTTATCTATGGCTGCAGCCTCGTGACGGTATGCAATATATGCGCAGCACTCTTTTGCCATTCTTTCATAGTGCTCCATCAGTGTATGCGAATCCACAATACCGGTAGAGGGTGAATAAATTGCCGCCTCGGCTTTGATATACGGTTCAATCCTGTTGACCTGTTCCCTGTCCAGCATCTCCAGATCAAACACTCCATTTTCATTCCCTTTTTTCATAAGGGCTTCAATTGCAGGTATTTCATCAGCCGTTCTGGCAATAATCAGCTTTCCGAGACGCTTATAAGGGACGTTCCACTTTTCACAGAAATCATAAAGAAGCCCGTTGCCCTGTGTACAAAGCCTGGCTTTCAAGCTTCCGGTAGGATAGTATATTCCGGAATGAATGACTTCACTGTTTCTGCTGGAGGTTTCCTGACCGAATTTGTCATGCTTCTCCATAAGAATCACCGAGATTTCACCGAATCTTCCGCTCAGCTCTGCCGTTACCGCCAGACCAACAACACCGGCGCCAATGACCAAAATATCTATCTCATCCACAAAACCACATCCTTTACGCGGTATAAGAAAATTATATACATTATACCAGAAAATAGAAATCCATGGAATGTAATTCAAGCTTCTTTTGCCATAAAGCCGGAGCAGCG
>Ga0129298_10000708_pt1 | contig 13509 bp, 10 predicted proteins | sample I19B2metaG_FD_94707 | JGI IMG/M metagenome (GOLD analysis project Ga0129298, IMG submission 94707) | Lake sediment bacterial and archeal communities from Gulf of Boni, Indonesia to study Microbial Dark Matter (Phase II) - ​I19B2 metaG | ecosystem: Environmental > Aquatic > Freshwater > Lake >... | reverse complement strand
TATCATCAGGCAGAAGATTGGGATGTACGGGTATAAAAGGCGGGAGTCAGCCCCTTCGGCCACTCCAAAAAAGAAGACGTTGGACACCAAACCTGACACAAAGGCAAAGTGTAATACTGCACTCCTTTCGTTTTTGAGTAGAGAGAGAAATCCCAAGCAGAGCAACCCGAAGCCAATGGGTGTAAGAAACCACAATTCATTCAGCATACGCAGTATTCTAATGATGCCGCGAGCCGTCAAGAAGAGAATCTGATCTGCTGTATGATAGCGGAATATGTAGTCAAAGGCGGTGACACGCTTCCACTCACCCCCAAACTCGTAGTGGTACCACCAAGTCCCCTGCACAGTCGTCGTCTCAAAAGGATTCTTGAAGAACACCGCACAGAAACCGAACCAAGCAAAGATCGCAATAATCGAAGAGATAAGAACAATTGCGATGAATCTCCAATCGATCTTCCTCCGACAGATCTTAGAGTGCCAAACGTGGTATGCAGAGACACCGACTACAATAATAAGACCCTCAAGTTTCGTTAGGCAAAGGATGGCCGCCAAGAACCCGGCGATTATACTGGCCTTGGCCGTCAGCCTATCGCCAGACCGGAAGATCAAAAATACAAAAGCCAGAAGAATGCAAGAGAAAAGCTCCTCCCGCAGACCTCTAATCGAACTCCAGATCAAGAGAAAATTTGTTGCCACAAGAAAGGAAGCCAACAAACCGGTATAGGCGCTGGAAGTTCTTCGGGCGATCTGATATGTCAGGAAGACCATCAGCGTTCCTAGACAGACGGTGGAAAATCTGAAAGTGGCGACGCTCACACCGAGAACGGATAGGAATAGAGCTGCAATGGCAGGGAACATAGGTTCTCTTGGGCCACGATATGAAAGATGCAACAGTTGAGAAGCCCCTCCCATATAGCCTTGAGCGTCAGGCGCCAAAGGCATCGAACTCTGAACAGCCAGCAGAAGCCATCTGAATCTAAGCGCCAAAGCTAACAGAACTATGGACAACAAACCCAGCCCAAGAATGGTCTTCGATGAGAAAACACTCAGAAGCCCAATCCTAAGCAGGACGTACAGCGAACGGAACCCATGCCTCCAACCTATCTTAGCTTTCCCTCTCAAACGATATTTATAGTCTATAGGGACTTCAACCACCCTATATCGCTTAAGAAGCGCTTTCGCAACAAGCTCAGTTTCAACCTCGAACTCCTTCGCGCTAACAGAGATATCCTCTAAAACCTGCTTCCTGAAGACCTTGTGCCCAGTCATAACGTCGCTGATCTTGTGGCTGCATAGAAGTGTTGTAACCAACGACAGGAATCTATTCGCGAGCCAGTGAGATCGACTCATTCCCTCAGCTCTGCCCAGAAACCTTGAACCGAGAACAACATCAGCTCGACCCGTAAGTATCGGATTAATAAGCCTAGGCAGATCCTGCGGCCTATACTCCATGTCAGCATCCTGAATCGCAACTATGTCTCCAGTCGCGTTTTTGAAACCGGTCCTAATAGCCTCTCCCTTGCCTCTATTCGAACTATGCGTAACCAACATGACATCACGATATTTCTCTACAACGGCGCAGGATCGATCTGTAGATCCGTCATCGACTACAATGATCTCTTTCTCGTACGGAGTCTCTAGACCTAGAGTCTTTTCAATAACCTTCCCTACCGTCTCTTGCTCATTGAAGCAAGGGATCAGAATGCTGACCCTCATGAGCGTTCGAAGATAACTATTCCGCTTCTATTTTAAACACTTTTGACAGACGTGGCTTCAGAGAAGTGAGCTAGGAATCACAATGATCAAGTCAAGTGAATGCCTATTTGATTTCGTAGGTATCTCCGTCAAACATCGCTCTGAGCAGGCTGGACTCCTCTTTGATACCCTAACGAGGTGTTCCTGTGTACGAGCATACGCGTTCTCCTCTGGGAATTAGAAAACCAATGGTGGAAGCGGTCTCGGTTCCGAATAATTATAGATTGAACAAGAGATATGTTTAATCTTGCGAAGGAGTTAGTCAAATTTGCCTACAAGTGTTCAAGGGGTGGAGTACTGGTGTCACATGAAGAAGGATTTGTTCAAAGGGAGATCGAACGTAAACTTCGCAAGATAGCGGCTAGGTATGCGGGTATCAAGTCTCCGAATAACGAGAGATTCTTCAATGAGCATAGAAACGACAAGTCTTACATATGCATTCTCGATTCGATAAGTTTTGATCTCGAACTGTGTGGTTTTTCAATCAAAGGGAGCATTTTGGATCTTGGGAGCGGTTGTGGAACTTTCGTGAAAGTGTGCAAGGACCGAAACCTTGAGGCCGCTGGGGTCGATCCTGACACCGAAAAGATTGAGGTCGCGAAACTGAAAGGAGCCGGAGGAGGCATTGTAAGAGGCGTAGGCGAGTATTTGCCATTTAAAGACGAGTCCTTTGATGTGGTCACATCGATGAGCGTCTTAGAGCATGTTCAAAGTCCTGAAAAAGTCCTTTATGAGACTATTAGAGTATTGAACAGGAAAGCGGTTTTATGGCTTAGCGTACCGGACTACTCTAGGACTTTTTATGAAGGACATTATGAACTTTTTTGGCTTCCACTCATGCCCAAGAGAATCGCAAAGATCTATGTTAGGCTGAGAGGGAGAACCAACACCAAGCATATCGACTCAATACAATATATAACGAGAAGAAGCGTCATGAATGCTCTCCTAAATCTCAACACACGAGTGATTGACATGGATGAAACCAGGATCAATTATGTGCACAAGCAAGCGCAGGTACAAGCTCGAACAGATTGTTTGACCAAAATGGTAACCCCAGGAAAAATTCAGTCGAGATACTGGAGGAACGTTATAGAATTTCTAAAATGGGCTGGAGTCGGCGAAAAAGTGTTGTCTAGGCTTTGTGAGTTGTTGATTCCTATTTATATTTTCATCTCATTTTTAAAACAGAAACTGCGACTGAAGAAAGGAAACATTACTCTGGTCGTTCAGAAGTTCTGAGGAAAACTAACAGTAAGCACGAAATAGCCGAAGGTCCTTTTGGTAATATCTCAATCTTCAAGATCTCGAAAGTAGGTTTTGTGCCACAATGAAAACATCAGAAGAATGAATGCATGAAAAAGCGTGCCTCTTAAAACCATTTTTTGTGTTATGCACGTCGAATATGGACCTCAGTTCCTGTATAGGATTTTATGACTCAGGTCTTGAACGTCTGAATGTGTCTAGGGGCGGATTCTCTACATGAGCTTCACTTCAACGACTCACCTTTCATAAGACTCTCGTATTTCTGAAGCAACTTGAGGAATCTCTTCTTCTCCTCTTCGGAAACGATGCCTTGCTTCTCAAAATACCTAAGAAACCAGTTGTAAACCTGAAAACTGATCGGAGCCTGAAGGTCACGCTCCTTACCGGGAACAAACCTGAGGACGTAAGGGTTTTCTTCTGTAGATATCTCAGCCTCTGTTCCATACATAGGCGTTCTTCGCACATCAAGCCATCCGAGGAAGACGCCCAGAGGAACTACAATTAGCAGTAGGATTAGACCGAACATATAGAATCCTGAGGGAGTGCTTGTAGGAAACAGGCTCTGCACTAGCAGGAAGTAGAGGACTGAGATGTAGCTGACAAGTCCGACCAAGAAGCTGAGATATAGCCCGTAACCCCTTCTGAAGAAGAACCAGCATCTAGCGATGAAATCCATCCATCCCTTGACAGGCCTTAATCTCAATTCTCGATACACCTTTACCAGTGTTTGATCATGCACAATCGTATTAAACGTATTGGTGATAAAGTGAGTCAACATTCAAGTGACACCAACATTGCATCTGGCGTGAACGCGCCAGTTTAGTTGCTGGCTCAATCAGTGTAACAAGAGTGAGTCTCATAAGCCAGTTTAGTACCATCTATCGACTCGAGATGAGATTTTGGATAATTTATCTTTTAGATTGTTTGAGAATTTCTATGCTCCTGAGAAGAGGCTGGATGCAAATCACCTAAAAAGATAAGGGGTTGACCCGCAGATATGATCAACATATGATATCACTCATAATACCTGCATTCAACGAGGAAGATACTATAGCTGACATTGTTTTACAGGCAAGGAATTTTGTTGACGAGATTTTGGTAATAGACGACGGAAGTAGAGATCGAACAGCTTCCCTAGCGAACAGTGCGGGTGCTAAGGTGATCAGTCACCCCAGTAATAGGGGATATCTAGAAGCTCTTAGGACCGGCTTCAGTAAAGCCATAGGATCGGTAATAGTTACAATGGATGCCGATGGCCAGCACGACTCCCAATACATTCCAACACTTGCAGAGCCCATTCTCAGAGGCGAGGCTGATTTGGTGTTAGGGTCCAGGAGGGACAGCCTTTCTTTCTGGGAGAAAATTATAACGATGCTAACTCGATTCAGAGTCGATGTCTCAGATGCGAGTACCGGTTTTAGGGCATTAAGAAGAGATATTGCTGTCAGAATGAAGCTTAAAGGCAAATGTCCTTGCGGAACCTTCGTGCTTGAAGCGGCCGAGGTAGGAGCAAGAATCAAGGAAGTTAAATTCGAGGTTCAACCCAGAAAAAAGGGAACGAGCAAGATGAACAGGAGTCATCTCATTCAGACATTGATCGTTATCAAACAATTGGCCAGCATTTCGACCTCCCACCATATCTATGCTAAGAAACTCTCAGGAGCTAGCTAACTCAATATCCAGAATGCACCCTAGCGCCGATCACATCTATTTCTTGGCCCTTGAGTCTTTGCTAGGCGACTGCATGGCTGAGAACTGGAGATGCCTCTGTGACGAGAAATGCCGATAACGAATCAGATCGAATAATCGGTCTGTACCGAAGTCTAGATAGGTGGCGGGAAGAATAAGCCTCCGAAGAGCGCGAATGCTAGAACGAATGTGATTATGATATTAACGATTTGAGCCGTAAGAAATACCAGAAGAGGCTTTCCTTTTCCAATCCTCACGAGTTCCATGAGTTTTGTATCAAGTCCAATGCAGACAAAGGCCATGGCAAAGAACCATCCACGCACTCCTTTGGTGACGTCTAATATCGCGTTCACCGAGGTATCGCCCATTGCGGGAACCAACAGAAACGAAAATATTGCGGACGCGGTGATAAATCCGACGACGAACTTTGGGAATCTGTACCATATCTCTATCGGGCTCGGCGTTTCTTTAGGCTTCCTTTCGACCCTAAGAACCCAATACAGGGCAAGCGTAAATGCGGCAACTCCTATCAACACGTTCTGTGACATCTTTACTATAGAGGCGACATACATTGCCCTGTCGCTATAGAGGGCTCCTGCTGCCACAACGGCTGGTGTGGTGTCGATAGTCCCTCCAACCCAGGCGCCAGCAATGCCGTCAGGCATGCCCATCGCCCTAGCGATCATAGGCATTAGCAAGAGCATCGGCATCGCCACTAACAAAACTAGTGAAATCGCGTAGCTCACCTCTTTGGGATCTGCCTTCACGGCACCTCCAGCTGCAATTGCCGCTGAAACGCCGCAGATAGATACGCCTGCCGATAGTACGCTTGCAAAGGACTTGCTTAGCCCAGCTTTCAGAGCAAGGAGGTAGCAGACGTACCAAACTGAGAGGACAACAATAATGGCTTGAGCCATGCCGCATGATCCTGCGGACAAAATTGTGTGAAAGAGTATCTCAGCGCCTAGCAGAACGAGGCCGATTTTTATGAATAACTCGGTTCTTACCGCTGGTTTAAGCCATTTCGGAACGCCGACTGTATTGCTTATCAGCAACCCGAAGATTAGTGCCCAGAGCACATACTCAAGTCCCCACTCATGAACTGTTTTCTGATTTGATAAGAAGAGACCTAGGAAAGCTAAGAAGAATATTAAAGGAAAGCCAACCCAATAGCTCCCTATCTTCTCCTTCATTGCTAGTATGGCTGTGCTTGTTAACAATAGAAACGAAAAGCCAAGCAGTATAAGATACGGTATGTCTCCAGCTTTAAGAGCGATGTCTGGGTTCATCGTCCATTTGCTAATTTTCGGCAACCATGTTAGAGTGCGTGTTGCTGCTAGCGCCAGTATAAAGAAGCCGAGCCAAACTGCCCACCAGTCTTCTTTCCTCCATAACGGAGCCCATTCGACCGGCATGTTTTTGCACCCGTAGATGGATTCGTGAATCAGTTATTTCAGAGTAGCGAATATTTACCACTATCGCAAGAGATTCCGCCTCTCCTTTCCCGAACGGTATGCTTAGCTGAGCCTGAATAGGTATACTTGAATTCAAGCTGTTTAGAGCTTGTCTCACTCGCGCTCCCACGTCAGAGCGAAGATTAATGCGAGCCGTGAATTCAATTAGTCCCATATTCAATAATTAAAAGGCTCGATCTGGTTCATCTCACGTTTTTAGAATTCCTGCAATGGATTAGCGCAAAACGTTATATGAACTTCTCGGTAGTAGTAAAAATGTGTCTGAAATGAGGGTTCTGATTACCGGTATGGATGGATATCTTGGCTGGAGCCTTGCGATGCACCTAGCGAATAGGGGGCATCATGTTATCGGCGTGGACAATTTTTCAAGGCGCAAAAATGTTGCGGAGGTAGGTTCGTGGTCTGCAACGCCGATAGGGACAATGGATGAAAGGTTGAGTGCCTTTAAAGAATTACATGGGACAGACATTGAGTTTCATGAAGGAGACATCAGAGAGTACCACTTCGTCAAAGGGCTTCTTACAAGATACAAGCCGGATACCATTGCCCACCTGGGCGAACAGCCCTGCGCTCCATACTCCATGATTGATGTGGAGCACTGCGTTTATACCATGACCAACAACATCGTTGGAACCCTGAACATCCTTTATGCAATGCATGAGTCCAGTCCGAATACGCACCTGCTCAAGCTGGGAACCCTCGGCGAATACGGAACGCCGAATATCGACATCCCGGAAGGCTTTTTCGAGATCGAGTATAGGGGTAGAAAGGATAAGCTTCCTTTTCCAAGGTTTGCAGGGTCTTGGTACCATTGGACTAAAGTTCATGATACGGGCAACATCATGTTCGCGTGCAAGATCTGGAGTTTGAGAAGTACCGATATTATGCAGGGAGTGGTTTATGGAACGAGAACGGACGATATGATTGATGATCGCCTGCTCACGAGGTTCGATTTTGATGAAATCTGGGGGACCTGCATTAACAGATACTGTGCTCAAGCGATAATTGGTCATCCGTTAACGCCATATGGCTTGGGAGGGCAGACGCGAGGTTTCATAGCTTTAAGGGATAGCATACGATGCTTAACTTTGGCTACTGAGAACCCGCCAGATGAGAGTGAGTACAGAGTCTTTAATCAGTTTGACGAGACGTATTGTGTCAATGATCTAGCTGAGAAGGTTCAGAAGGTTGGCAAAAAGCGTGGGTATAATGTAGAAGTTGTGCATCCGGACAATCCAAGGGTCGAGGCCGAAGAACACTACTACAATCCGGATCACGAAAACCTCTACAAACTTGGATTCAAACCCGCGTTTTCTATCGAAAAGGAACTAGAAATAGTGTTTAAAGATCTGGAAAGGTTCAAGGATAGGATATTCGCGAAAAAGGAGAGAATCATGCCAACAGTTTGCTGGAGGAAGTAGCGGAACTGACAAGTTTCCAGAAAAAGCTGTGTGCATACTTCGGACCTAAATAAGCTTCCTGACAATTTCACTAAGAATAAGCGTTTGATCAGGAAGCGATAAATGAATAGCGCATAGCAGGAGACAGGTGATTAAACCGCCTGAAATCGCTTCGACCGACACTTTAATCTAAACAGCCAGCAGAAGCCACCTGAATCGAAGCGCAAAAGCCAACAGAACTATCAAGAACAAACATAGTCTGGGAAGTGTCTTCGACGGGAGAATCGCTCTGGAGCCTAACCACGATTAGTCTCGCTCGTCCCATCCCTCGAACCATAACCCGCAAATCTCCCTCTTGCAAGGGAACGGAACACTCGATAATCCTCGAGTTACATCTTTTGATTCTCACTTTTTGTTATACAAGTTTGATGTGTAAACTGAAAGCACCCATTATGTGAAAAGAATCCGCAAGCCAACAAACATAGGCATCATTCTTCAGGTAGACAATGAAAAGACTGATATTCAGCGCAATTGTTAAACGAAAACGTTTAGTAGTCCGCCCGGTCTTGAAGTGAAATTCAAGCTGAGTTGTCGACAAGATGAAAGTGCTTCTCATAGAGCCTCCGTTTCACAGGTTCATGGGTTTCTATAGACACTATTACCCTTTAGGCCTAGCCTACATAGCCGCTATGCTCGCAAAACACAATCACGCCGTGGAAATCTATGATGCGGAACATTACCCCAAAGCTAAGTCTAAAACCTATTTTGAGACAAGTCAAGACTACTTCAAGTATCTGGATGCGATCGAGACCGGCGAACACCCAATCTGGTCGGAGATACAGCGAGAGATATCGAGATTCCAGCCAGATATAGTCGGCATCAGCGTCTTGACGGTCAAGGTTCCCTCCGCGCTAAGAATCGCTCCCCTTTGCCGTGTCGCAGGCCGAAAGATTCCTGTAGTAGTTGGCGGCGAGCATCCTACAGCCCGTCCAGAAGACCTTCTTAAGGATGACAATGTAGACTTTGCAGTTCGCGGAGAGGGTGAGCAGACGGTGTGTGAACTGTTCGACACTCTCGTCAGCGGTGGACGACTCGAAGGGATTGATGGCTTGTCCTTCAAAAGGAGACGACGAATATGCCACAACAAGAACCGAGCCTTGATTGAGAACTTGGACAGGCTGCCCCTCCCAGCTAGGGATGCGCTGACCGACAAAGAGACGTACAGACCGATAGACTTCGGCTTGATAATGGGAAGCAGAGGATGCACCTACCGATGCGCCTTCTGCCCAAACCGGAACCTTTGGGGACGCAGAGTACGGTTCAGATCCATAAGTGGAATTGTCAATGAGATCAAGTCAGTCAAAGAAACCTACTCAACAGATTATTTCTCGTTCAGAGACTATTCTTTCTCAATCGACCCTAAATGGACCATGGAGCTCTGCAAAAGAATAAGAGAAGAAAAGCTCGACATAAAATGGGAGTGTACAACTAGGCCTGATCTAGTCAACGAGGAGATCATTTCTACGATGAAGGACGCAGGATGCACAACGATCAGAATCGGTATAGAGTCAGGAAGCGACATAGTTCTCAACGAGATAAGAAAAGATCTATCGCTCAAGGAAATAAAGGCGGCCGCTCGAATCCTGAACAGACACAACCTCTACTGGGCCGCATACTTCATGTTTGGCCTCCCATCAGAGACCAAAGAAGACATTGAGAAGACACTCGCGCTTATCGACGAAATAGACCCGCCCTTCGTCACTATGGCTAGGTATACACCGATTCCGGGAAGTGAAATGTACAAGACTCTAGTCGGGGAGGGCAGAATCCGCGAGAGTGAGGCTGATTGGGGGCAGTGGAGTAATCAATGGTTACAGAAGAGCTTTACGAAGGCGATGAGCCAAGAGCAGTTCCGAGAGATCATGGGAGACGTAGCAAGACGCATAGACGAACATAATAGACGGAATAAACTCGAAAAGCCTCATCCGCTACTCAAATTGGAATAGGCGGAACCCGAATCGATAAGCTACTTTCTGCCAGCCATCAGATAATTGAATAGATCACCTGTAAGCTCACAGTTTGGTCTATTCCAGATACTCACGCCAGTCCTTTCCTCTTGACTTCATCGATAATCATCCGCGCTCGGTCCTGCCAGCTAATCCATTTGCGAGCAAACTCCGACGCCTTTCTACTCAAGTCCATTCTAAGATTGGGCCTTGTAATGAGTTTGTCAAGGGCTGAATCGTACAGTTGACTCCTCGGGTCAACGCATAGAACATGATCCCCCAGAATATCTTCTGATACCGAAGAGACCAAGCAAGGCAACCCGATTGACAAGCATTCGAGCACGATTTTTGAGAAGCTCTCGCCGAGGCTCGGGTGAATAACCAAATCGTATTGCTGAAAGAGAGCTTTTGGATCAGCGGTTGCGTCAGTTACGAAGTTAATGTTGGGATACCTCTCGTGAAGGTCATCCTTCAAGCTGCGATAGTCGTTATTGTACCATAGAAAATCGCAAGTGTCAATCAGGTTTTTCAGTCTATAAACCGCGTTGTTAATCTTGGCCAGACCATAGTCCAGTTTCTTACACTTGAACAGCCCAGTCGGAATGAGCACCTTGACTTTGTCACTTCGAGTTTGGTAAGGTCCGTCCCTCTTCCAATATGACTTGTCCAGTCCAAGCGCTACCTTCACATAGTTAACCCCAAAACACTTCTTCAACAAGTCTCCCCAGGAAGCGGATGATACGTAGACCGGGGAGAAAGATGCGATAACTTTGTAAACTGACTTGTGAACATTCTCGTACCTATCACTATCGATATGCAGAAGTCTCTGCTCAAGGACCCTTCCGAGGTTTTCGAGAAGAGTCGCTTTAGAGAGATCTATATGATCTAGAAAAGAGGCGAACCTCAGGCGCCAATACGAGATCGTGGGGTCTGGGTCGAGATTGTCATCCATTCTACCGCGAATGAAGAGAAGTGTCTTCCTTCTTAGAGATCTGACATCCCTTATTTTCATGGCAGCATATACATCTGTGCAAATGACCGCGTCAACATCGCTGTTCACAGATCGGACTTCAAACTCATCATATACTGAGAGCTTCGGGACCTGCACATCACAGCCTAATGATCTCAGCGCATCAACATCATTCTCAACTATTGACCGGATCCCTGAAGGAAGATAACTTCTCCCGATATAGCATAGCTTCATTACTCGACTCGACCTCGTACTTGGCGCTCATTAGAGAGAAAACCTCTGCCCGGAAAGAGTTTTCCTTCCCCCGCATATGCCATTACTCCACCGACATCATAAGCTAGAGTCGACCTTCTCTCCGCCAAAACAGGTGCCTGACATGAATAGAGATCTTCTCCCCCAACGGTCTTGACAAAAATCTCAAATATCTTCGCGCTTAGAGTTTTCCAAGAGAATTTCTCCATCACAAGCCTTTTTCCATTGTCGCCCAAGCGTCTAGCAAGATGCTCATCCTCGATCAACACTCTGATTTTCTGCACCCACTCGTCAGTTCTTCCGTTAGGTATCGTCCAACCTGTCTCGCCTTCTCGAACCAATTCAGGAATGCCTCCCAGCCTAGATGCAACCACAGGCTTTCCGCACAAGGAAGCTTCCAGCAATGTCGTCGGTGAACAGTCTAGGCCTGAAGCAAGCACGTAGAGGTCGCATGAAGCATGGAATTTCCTTACCCCATCAGGGCACGATACTCTGCCTACGAAGTGGACATTTTCCAACTTAGCATAGCTTTTCTTAACCAGTCCCGTGTACGGGCCCCCGCCAGCGATATAGAAGTTCACGTCGGGCATCATACGTGCGACTTCAGAGAACCGAAGCAGACCACGGACCTTCGGTAAGATATTGTTGTCCTGTAGGATTCCAACAGCTGGTCGTTTAAACTCATACGAGCCATCGTTGAGTTCAAGCCAAGGGTCTGGGTCGATGCCTTGGTAGACAACGTAGCTCATCTTTTCAGGTAATCGAGATTTCACTACGCCATCCAGCCATTTGCATACAGGAATTATGCAATCTGCCGACCTCAGCCCCTCAGACCACGAGAAGAAATCGACTAGGCTCAAAACCCTCTTGAACGCAGCTATGCTAGACGCATATTCAGCGTACTCTCTCCAGTAGTCTCCCCTAAAACGAACGATGTAAGGCACATGTCTACGCCTTAGGATGGAGTAGATCTTTGCGAACCATGTTGGATAGGCCGCGTAATCTGTGATTACCAGATCCGGTCGAAATTTCAGCATTTGATCTATCATCCGTTTCGAAGGAACGAAGTAGACGCGTATGATCTTGCCATTCCTACCAATAAGAGGAACCCTCCCATTGTAACAGTCCATGGCCGAAATAGTGTGAAATAGAACTTCAGAAGGAAGGAACTTCGCCATGCTCTTGAACACCTGAACAGTACCCGGCGCGGCGATGCCTAGAACGCGAATCATTCCATTCCACTTGTTGTAACGAGTGATTTCATCTTAACAACTCTTAAGAATTGCTCGCTAGATCAGAGTAGACTCTTTCAAGACGATCTATAGCCGTCTTCAACTGAAAATTCTTGTCGGCGAATTCCTTCGCCTTATCGCTTATTCTCTTTCTCAATTGAGCATCGCCAAGAATCCTCAAAATAGCCGACGCAAGTCCGTAACTGTCCCTAATTGTCGCCAGAAGCCCAGTCTCACCATTGCGAACAAGCTCGCTAATCCCTCCGATCCGCGTAGCTACAACTGGGACCCCGCTTGCAAACGCTTGAAGAATGCTGAAGGGGCAGTTCTCATAGAAAGAAGGCAGGACGAAGGCTGTCGCCATCGAATAGAGCGGAATCAACATACTTTGATCAAGATCGCCCTTGAAGGTGACCGTCTCTCCTAGCCCGAAGCTACGGACTCTACGTTCGAGCTTCCCCCTGAGCTCACCATCGCCAACTAGAATTAGCCTGACATCAGGAAATTCCCTCTTCACAATGGGCATAGCCTCTATAAGATACTCGACCCCCTTGATCTCACTCAGTCTCCCAGCAAAGAGCAGGAGGTTGCCCCGGTCTCTTCTCTCGATTTGGAACCATTCGTCTGGAAGTGCATTGAAGATGACTTCAATCTTGCTTACATGTCTAGGATGCGTCTCGATAAGCTTTTTCGCGGTCTGTTGACTAACAGCAACTAACCTTCCAGACTTCTCAATGGTATATTCCTCGATGAACTTTATGGCCGGCCACATAAAGTTCACATAGAGACCGTATAGAGATCGGCACGAGAAAGCGGCTTTCTCTTGATCGATCGTTGTGTGAAATGTAGTTACTACAGGGATCTGAGGATCTCCGGGGAAAAACGTTCCAGGTTGATTGACATGAAGAATATCGGGTCTACACTTCCTTACAACTATTGTTGAGAGGAATCCGTGCGTGAATAGGTGAGCTGCAGGCAGAGCGAGAAGTGGCGATCGGTGGATGGAGATTCCTTCATTAATCTCGTACCCCGTGATGTCCTTCGTTTGACGTGCCACAACATCGACTATGTGTCCTCTCTCAGTCAGCCCTTTGGCCAAGTTGTAGACATATGTGCTTATTCCCCCGGTTTCCGGAGGATACTGCGGAGTAAGGAAACAGATTCTCAAACTAGATACACTTACGTTGAAGTCTAACAATTACACTAGAGCGAAGCTTAACGCTAGGCATAGCGCGTCACAATCCAACTGAGCAAATGTACAATCTTGTTCACCGTGCCGATCGCTGACCCCAAATAGGAATGCTTCATCTCGTCAACGAACACTTCCATAACAACCCTATCGCTAAATCTCCTTTTCGCCTGAAGTTGCCTCCTTTGCTCAATCAAGTTCCGCCTAGACTTGAAAAGGCCGACGTATCCCCTGATCTTCTCCGGCAACCTTCCAGATGAAAGCGAGTACAGAATGAC
>Ga0129298_10000706_pt1 | contig 13524 bp, 9 predicted proteins | sample I19B2metaG_FD_94707 | JGI IMG/M metagenome (GOLD analysis project Ga0129298, IMG submission 94707) | Lake sediment bacterial and archeal communities from Gulf of Boni, Indonesia to study Microbial Dark Matter (Phase II) - ​I19B2 metaG | ecosystem: Environmental > Aquatic > Freshwater > Lake >... | reverse complement strand
TGACTGTAGTATCGATGACAGCCACCTGCGTTGCTACTTCGCCGAGGAGTGTATCAATGAAGGCTACCTGAGTAGCTACTTCGCTGACGGTAGTATCGATGACTGCCACCTGCGTTGCTACTTCACCGAGAAGTGTGTCGATAAAGGCAACCTGTGTTGCTACTTCGCTAACCGTTGTCTCGATGCCTGCTACAGCTGTTTCGAGTCCTGCTACACCCGTATCGATTACTGCCACCTGAGTTGCTACCTCACCGAGAAGCGTGTCTATAAAGGCCACTTGTGTGGCTACTTCGCTAACCGTTGTCTCAATACCAGCTACAGCTGTTTCGATGACTGCCACCTGCGTTGCTACTTCGCTAAGTGTAGTCTCTATTCCTGCCACTGCAGTTTCGAGTCCTGCTACGTTAGTATCGATGACCGCTATCTGAGTTGCTATTTCTCCAAGGTTTCCAATGAAAGTTTCAATTATTCCGCAACATGTTTCCAAGCCTACAATTGAAGTTTCTATAATCGCCACAGCTGTCTCAAGACTAGATATAAACGTTGCAATAAATGCTACATTGGTATCTATTGTTGCCACCTGTGTTGCTACCTCACCAAGCGTTGTCTCGATGCCTGCCACCGCAGTCTCAACCTTTGCTACATCCGTATCGATGAATCCTACCTGAGTAGCTACTTCACCCAGCAAGGTTTCGATGAATTTAACCTCTTTTTTGATTTCCTTTAAGCCGAACTTTTTATTGATCAAGAGACATATGATTCTTATCAATAACTTCTTTTCGTCTTCGCAAAGGAAGTTACAATCATCGTTGTCGAATTTCTTACAAATATCATCACAATGATGGTGTTTTTTGCAATCGTCGTCATGGTTTTTGTGATGATCGCAGTCTTTGTCTTTATGATGTTTACAGTGGTCTTTATGATGTTTACAGTGGTCATCATTGTCATCATTGTCGTCGTCATCATCGTCATCATCGTCATCATCGTCATGACATAGTTTTTCAGGAGTTTTATCACTGTGTTTATCTGAACCGATCAAGTGTCGTAAGGATAAATCTAGTTCTTCACCGATTAGTTCGTTGTTCATTTCATTGAAAGCTTCTTCCATATCCTTCTCGTCTCCCCGCATTTCTCTATCCTCCTTATCAGCCAATAGTTTACTCCTACCTACAGAATATGCGGTGTTGACATAATATGATACAAAAGAACCACTTCTTTTGTATCGAAAAACAAACAGACGTGGTTCTGTTTATATAATATTGCGTCTTGCTTTTTTACTTTTTTAATCTGGCACTCTCGAATAGTTGCTTGTTCTGTAAGACAGAAGGGTGATCCGGTTTATATTCTGCAGCTTTGTTGTTATACTTTATTGCTTCGTCAATATTTCCCAATTTTATATAGCATACTCCAAGTTCAAAACAAGGCACGAAACCCCAATACTCATGTAATAGTGGCCCCCATTTATTTTCCGTTTTTTCAAGCTTTGTGGCAAGATCAAACCAGAAAATAGCCCTGGTGTAATCCTCCCCATCTTTATAGTAGTAACCTAGCAGACAACATACTTCAGCCTTTGGGATATCATACTCAAAGCTTCTCAGCAAGGTCTTCAGCATGTTTTTCCTGTCCTTCTTCGCTCTATAGGCTTTTGCCAGATAAATGCAGGATGTGATGTTGTCTTCCGGTAATCCCTTCTCTGAATCGAGGTGTTTATTGAAATATTCTATTGCATCTTCGTATTCGCCCACATTGAATTTCTCTCTTGCATAGTAGAACATGTTTCTCGGAGAAAACTCTTTCCCTTGAGCCAGCATATTTTCCAGGATGACCAAATTCCTGCGGTTGTTGGCATGAGTTTTCTTATGTGTGATAGTAATGTCGGTATTAAGTATTTTCCCGCCGAACGAAATAAACTCATGGATTGGGTCATTCCATCGGAAGTTTTTCGACCTTTTTAATAGTCGCTCCCTGTAGTGTGACAAAAGCACATTTCCCTTGTCATCAAAAGCATAATTATAATTCATCATGACAACATCCACACTGGGGTCCAGAGTTTCCTTCAATTTCTTAAGCTTCATCCGGTCTGCATCCATCAGGATATCATCCGCATCAAGCCAGAGTATGTAGTCCTTGGTCGCTTTTGAAAAAGAGAAATTTCTCGCCACAGAGAAATCATTCACCCATTCGAAATCATAAATATGAGTTGTAAAAAGACCAGCTATTTCTTTTGTTTTATCTGTTGAGCCAGTATCTATAATTATAATTTCATCAATGATATCCCTGACCGATATCAGGCATCTAGCCAGTGTATCCTCTTCGTTTTTGACGATCATGCATAAACTTATTGTAATCACGAAATCACCTCAACTTCACTGGTTCCTTGGTATATATTATGTTAATGGCAAATCGATGTGCTTGTATTGATAAAATAGGAATACCAATTCTTCCTCATGAAGTGATGGAAAGTTAGAAGGGGAGCTTCTTTTCCCCGATGACCTTTCTATAGATATCCAGATAGTTATCCGTCATTTTTGATGCAGAAAAATTGTTTTGTACGTAGTTCCTCACCGCACCCGCTTGTGGGAAAACCTGATTTTGAACCTTTTCAACCATTTCATCAACATTGCTGCAAATAAGTTCCGGAAAGCCTGCAAGAACTTCAGGTACTGCTCCGTTTCCAAAGGCCAGAACAGGTGTCCCGCAAGCCATTGCCTCAACCATAACCAACCCAAAGGGCTCCTCCCATACCGTCGGAAACAGCATACACCTGGCATGTTTTAGTAGACTTTGCCTTTCCTTTCCACCCACAGAACCAATATATTTGATATTTGCATTTCTATTTATTCGAGGCTCAATTTCCTTTTTGTAATATTCAATATTGTAAAGAGGTCCTGCAACTATTAGTTTCTTTCCTGTCATCTCAGCCACATCCAGAGCATAATTGATTCCTTTATGCGCATAAAGCAGCCCCATAAAAATCATGTAATCATCCTTGACCTCACGATACTCGTAATCATTAAGGTTGATTCCGTTATATGCATAAAAGCCCTGATTCAGTCCGACATTTTGTAAAGCCTTTCTGCATAAGTATACAGGGTACTTCGCCGAATTTTTCCTGCTGTCATGAATAGTGCTGACAACTGGCATGGAAAGTCCACATTGGTCCATAACTGAGGCATGGGTATGATCATGGATCAAGTCAACCTTCTCCGGCAGTGTCTTTTTTACAAACTCTGCAATGGTTTTAGTATCAGGTCCTTTATGTTCATATGGTATGATCCTGGCGCTGCTGACACTACCTTCAGCAGCATAAAGGTAAACTTCGTGTCCCCGCCTTACAAGCTCTTCCGTTAAATCAAACACTACCCTTTCGATTCCGCCATAATCTTTAGGAGGAACAGGGAAAGCGTCCGGGGCTACTTGAATTATTCTTAAAGATTCTTGTTTACTTATTTGAATATTTACAGAAGAAAACTCCGATTGCTTTTTATTCATGTTTTGATTTTCAGATATTACCTTCTCATAAACCTCGAGATATCCGTCCACCATCCTTTCCGTTGTAAAATTATTCAACACATATTCTCTCAGCAAACTTGGGTTTGGATATTCGGATTTTATTACCTTTTCAGCCATTTCCTCCGCAGTCATGCACATGAGTTCCGGAAAAGCTTTTAACACTTCAGGTACAGCTCCATTAGCAAACGCAATTACCGGAGTGCCGCAGGCCATTGCTTCTATCATCACAAGCCCGAATGGTTCTTCCCATGAAGTAGGAAATAATAAGCAGTTTGCCCGACTTAAAACCTCCTGCTTTTTATTGCCTCCAACAGATCCAATATATTCTATATTGGGATTATTCTTAATCCTGGGTTCAACCTCTTTTGCATAATATCCGGTGTCGTGAACCGGCCCTGCAATCACAAGCTTCTTGTTGGTGCGGTCTGCAACATCCAACGCATGCCCTAGACCTTTGAATTTATCGAGCCTGCCAAGGTAAAGCATATAATCATCTTTTCTTTCACGGTATTCATAGTTCTTTAGATTAAGACCATTATAAACATAGAAGCCATGTCCGCCTCCAATGACTTCCAGCGCTCTCCTGCTTACAAAGACAGGGTACTTGACACGGTAGTTTATGGTACCATGAATGGTACAAACGGTAGGGATCGGAAGGTCCTTTTTTCCTAAAACAGAAATGTGTGTATGGTCGTGAATGATATCAACCCCCTCCGGCATTGTTTTCAGGACATGTTCAGCTATTTTGTTAAAATCCCCCTTCCCTGTATGCTCGTATGGAATTAATTTGGCACTGGTTTTACTGCCTTGAGGAGCATATAGAAATACCTCATGACCTCTCCTCACTAACTCCTCGGTAACCTCATGGATCACAGTCTCTATGCCTCCATAGTTTTCAGGAGGTACAGGAAAAATGTCCGGTGCAATTTGAACAATTTTTAATATTTTTTTCGTGTTTGGTTCTAAAATTTTTGAAGTTTTATGATTAGGGACTTCATGTTCCTTTTTATCCGGCAATCTGCCGCTTAACAACCCTTCTAGAGACTTTTTATTGTGTAACAAGTTCATATCTCCGGGTTTATAGCTCAGAGCCAGCTCATTATGCTTATAAGCATTCTCATAATCCCCGCTTCTAAAATAGCAGCCGGCCAGTTTGAGATGAGGCAGCCAGGTCCAGTACTCCTCCTTTATGAACCCCAGGCTGTCCTTTGGCTTTGCCATGGATAACGCCAGTTTATACCAGAAAATAGCCTTATCGTTCTCATTCAATTCAGTAAATACAACTCCAAGTCTGCATAAGAATTCCGGCCGAGGCAGCTCATATTCAAAGGATTTAAGTATGTATTTCAGCTCATTATCCTTATCACCCCGTTGACGATACATTTCTGAAAGCTTATCACAGGCCGATAACTTATCACCGGTCCAGCCTTCCTTTTCTTTCAGAAACTTTTCATAACTTTCTGCTGCTTTATCATAAAGATGATTCTCAAACAATTTTTCTGCATAGTAATAAAGTTCTTTAGGCGAAAGTCTTTCACCCTTTTCCAGACGGTATTCATATATTGAAAATCTGTGAGGTGTTTCACACTTTTGATTGAGTTTGCGAGTAACAACAATATCAACTTGCTCAATCCTTCCCGCAACTGGCAGATATCCATCCAAACCATTTTGCCATTGGTAAAAGCAGTTTCTTTTTACCATGCGAGGTCTGATAAAACTTTTTAAAATCTTTCCGCTTTCCCCTACCTGGTATTGATGCAACATTTTAACTGCATCTATTGATTCTTTCAGACTTTCTTTCAGCATTTTTAGTTTTTTTCTGTCTTCCTCTAACAGAACATCTTCCGCATCAAGCCATATAATATAGTCCTTTGTAGCAAAACTGAACGAATAATTACGTAGGGCAGCATAATCCTTAGAGGGTTTATGACTGAAAATTTTGCCGCTAAAATTGCTGCATATGGATTTTGTAGCGTCGGTAGAATCCACATCTACAATAATTATTTCATCCACAATATCACTGATAGACTTAAGGCAATCCGCCACAACTTCAGCCTGGTTTTCAACCACCATGCAAAGACTGATAGTTACCATTATACTCACCTTTTAAAAACAAAGCGTTCAACATAATATATTCCTGGTGAAATCTTCATGTGTATAATTTGGAGTTACAGGATTCTTTCTCTATAACTTTTGCATATAATTCAAGGTATTTTTCCGTCATTATCCTGCTAGTAAATCTCACTTCAACATATTCCTTGAGTGATCTCGGATCCGGGAAATCTCCTTTAAAAGCCTCTTTAACCATATCATCAACATCCTTACATACAAGATTCGGAAAACCTTGAAGTATTTCAGGTACTGCCCCGCTTGGAAATGCCAGAACAGGAGTACCACAGGCCATTGCCTCTACCGCGACCAGTCCGAAAGATTCCTCGCATAAAGTTGGAAACAGTACACATCCTGCGTATTTAAGTAAATCCTGCTTTTTGCGTCCCCCTACCTCTCCAATATAGTGAATATTAGGGTTAGATTTTATGCATGGTTCTATTTTCTTTCTGTAGAAGTCCTGATCATGGACCGGGCCTGCCAACAGAAGCATTTTCCCTAATCTTTCAGCGGCCTCAATAGCATAATGTGGTCCTTTGGATGCATCAATCTTACCGATATAGAACAGGTAGTCCTCTTTTTTACTGCTGAATTCAAACTCCTCCATGTTTATCCCATGATGTACACAAAACCCTCTATTGCCTCCGAATCTTTCAAGTACTGTCCGGCTGCAGTAAACGGGATACTTTACAGGACAATTTGCGGAAAAGTGCTCTGTACAAACAGTTGGGATCGGTAAATTAATCCTGCCTATTACTGACGCATGGGTGTGATCATGGATTATATCCACTGAATCGGGCAAGGTCTCCTTAACGTATTTGATTATTTCCATCTGGTTCCAAGGTTTTAGATGCCTGTAAGGTATAAGGCTTGCACTGGTTTTACTTCCAGCAGGTGCATAAAGATATACCTTATGTCCTCTTTTTACAATCTCCTCAATCAGGTCATACATTACCCGCTCAATTCCTCCATAGTTTTCAGGGGGTATAGGATAAACGTCGGGTGCGACCTGAACTATTTTCAAGGGTCTTTTAAGCGCGGTTTCATTTATTCTGTTTTCCCTTTCTGCAGCAGCTCCTTCTCCCTTTACCGGATCAAATATAGATGCTACCCCATAGGTATGGGTTCCATAATATGCAGTCATAACAGCACCAAAAAAAAATTCAACTCATCATAATATATGTCAGCAGTGTTTATCATGTGAAATTAATGTGCCGATAATCCAAAGTCAAGAACAAGTGCATAGAATTATGTCTATGCATTTAAAACATGCACATTTTTATAAATGCAAAAACATTTTTCCACGTTTACTTTTTCCTTTTGATGGTATCTTAAATCCCCGTCAACTCATCAAAGAGTATATTTCTTACCCCTTCATAATCGTTGTAATCAAGACTATAGAGCTGCTCTGGTTCAGCACCCAAGTGATCGCAGCTGTCATCGATAAAAATTTCAACAACGTCTTCAAGATAAAGCAAATATCCTCTCGCAGAGTTTCAACTCTTCAGGTGTATTGACTCCGTAGATTTGATTGATATCATCGATGGTATAGCTATCTATTTTTAGGCCTTTCTGAAGCATGATTTTGGGCACATCCGTCAGATAATATTCCTGTTGGCTGTTGTCGTTTTTTAATTCCTTTAAGGATTCAAAAAGCACCTTGCTGTCAAATACATAAATTCCTACATTCAATTCTTTAATCTTTAACTCTTCCTGTGTACAGTCCTTCTTTTCTATAATTCCTGCAAATTTACCGTCCTCACTCCTTATGATTCTTCCATAGTCCGGTGGATTTTCTACAATGGCGGTCAAGATTGTACATTGAGCCCCGGATTTTTGATGCTGCTCAATAATACCTTTGTAAGTTTCCACCTTGAAAAGGGGCATGTCCCCGTATAAAATCAGAATATCCCCGCTGTAACCCTCGAATACAGGCTGAGTCATCATAACCGCATGACCTGTACCCAGCTGTTCATCCTGTGAAACAAAAACATAAGAACCCTCGACGGCCTCCATCAGCAATTCCTTTTTGTATCCTGCTACAATGACCGTATCCTGCTCGGGTATAAACCGGATATTCTCCAATACATAGTTTATAAGCGACCTTCCATTTGCCTCTCTCAGCACCTTAGGTAAATTGTACTGCTCCGACAACAGCCGCTTTCCTTTTCCTGCTGCTAGTACGATGGCTTTCATTCTAAAATCTCCTCCCCGTCCTTTCTAATTCCAGTATCCTGTTTCATTCTTTTTCCAGGGTATCCAAGCTCCTCAACTGCTTTAACAATTCTTTCACAGTCCTGATCGTAAGCATATACGAAGAGACATCCGCCTCCTCCTGATCCGTTGATTTTACCACCCAGTGCACCATTTTCAAGAGCTGTTGCAAGTATTTTTTCGATCGTGGGTGTGGAGATTCCCAATCCGTCTCTTAAGTTGGCGTGATGCTGCAATATTAGCTTTCCAAAGGCTTCTGGCGAAAATGTACAGCCCTTCAAAAGCTTTTCCGCCTCCTTGAGTACGGCATAGTTGTCAATGTTGGCTGCCAGTTTTGTTCTTTTAATCTCATCCACCCTGTCAAGCAGCCTCATAGTATCCTGATCGTAATAGAAATCCCGGACGCTCTCAATACTATAATATTTTAATTCCTCCAGTGCCGCAATTACAGGTATTTTAGCTTCGGCCAGCACTTTTGTAGTATCTTTCCGCTCCAGGGAATCGAAAAGAATAAAGCTTCCAGGTATTGTCCGGTTAATACTTTCTACCTCGGTTTTTCCTTTGAAATTAAGATGCACCAACCCTCCAACTGACGAAGTATAATGATCCATGAGTCCACCGGGTTCATTGAATTCCTCGACTTCTGCCCTGAATCCCAGCAGCGCGATCTTTTCGGGATTGTTTCTGTCCTCCGAACCAACCGCCTCCAACATGGCTTTAATTAGAGCCAGAATCATGGTAGTAGAGGAGGACATTCCTTTACCGATAGGAATATCTGAATCCATGACAATATCAAACCCATTCTCGATTGGATATCCACATTTTAGTAGAGTATTTACCGAACTCTTTAAATAATCCCTATTATTCTCATATACTATCGGCTTTGACAGGTCAATACAATATTCCTCATACATATTCTGCATATTTGCTCCAAGATAGTTGAGCTTTTCATCCCGTATTTTAATATATATCAAGCTATCCTTTCTTTTAGTAATGGATGCTGAAAATCTTAGATTTATAGCAGAAGCGATCACCTCAAGACCTAAATAGTCTTGATGCTCTCCGAACAGGCAGATTCTGCTGGGTGTGGAAACATAAATCCTTTCCTTCATAATTAGACCATTCCTTTGCTTAATTTTTGTTCCTATAATATTGACCTTGCCTCATAAAAACAGACAGCAAGTAAAATTTCACCGCATAGAAGCGTCTTTTCATTCTTCTAAACCGTAGTTTCATGATAGAACTTTATTTGCAATTATATCACTATTTTTTAGGGATAAGATATTTTTAATAGGCATTCCTGGAAAAAAATCTGTCAGCGTATATTTAATGCTTCTTATGATAATGTTTACCATAGCCCAAGTCAATGCTGGCACAAATAATAAAAGAGTATTTAACTTTTATTATAAATACCCTTTTATAGAGCATGTCCCGAATTTCGTAGAATTTGAGTGTGGCGCTCCTGACGATAGTTTTGGTAAACTATTGTTGGGAAAACAAATTTTACAAAAGGAGCAACCACAAGAGCTTGTCCAATCTTTCGTAGAATTTCAGTGACGTAGTTTTGCTTCAATTTTCTCAGTCCACAGGCAATACTTACAGAGCCACTGATGCGTATAAAATTAATACTCCGTAGGGTTATGGCTTTTGCCCAATATATAGAAAATGATTACTGGTGCCCATGAGATTTTCATCAGTACTGAGAGCATATCCAATATCTATCCAGCTTTTATATTCACATTCATCCAAAATTAGCAATTCTTTCTCGTGTATACCTTTACTTAATTCACTTGCACTGTTGTATTGAAGTGCCCGTAGGATGATGCACTGGATCATTAACTTCTATTTTCCGATCTGTTCCATATAGCTCCCATTCAATCCCTATGATATTATCTGAAGAATAGACCATTGCATCTGGATTACCTTGGAGCAATTCAATTCCATGAATAAGCACATCGTCCGTGGTCTTGAATTGCATTGGATATTCATTTAGGTAATCAACCAACGGAACAACACCTCTTCCATCAACAAGCATTATCTTCTTGGTCGCTGTTTTATATTCTCCATCCGTATCGCACACAATTTGTTCCACTTCGTTTCCGAAACAGAATTCAATCGTAACTTTTTCATTTTCTACATTAACGATTCGAGGCGAAATATCTGTTAATATTTGTTTTTCATCCTGCTCTCTGGTGCTCTTTACAACTGGCGGAGAGCTATACACATCAGCATCATAGTCACACAGAAAAATTGTGTCTGGGTACTTGGTCAATTTCATCGGAATCGGCAAATAGTCAAAGTTTGTGTTTGTTTTTACTTTTATCTCCACATTGCTGATCTTTTTCCCATTGGAATCACACCATTTTACATATTGTGGTATGTTAAAATATGTGCTGCTCCACATTTTTGATCCACTGCTATACCCGATAGTTATTGCACTCTCCTCTGCTATTGCCTTACAAAACACATGCCCCGCCGAATAGAGCCGTCCTGTAGCAGGATCAATAGCTGAACTAACATCAGAACCTGCAGAAATCCTATATGATTCTCCCGATTCAACATACCTATTTTGCATGCCTGAATTGAATATTTCAAAATCCTTAAGTTCACCGAGAACACGATTCATTTGATGCTTTGGTAATTTTTCATACGATCCACAAAAGGCTGCTGCAATAGATTTGTACAATGCTTCTGTTTTATATTGTGAGTATATAAAGAGCAAGTTTGTCTCGACCTGGTAATGAACCATATACAGTGAGTTGCTTATATCCACCAAAGCATCTCCTGTCGCCCATTTGGGCGGAACAATCTCTTTTCCGATTCCAACAACGGTATTATCACTTTCATTTATCAAAACATTATCCGAAACATTACATTCTTTTGGAAATTGGCACATAATATTAAACCCAGATGCTTTATATACTTTTGCATGGCAATTTGGACGTATACTATGAAGAGATATTTCGTCATTCGCATCGATTAGCATTTTTTCACCTTTTTTGAATTTCTTAAAATACTCCTTATTCTCTTCCTCTTCATTGGCCTTATTCTCGCTCAAGTCAATGATAATGTCTTGCCAAATAGCATCATTGCTATACAGAGCAGTATTTTCAATAAACAATTCTTCATCATTCATTGCAATGAACTTCGCAGTACCAATGTTTTTTGCATTTGTTCTTGCAAATCGTCCGATAAACTGCAACGCACTTGCCAAAGATTTATGCGGAGAATGAATTGCTGCAATTTTCAAGTGCGGAAAATCAAATCCTTCTCCAAGCATATCGACACATATAATCCCATCCAAGGACTTGCTCTTTAACTCTTCAATACACTTCTTAACTACACTATTGCTCATAGAACTATCAATTCGTTTTAGTGTCAACGCTGTCTCTCTTGAGTATAAGTCTTCCAAATCTTTAGCTTTGTCCTTTGTATCCGTTCTAACCATTAAATAATGATCATATCCTAATTCACGATCTGAATAAAATACTCTTTCAGCCTTTTTGGCAATGAGGTAATCTTTATTGGGTGCTACATCTATGGGAATGTATTCAATCTCTCCAAAAATGCCATCGCTGTATGCCATAGAAAGTGGATACGTATAAATCATATCCCCTTTGATTTCCTTTTTATCCATTCTAAATGGTGTCGCTGTAAACAGAATGTGCTTTGAGCTGTCCATGTTCATTAATATTTGTTCCCATGTTCTTGCAGGCACATGATGAGCTTCGTCGATAAGAACCATGTCAAACATTGCCCTAATTCCTTCATTCATCGAAAGTGATAATGCACATGGCGGCGTGGCAACTACAACATCGGCATCAACAATATGTTGATAATAATCGTCAGAATATGTGTGCTTCATTTCATACACCGAAGGCTTTGGAACGCTTTCACTAAAAACATTTGCATGACATAGAGTTTTTAACAATGAAAAATCCTCAAATATCTGTCCCCTTACCATAACACTGGGTGTTACAATTAGAACTTTCGCACTTCCAACAACATATGGTGTCATCATAAGAACCGCTGTCTTACCTGATCCTGTTGGCATAACAACAATTGCCGCTTTGTTCTTACGCAAGGTAAAGAACGAAGAAATAGCATGTATGGCTCCTATCTGTGCATTTCTCAATCCAGAAGATGATTTTGTTTCTTTTACAAATTTTAGATTTTTATATTGTTTTTCAAAGTAACTCCTCACACCCTACCTCCTGAAGTTGATACTCACAGCATGATTAATTGTTGTTAGATTTATGACATTTTGTTACCATAAATTACTCTTTATGGACATTATATCACTCTTTATATACCAGTAAATTATTTATATACATTTTCTATCACCAAATCAATTTCTGCGACAAATTTTACTCTCTCCGATATTGATAACTCATTTACTGGTTATAATTAAACTCCTGCAATTCCTATATAATAATAGGATTCGCAGGAGTTCTAAATTAAATATGCTGGGTTAAAGATATGGCTTAAGCATACGATTATGCATACAACACTTTAGTATATACTTCGGATATATCAAACTGACGGAGTCCGAATTCTAACCACCGTTTCTTCCACCTTCCCATGCTTTCACAAGTAGTTTTTTCTTATAATTTCTGACTCATGGAAGAACTTTATTTTCCATGTGGAAGAACCGTTTTTACCGCTTTTTTCTTCCCCTTGACCCTTCCCCCTTTTTTCTTGCCCCTAACTATATTGCCACCCGAAAAAGGTCTTCCGTAGCGGTTTCCTCAACCCCTTGAAACTGGCGGCTTCCCCAAACCTGACCAAAAACAGTTCTTCCATAAACTCGCCAAAATCTTCTTTTTTCTTTTTCCCGTGCGAGATAATACAGTCCTTCCGTGGGAAGGGCAGGTTTATGGGGTCAGGGTTAAGGTCCATGTCCCTAAAACCTTGCAACCATGCACCTTTCACGATGTCCTAATAAAGTCCTTCCGTTGAATGGCACTAAAAAGGGACGGAAGGACTTTGGCTGGTCTGCCGAGGTCCTCTCGTCCCTTGATTCTATTGGGTTTCGAGCTATTTTTCTGTCCGTTTTCTTTTTCCCTGGCGTGGAAGGGGTTAGGGGTTGGGGAAGAGCTTTATTGGGAATATACAACATCTATTACCTCATGCCTTGCTCTTTACTCCACCGTAACGCTCTTTGCCAGATTCCTCGGCTTATCTACGTCGCAGCCCTTCTCTATAGCCATATAGTATGCGAACAGCTGCATTGGCGTTATTGCTGTGACAGGTGCAAGTACAGAGTCTACATCCGGTATCTTTATCACTATGTCTGCCGCTTTTTCAACCTCTTTATTCTTCTCCTGCGTAATGGCCATAACTACTGCACCTCTTGCCTTGACTTCCTTAATGTTGCTGATCATTTTCTCCAGAAGATAATCCTGCGTCATTGGACATATGACAAGTGTTCCCTTCTCAATCAGTGCGATTGTTCCATGCTTCAGTTCCCCGCCTGCATAAGCTTCGGAATGAATATAGGATATTTCCTTAAGCTTGAGAGAACCTTCCATCGATAATGCATAATCCAATCCCCTGCCGATAAAGAAAATACTTTTGGCGTTGTAATGCTCGGAAGCAAACTTCTGAATATCTGCTTTATCAGCCAGTACCTTCTCAAGGGCTGACGGAAGTTCTCTCATTTCATCAATTATCCTGGTGCAGGTTTCT
>Ga0129298_10000705_pt1 | contig 13528 bp, 10 predicted proteins | sample I19B2metaG_FD_94707 | JGI IMG/M metagenome (GOLD analysis project Ga0129298, IMG submission 94707) | Lake sediment bacterial and archeal communities from Gulf of Boni, Indonesia to study Microbial Dark Matter (Phase II) - ​I19B2 metaG | ecosystem: Environmental > Aquatic > Freshwater > Lake >... | reverse complement strand
AGTCAAAATCAATATCAGCATAACTGGATCCTCTTTTTCTCATGGTTCTACTTACGTTACCTCTGCTTGTCATTTTAGCATTTTTTATCTGAAACATACAGTCCCTCAAAACAAAATAAAAAATAGAGCGTAACATTTATCGGTCAGGCACGAACCCTATCCAAAAATTTATAAATTCATGGCTTATCTCCGCATTTTTGTTACGCTTTATTTTAATTTTCCGGCATCCGTGGATCCCTGTTTAAAAAATATCTATTTTTTATTGGCCTCATAAGCCTTGGTAATAATGTCAGGTGAGAAGTAGTTATCAACGTTTACAGCCTTATCCAAAGCACCACTATCAATAAACAGCTTCTGCTGATTTTCATACCATTTTTTTAGTGTACCATCCTTCGCCATCCCATAAATAAAATCATCGGTGAGCCAATCTCCTTCACCCGTAGACTTTGCCAAAGTTGCGGGATCCTGTCCGATCAATTTTGCCAGCCAGCCTGCAACCTCGCTAATATGCTCTTTTCTGTAATGCTGCGCTTTTAAAATAGCCTGGGTAAAGCGGACAAGCTTATCCTGATTATTTTTATAATAATCGTTTGTGCAAACCCAGCTTCCCGGGAAAACTGCCTGGTCTCTATAGTCATTGTTGCTTGCAAGTGATATGACTTTGTCACCCATTTTCTCTTTTACGACAATCGTTGATGGGGACCATATAGCAGCGGCATCAACATTACCTGTTACCATTGCAGTAACCGCTGCAGATGGATCCATCTGTACAACTTTTACATCTTTCTGGGTCATTCCTTTGGATTTAAGCGCAAGATTCAGAATGATTTCACTGGAGGTACCAAGCGAAGTAGCAATCGTCTTGCCTTTTAGATCTTCGACCGATTTGATGCCCTTGTCTTTGTTGGCCAAGAGCTCATCGCCATTGCTAGTTTGATCAATATTAAAAATTCTCGCCTGGCCTTTGGCTGCAAGTACATGCGCACCGTGCCCAATTTGTGCAATATCGATATTTCCGCTGCCCATTGCCGCAATTTCTTCAGGTCCCTTTTCAAATTTTACTGTCTCAACATCGATCCCCTCTTCGTTGCAATACCCCTTATTAATTGCAGTTACCAGTGAGCTGGCGCTGCCCAAATTAGGCATATATGCGACTCTTATTTTAATACGCGGAGCCGCCGTTGTCTTGGGAGAAGCTGTTGCAGATGATTCCGCGGTTTTGGTTTGCCCGGAAGACGCAGAATTTTTGGTTGAACCGGCACCGCAACCTGCAAGTGTTGAAAGTGTTAATACCGCTAATAACGCTGTGCTTAATAACTTTTTCTTCATTAAAAAATCCCTCCAATTTTTATTAAAATTCACATTTAATTTTAAATGCCAAAGCATATAAAATCCTTTTTATTTTCTGACTTCCAAATATTCCTGGTAAACTTGACTCCAGATATAATTTTTTAACTCAAGGAATTTTTTAGTCATCTTCGTCTCCTGCGTGCGTGGATACGGAATATCAATATCAACAATTTCCTTGACACGTCCCGGTCGTGCGCTCATAATTACAACTCTTTGTGCCAAAATGATTGCTTCGTCAACATCGTGTGTAATAAAGAAGCATGTTTTACGCTCTTTCTCCCAAGTATCCAGCAGTTCGGACTGAAGTTGGGTTCTTGTTTGAGCATCGAGTGCGCCAAAGGGTTCATCCATCAACAGCACTTCCGGATTTACCGCATAAGCTCTGGCAATAGCAACTCGCTGTTTCATACCGCCCGAGAGTTCCTTTGGATAGCTGTTCGCGAACTCCTCCAGATCTACCATTTTGATGTACTTGTCAGCGATTTTTCCCACTTCTTCTTGCTTTAAGCCCTTAAGCTTTAATCCGAATTCAACGTTTTTGCGAACTGTAAGCCACGGAAACAGCGCATACTGCTGAAATACCACGCCACGTTCCGTACCAGGTCCTTGAACCTCTTTGCCGTCAACGTACACTTTACCAGAGGTCAGTTCTTCCAATCCGGCAATAATGTTTAAAAGGGTAGACTTCCCACAGCCCGAAGGGCCGACAACGCAGACAAACTCATTTTCTTTGATATCCAGACTTACCCCATTAAGAGCAATCATTTCACCATTTCTGCCGTTAAAAACTTTTCTGACATTGTCAATTTTAACCTTTATATTACCTGTGTCTCCTGCCATCCCGTTAACTTCCTTTCAAGGAATTTTACAATCTTCTCAAGTGTGAGGCCGATGATACCAATAACGATGATACCCATCAGCACGGTTGCCATATCATAATACTGTCCTGCAGATGTAACCATCATGCCCAATCCCCTTGAAGCACCCGTCATTTCTGCCGCGACCAGGGTGGTCAAAGCAGCCGACAAGCCCAAACGGACGCCGACCAGAATAAATGGCGTTGAAGCAGGAATTACAATTTTCAGGAAGATATCATTGCTATTCGCACCCAGCACCTTTGCCGCTTTAATCAAAGTAACGTCCACGTTGCGAACACCTTGATAAATGGAAATAACCATAACAAGGAAAGTAGCGACAAAAATAACCACGATTTTTGCTTTCTCGCCAACGCCAACCCCTGCAATGACCAGCGGTATGTAAGCTATCGGCGGGATGTTTCTTACAAATTGAATCCATGGTTCGACAAGATTTCTAAAGATCTTATACCAACCCATCAGAAATGCAACCGGGATTGCAACAATAAACCCAATTACAAAGCCTCCAAATACCCTAAACAAGCTAATCCCGATATGGCCCCAGATTGTTCCGTCGTTAACCTTATTAATAAATGACTTGACCATTGCCTCCGGCGATGCAAATACAATTGAGGTACTTGGCATTACAGACAACAATTTCAATAGCCCCAATGCCAACAGGAAAGAAACGGTTACCCAAATCCAACCAGGTATGGTATATAACTTTTGGCTGGCATTCCCCTGCTTTTTCTCCATATTATCCCCCCTTTCATAAAGTTCTACAAATTTTCTGTTTCAAATATCTATTTTTCCTTATTCATATTGTAGATTTTAAACCTAAAATATCACAGTATGAAATTTAGTCATACCTTAATTAAAATACTTTTTAAATTACGGAATATTAAAAAAAGAGCAGATAAGCAGCTGCAGCCTATCTGTATCTGATGAATTGAAATTTATCAAAAGGTTTAATTGAATTTCCGATCCCGGTTGTAAAACATTCAAAGCCTTTTATCCTTTATAATTGACAAATCTTTTTTCAGAAGGACTTATGGTATCCAACGCATTTACCAATGCTCCATCCGGAGGAATTATCCGGCCTTTTAAAAGGGGATCGTTGGTATATGTCATCCATTTTTCCAATCTTTCGGATAAATCTTCCTTAATTTTGGAATATCTTTCATCCTTTGCACAGTTAATCCTTTCCTCTGGATCCAGGCAGAGGTCGAAAAGTATTTCCTTCTCTCTTGACACATCCATATATCCGCTTTTTATCATTAATTCCTTTCCGGGAGAATCATCAATATTTGAAAGTGCATACCGATCATGATCATCATAAAACTTTATGTACTTATAATGCTCACTACGTATACATCTTAACGGTTCATAAGCCACATGGAATGAAACTTCAGAATAAATATAATCTCTTGTTTTATCTTTTTCCCCCGTTATTATCTGGTAAAAAGACTCCCCTTCAAGCCAATCCGGTTTTTCCAATTCAAGAATATCACACAGGGTAGGAAATAAATCCAGATGTGAGATGAGCGAATCTACTGCTTTTGCTTTTTTTATAATTCCGGGGCAGCTCATTATAAAGGCTGTACCGATTCCGTCGTCATACAATGTACATTTCATTTTAGGGAAAGCAGGGCCATGGTCGGTAGTGTATATAATCACCGTATCATCCGCCAAACCCGACTCCTTCAGTCCCTGTAATACTATTCCGACACATTTGTCCATAACCTTTACTGATGTGAGAAAAGCAGCTGTGTCTTTTCTGTTTTGCGGTGTATTGGATATACCATAAGGCGGAAGTACATAATCAGGATCTATGTCTTCATCAATCTTTTGAAACACCCTGTGAGGATTGAATATTCCGTAGGAAATAAATACGGGTCTGTTCTTCGATACCGTTTTTAAATAGGATGCAACTCTCTCTGCATTTGCCATATCCCATTCAGCCCAGTCAGACTTTTGCGTCCCCATGTGATAATCCTGTTCATCAAGGATTTTACTGTATCCTATAATTTCTGTTTCCGGTGCTTCATGCTGTATTCCGCATAGTACAGTTTCATATCCGTTATTATTCAAAAAGTTTACAAGGTGCTTTTTATAGTTATCTATTTGGAAACCACGATGAGCAAGTCCAAGCATTCCGCAGGAATGAGGAGACATTCCTGTAAGCATGGCCGCCCTGCTGGGAGAACATGTCGGTCCTGCACAAAAAACATTTCTGAAAAGTATTCCTTCTTTCGCCAGTTTCATCAGATTGGGAGTTTCCACAGCATATCCATAGGGTTGTATGTATCTTCCCGTGTCATGGGAATGGATAAGAAGAATGTTCATCTTATTACCGCCTTAAAATTTAATATATTTCAGGAAGTCTTCTGGCTTCTTCCGATACCTTCCACCGTTCGGTTTCAGGCACGTCAACAACAGCTCCCCATTTTGCAAGGATTTTATGGTGTTCCATTCTTTCGGTATATTCTTCAATAATCTTTCCGTGGTCCCAACCTTCCAAAGTAAGCTGCTTAAACTCTTCTTCAGTGTCTTTAATGCATCCTGAAAGGTTCTTCGTTTCCCAGGGGTCACTATCCATATCATATAACTCGTCAGACCCTTCATTTACATCGTATGATATCAGCTTCCACTTTCCCTTACGGACCATTCTTCCCGGTATAAGGCCCTCATCATCCGAATTGTATACAAACTCGCTTATGCAATGTCTTTCCAGGCAATCATTTCCTGAAATCAATTGTCCCATCAGGCTTCTTCCATCCTGTCCGGGTGGAGGAACAGCGCCTGCCAGTTCACACAATGTCGGTCCGATATCCATAATACTTACTGCACCCTTCATTCTTGTTCCCTGCCTTATACCCTCACCTTCAAATATTAAAGGTATCCTGGAAGACCCATCAAAGAAGGTTTGCTTGCCGTAAAAATTCCGTTCTCCTATCTGGTCTCCGTGGTCGGAAAGATAGACAAAAACGCCCTTTCTTCCTGTTTTATGCAAAAATTCATCCCATGCTCGCTTAATTTTTCCAATCTGCACATCCATGTTTTCGATCATGCCGAAGTACGCAGCTCTTATTCTTTGTATATCTTCTTCCGGCAAACTTCTTTCATATTTTTTAAGAATAGAAGGATTAGTTATATCTTTTCCATATAGGACAGGCATTCCAACCCTCGCTTTGTAATATTGATATAAATCAGGAGGAGCAACATATGTAAAATGTGGTGCGTAAGTACCAACTACCATCAATTGCGGCTTTTCATGATCCTGCTTTAAATATTCCTCCGCCGCTTTAATAACAGCCCTGTCGTATTCCAGGACAGGCGAAGTACCGCCGCCGATGACCTTTGTACAATACTCCTCCGTGAGAGTTCCTTTAAAAGGCCCTAAATCGTGTCGTTTTTTGCCTCCCCGCCCCCATATCAGCGGAGTAATTTCTCCCATAATCCTTTTTGTAAAGCCATGCCTCTGGTCTTCACCCAAAAAATGCATTCTGCCGCAAAGCACAGTCTCGTAACCTTCTGCTGCAATAGAATGTATAAATGTAGCCTGGTCTTCCGCCATAGCATCATCGTTCGTGAAAATCCCAGTCTTAGAAGGCAACTGCCCCGTTAGCATAGACATCCTCGCCGGTACACAGAGGGGACAGGAGGTATATGCAGAATCAAAGGTCGTACCTCTTGAGGCCATACCGTCAAGATTAGGTGTTTTTACTATTTCATTTCCTGCAAATCCAGCACACATTGCATTATGCTGATCGCTCAAAAAAATTAGAATATCCGGTTTATTCATAATTCACCTCATATGAGTTTAGCCCATTCTCCGCTGATATAATCCGACCTTCCGTCTTCCAATAATTTGTTTCCGCTTTCGCAGATCCTGGCTTTTATAGGTTCCACGTTCAGGGCTCCCGTCTTTTCCCACCATTGATCCACTTTAAGCCGCAACTCCTGTTTGATGCCTTCAAGCTCTTTTTTATATGCAATGTTGATGCATTCATCAGGATCTGACTCCAGATCATACATTTCTTCAAAGTCATCCTGGAAATAGAAAACATATTTCCACTTCTTTGTCTTAACACCCCTTAGAGGATGTAAAGCCCAGTAAGCTCTCCAATGCTCAAAGAAAACCGCCTCATCGTCCGGTGCACACTCCTTTTGCACATGCGGCAATACAGAACCTCCTTCAAAGCAGGCCGGCACTGTTAGTCCTGCTGCTTCAAGCAGCGTTCCGGGAAGAGAAGTATTAACTACCAGATCATCTACAACTTTTCTTTTAGCGATTAGTCCCGGTACATAAAAGATGTAGGGAATGTCATATATCTCCCTGTAAGACACAACACCTTTAAACCTCAGTTTGTGAGCCCCCTGCATATCACCGTGGTCTGAAGTGAACGCAATCACGGTATCCTCCATAAGGTTCTTTTCTCTCAGTACTTTCAGTACATTTCCTACACACCAATCAACGAATGAAACCATCGACCTGTATTTGAGGTTGTCGTCCTTTATGATTTCCTCATTAATATTTGATTCACCTTTCTTAGCTCTTTCGCTCTGCCACACAGGTTTGGTAGACAAGTCATCAGCATAAAAACTTTCTGGAACTTTAGCATCACTTTCCTGATATAAATCATCAAAGGGTTTTACCTTTTCGAAAGGAGGGTGAGGGTTAATCAGTGATAGTGTCAGGAAAAAAGGCCTGTTTCCGTCACTATTTCTTATATAGTTAACAGCACGCGCTGTTCTTTTGACATCCTCCATTACATTACTGCTTTCCACACCCTTCAGCGATAATCCCCCGTCATCATAGTCAATCACATCATAACCTTGGTCTTCCAATTTCGAATACAGGTGCCATTTTCCGAAATGAGCAGTTTGATACCCGTGTCTCTTAAACTCCTTTGCAACCGTATGATATCTGTCCGAAAGACAGTGTCCTATCTGAAGCACACCTACCTGATGAGGATACAAACCCGTCACCATTGATGCCCTTGAGGGGGTACACTGTGCCGAAGCACATACCGCCTTTGTAAAACAAATACCATTGGAAACAAGCCAATTGATACTCGGAGTTTTATAAGAAGGGTCCATATAGCCATAAGCATCTGCCCTATGTTGGTCTGAAACAATCAATACTACATTTTTCACTGTTACCACTCCTTATATTAATTTTCCACTTTACTCAAATTTCATTTTGTTGTAGAAATATTCCATCGATGTTTTTCTATCGTGGCATAAAGCTGTGCATCTGCCATCAGATGAAATCACAGGTGCACTTTCGTCCAAATGAGGGTACGAAGTTGCTTCAAATAAAATCCATTGGTATAAAAGCCTTATATGTTCCTCTATTTCGTTTTTATAAAGTGAATCATTAAAAAGGTTATTATATTCTAACGGATCTTTCTCCAAATCAAAGAATTTGGATTTGTCATGCTGTTTACAAAGCAGCAGCTTTCTTGTTCTTGTCCTGACCATATATTCAATCGAATTAAGGCGCTCTGCATAAATAACTGTTTTTCCCATACAATCCTGTGACAGGTCTGTTCCCTGCATAAACCTGCCTGCTTCGCAGCCCGCCTGTTTTATTATGGTCGTAGTTACATCGAGGCTGTTAACTAATGCATCGGTAACTTCTCCCTCCCGTACTCCCTGAGGATATTTGATTATCAAAGGGACTTTAACTACCGGATCATACATGTAATTATTCTTTAGCAAGAGATGGTGAAATCCCATGTAGTCTCCATGATCACTTGTATAAATAATAAGTGTATCATTGTAAAGGCCTTTTTCTTTGAGCTTTTCAATCATTCTTCCTACATGGTAATCAATCTGGGAAATGGATGCATAATAACATGCCATAACTTTTTTTAACTTAGCCTCTGTAAGCTCGGAATGAGGAAAATAACCATTGTGTATTTCAATATCCTCGGCATTAGGTTTTTCAGTCCATCCCGGCAGTACACTCAGTTCCGCATCATTATACATACTCTTCCACGGCTCAGGTGCGTCAAAAGGGTGGTGAGGTTTTATAAATCCAACCATAAGCAAGTTTCCCTCTTCTCCCCACTTTTCAAGCGACTCTACAGCCCTATTGCCTATCCAGGTTGTCGAGTAGTCCTCCTCGTCAAGGTTTGATGCAACAGCTCCATAAGTATTCCAGTATTCCTGAGGAGCCGTTGCTCTATATTCCTTTACTTGATCCAACAGGTCTGTTCTATCTATCAGACCTTTGCTCTTCAAATATTCATGGTAATCATCATCATATCTTCCAATCCCATCCTGCTCAGCTAATTCCATTTCCTGAAATCCGACATCCAAATAGGTAGGAGTAAAATGCATTTTACCTACAGCCTTTGTATTATACCCGGCCTCTTTTAAAATTTTAGGGAATGTATCAATCCCTTGCGGAAGAGTACAGTGGTTATCCCAGCCGGTATGCTGATGGACATATAATCCGCTTAGAAACGAATATCTGGAAGGTGTACATATTGGAAACGGGCAGAAACAATTCCTGTAAGTTACTCCATCACTGGCAAGAGCATCGATGTTTGGGGTTCGGATGTCCTTGTTGCCGTATGCCCCCAGGCAATCGTATCTGTGCTGATCTACATAAACAATAAGGATGTTCGGATTATGTTTGTTGCTTTTTTCCATTCCAAGAGTACCTCCCAATGTCTGAATTCAATAACCTCCACAATTGATTTGCTCACGATTTCAGATCGAACAAGTCACAAAGCTTATTTCTGCAGCGCCTTATTCATATTTTTTTCAAGTGTAGCAAGGGATTCCTTTGCACTTGTGTTTCCTATAACTACAGATTCATAAGCAGCCTTCTCATAATTCATATACACTGCACCCCAGCTTGTTCTTGGCCGTGTTATACCATTTTTGACAGAATCAATCAAAACCTGGTTTACTTTTGGGTTCTCACTAATGAATTTATCCTGCAGCGACTTTTTAATTGGAATTACTCCCATTTTCTCGTACCTTTTCCAGGTTTCATTATCACTTGATACAAGACCAATAAAATTACTTGCTTCTTTTTTATTCTTGGATTCTTTTGTCATTGAGAGGCAAATCAGTCCGGACTGAACCGCTTTACTTTTTCTTTCAAGACCAACTGAAAATCCGATTTTATCCTTTAACGAAGGGTCATTCGTTGTCATTGTGACGTAAGTATTCAAGTTTGTAAATCTCATAGCACTTTTTCCTTTAACAAAAGGCAATTCATCCAATTTTTCTCCGTCATACACCAATGTAACTCCCTTTTTATAAAGATCTGCGACATATTGGAGTGCTTCTGCAGCTTCAGGGCTGTTGACGGTCAATTTATCATTGTCCTCATCTGCTATTTTTCCACCGTTCTGGAATATTAAAGGCGCAAGGAACAGTGATCCGTTGGTAGTAGGTATGTCAGCCCCCCCGCGTACTACTTGTCCATTCTCTTTCTTGGTAAGCTTAACAACATAGTCGGCAAATTCCTCCCATGTCTTCGGGGGTTTTTCCGGGTCAAGACCGGCTTCCTTGAAGAAATCTTTTCTATATAGGAGTATTCTCGGATCTGCTCTTACCCCCATAGCATACAGCTTACCTTTATAGGTACCCAATTGTAAGTTTCTTTCTAAGTATGCATCTTTTCCTCCCCACTGGGACATATAGCTATCTAAAGGCTCCAACTGGTTATTTGCTGCTCTGCTTATGGTAGAAGAAATGGAAGTATATATTATGTCGGGTGCAGAACCACTTGCAAATGCCACATTCATTTTCGTGTTAAGATCCGCGTCATTAGCATAGGTTTCTTCGAATTCGGCATTTGGATTTTGGGACTTAAATTGTTGTATAGCGCTTTTAAAATAATCCATCTCATTTTTGAGCTGTCCCAGACCATAAAATACCAGAGTAACTTTTTTATTCTGCTGTCCACCAGTTTGGGAACTGTTGTCTTTTTGGTCCGCAGCCTTACTGCATCCCGTCATTACAAGAGAAGCAAGCATAACCATAGCAACCAACATCGATAAAATTTTTTTCATTTTCAGACCTCCTGAATTTAAAATGGTTTACAGAATATTGGATTATATTATAAATATCAAGGATGTTTTTCATCCTTTAATCCCTGTGGTAACGATGCCTTCTATAAAATACCTTTGAGCAAATATAAATAGCAGTAATAAAGGAATACTCGTAATAATCGTAGCAGCCATAAGAAGGTTCCATATGGTGCCTGTTTCCTGCTTAAACGCAGGAAGGGCTATCTGAATGGTTTTCATAGAATCCTTATTGGTAATGATCAAAGGCCAGATATATTCACTCCATGAACCGGTCGCCTTTAAAACAGCCAATGTTGCCAACACCGGCGTGGAGAGTGGTATATAGATTTGGAAATAAGCTCTTAACCGTGAACAGCCATCAATTTTTGCTGCTTCATCGAGGGAATCCGGGAAATTCAGGTAAAACTGTCTGCACAGAAACACACCGAAGGAACCGGCTATATAGGGTATTATCAAGCCCAAATAAGAATTCATCAGTCCGTTACCCCCACTGCCAAATATATCATTTCCTCCCATCAGCGGCATTTTTTTCAACATAATAAATGTTGGAATCATTGTAATCTGAGGAGGAATCATCATTCCCAGAAGTGTGGTAAAGAAAAGAGTATTTCTACCTTTAAACGGTACTCTTGCAAGGGCATATCCTGCCATTGAATTGATAATAAGGCTTACCGTAACTGTCACAGCCGTTACAAAGAAAGTGTTATATATGTATCTGGCCCAATTTCCCTCTTTCATTGCATCAATGTAATTACTCCACACCCATTGATGCGGAAGTATGGTAACTACGGGCGCCTGTACCTCAGATAAAGGCTTTAGTGATGTAAAAAATGCCAGTATCAGAGGTGAAATCATAGCCAGAGATAATATAAACATGATTATTGTAAGGATATAGTAATTTGCATCTTTTTTAACAGTCTTCATCTTTACCCTCCTACCCAATATCCAGGTCATTTCCCTGGTTACCGTATTTCATATTTGCTAGAGTTATTAAAGCAATAATGATGAGCATGACAATTGACATTGAACTGGCATACCCCATTTTAAACTCTATGAAAGCCTTGTTATATATCTGATGGACTATTGTTGTAGTAGAATCCATCGGCCCCCCATTTGTCATTACATTTACCTGCTCAAACACTTTGAATGTATTGATACAGGCAGTAACAAACAGGAAGAATGTAGTTGGCGAAAGCATGGGAAATGTTATTTTAACAAACCTTTTCCAGGCGCCGGCCCCATCTACCAATGCCGCTTCATATAAGTAACCCGGTATGGACTGTAATCCTGCCAAATATACTACCATGTTATAGCCTATTACCTTCCACACACTCATTACAGTAATTGCATTCAAAGCATACCTTGCATCAAACAGCCACTGTTTAGGCGCCAACCCCAGCGAAACAAGCAACTTGTTTAAAAAACCATAGGAAGGGTCATAAATCCACATCCATATCATTGAAACCGCAACCATTGAAAAAATAAAAGGAATATAAAATGCACTTCTGCTGAATTTTTTAAAAGCGATATTCCCATTCAATGCAATAGCAACCGCAAGTCCAATCACCATCTGTGGAATAATCGTCAGTATTCCATACCTTAAGGTATTCCAGACAGATTTTACAAAAACATCATCTCCAAATATGTTGATATAGTTTTTAAGCCCAACCCAGTTCATCGTTTTGTAAAAATCATAATTTGTAAAACTGAGAAATAAGGCCGCTATAACAGGCACAAGAATAAAAAAGAAATAAAATACATAAAATGGAAGTAATAATAAATAGCCAACCTTTTCCGTCCTCTGAGCGACCCTTTTAATGTCCGTTTTCAGTCCAGGTTTTTCTGACTTCGTTAAACTAATTGCTCCTGACATAATTCATCACAACCTTCTGAGTATTTTTACTGTTATAATTATATAATGGTATTAAAACACTTTATACAAGCTGATATCGGTTGAATTGTTCTTTTTGTCGGGTAAAGCAGAAGATTGTCTTATCTAAGATTTGAATGTTAAGAAATGCCATTAAAAAGCACTAATTAATACATGTATTAATGATGTAACAAAGTAGTACTAATTAGAAACTATTTTTGTTCTTTAAATTGCATAGGTGTCATACCGGTAATATTCTTAAAAAGCTTTGCAAAATAACTCTGATTTGGATAACCTACTTTTGACGAAATTTCAGAAATGGATAATGCCGAGCTTTTAAGGAGTTCTTTGGCTGCTTCAATCCGTATCATAATAAGATAATCCGAAAAACTCTGTCCCATCTCTTTACTGAAAAGTTCGCTGAAATAGGACACATTTAAATGGACATGCTCTGCAACAGTCGACCTTGTTATATCACTGCTGAAATTACACCCTATATAATCAACTGCAGCTCTTACATATGGGCTGCATCTTCTAAAATCATTTATTAGTACCTCCTCCAAAAAATGTACATGTTGTTCCAATACTGCAACCAACTGATTATTATAATTGGAGCTGTCGATGGCATTGTATAAACTGTTGTATATTGCACTATAATCCATGCCCTTCGAAGACATACCTGTAACCGAAGCTTCTACCCCGCGGATCAGTACCTTGAGCATTTCTTTAAGTTGCCGGGGATTTAAACCGCTGCAAACTCTTACATGGTTTGACACTTCCCGCAATACCTTTAGAAATCCTTCAAAATCTTTATTTTTAAATATCTCTAAAACCTCTTTTATATAGCCCTTTAAAATGGATAAATCCTGCTGCTGACCGGATACATCAATATCACGATAATTGCATATAGATTCGGGATTCAAATAGTAACCATATTCCAGAGCTTTTAACGATTGCTGATACTGTCTTTCCAACCCCTCACTGCTTTCTTCACTTGTATCTATCCCGAAGGATACTTTCAGCTTCATATATTCAAATAAATTTTTCTGAACACATTTGCATATATACCTCACATGTTCATCATTATATTCCTTTTCATCCAGGGTAAGTATGATTACAAAATTATTATTAAGGCTTGCCGCAATTCCTCCGGGTAAAGGATTGATTGTATCTTCACATACATTTATAACCGCATACTTGAATAGCTCATCATCTTGTTTGAACCAATCGTTAAGTTCATTCTCTGCATTATCAATTTTCAAAGCCAGTACAGCCGGTTTCCTTCCTGTAAAATTCAAGTGGAATGCTTTAGTCAATTGGTCCTCAACAGCGTTTTTCATGTTTGAATCTGTTACAAGGTCCCTTATATACTTTTCTTTCAAAATGTTTTGATT
>Ga0129298_10000704_pt1 | contig 13542 bp, 10 predicted proteins | sample I19B2metaG_FD_94707 | JGI IMG/M metagenome (GOLD analysis project Ga0129298, IMG submission 94707) | Lake sediment bacterial and archeal communities from Gulf of Boni, Indonesia to study Microbial Dark Matter (Phase II) - ​I19B2 metaG | ecosystem: Environmental > Aquatic > Freshwater > Lake >... | reverse complement strand
TTCTGCAAGAATCAAAAATTTTACGCAGTTCATAAAAAAAGGCTCAAATCTCAGGTGCTATCTGATGTTTGAGTCTTTTTCGTGCGTAAAACTTCCGATTCTTCCCTAAGAGAAGCGTCCCCCCTTTGGTGTATAACCATTAACGATCAGTATGGCAGGCCAGTAGATTTCCGGTACAGATCAAACAATTACAAGACATTTGTGTATTCCAGCGCCGGATACTCGTATACAATAGCCGACTACTACTATTTCATTGTTGCTACGGTAAACACGGCCGATATGAATATATTCACTGTCTGAAGTTCCGTGGCAGATGGGTATACCGCGAGACGGCAAAATGTTGCAATGTCTGCTTCAGTATCAATCAATTCCAAACCGGGTGACACCGATAAGGCTCAGGCTGCATCAATAGAAGTAGGCTTTAATGATCCTGCAATTAAAGACTTCATTGAAACAAAAGCCTCATGGATTCGTGGGTAACAGCGCGGGTTAGGATCCATGAGGCTTTTGTGTGTTTGATTATATTATTTAAATTAATAAATATGTAAAAGATATCAGGTGATCTATCATGTTACCGTAAACTTTCCACAGCCTGCTGTGCCCAGCTTGAATCTTTAAGTATTGCCCGGCCGACACCAATCAGGTCTGCCTTTCCATCAGCCAGCAGCTTTTCCGCAGCCTGTGCCTCGGTAATCCCTCCGGTTAGAATCACAGGGATGGTTACAAACTTTTTGAGGGCTTCGGTAAGGGGTGAAAAGTAACCCTGTCCTGTAAGGCCGGGAACGTTATACCCGGAAAATCCTCCGGAAATATCGAGAATGTTGATTCCGGCATTTTCAAATTCCCGGGCGGCAATCTGGCTGTCCTCTATGGTGGTTCCACCAGGAGTAAAGTCTGAAGCGCCCAATCTCAGGAGAATAGGGAAATTCTCACCCACTGCGGCACGTACTGCTTCAATAACCTCAAGATGAATACGTATACGATTATGAACATTTCCGCCGTATTTGTCCGACCGCCTGTTGGTAAGGGGTGAGAAAAACTGGTTCAACAGATAGCCGTGGGCCGAATGGATTTCAACCCCATCAAAGCCTGCTTCCTTAACACGGCGGGCAGCATTATGAAAGTCCTCGATGACACCTGCAATCTCTTTACGGGTGAGCTCACGGGGCATGTCTCCCTGCCGTGGGTTCATGACGGCGGAAGGAGCAACCGGAGTTGTGCCTGTGATTTCTTTTCTGGCGGCACTTCCAGCATGATTCAACTGCATTGCAGTTCTGGAGCCATTCCTGTGGATGACCTCTGACAAAGCATGCAAGGGTTTGACCATGCTGTCATCAGCTATGGAAAGCTGATTGCTGCTCGCTTTTCCTTCGGCGTTAATGTAGCTGTGCTCAATTATGATAAGTGAAAGATACCCTCCATGTGACTTTTCTGCGTAGTAGTCAATGACGGCCTGACTTGCTTTTCCATCGGGATCTGCTTTGGCGGTTGCCATAGGCGGCATGACCAAACGGTTGGCCAATTGTAAAGGCCCTGCTTGAATAGGCTTAAGTAAATAAGACATTGTTGAAACCTCCTGGATCAATAATTATTTACAGATGTATTAAAAAGGCATTCTCCGGCAGTATAAATATATCCTGCTATAACAAATAAAAATTTTATTTTTAAATAAAGTTATTTATACATATAAGTTGCACAATGATGGTTATGATTTATGCCAAAATATGCATATGAGAATATTTTACTGCAAAATGACCATGCAGTACAACGCTGCATTAATAATTTTTTGATATTTATATTTAAAAATTCTATTGAATATATGGTATGCTATAATTATTAGGTCTGCAAAATGTGAAGACAGGATTTGTTTAGTCCTATACCGGGTATATTTATAGTGGAATACCGGGGCATAACTACGCAAAGGATGGTGCTGCAATGAAACATGAAAGACTTGGAAAAACTGACCTGAAAGTATCAAGGATTACTTTCGGCTGTTGGGAACTAGGAGGCGGTCCGTGGGAATTTACAAGTGATGAGACCAACGTACGGGCGCTTCAAACAGCTTTCGAGAATGGAATAACAACCTTTGACACTGCTGAAGGCTACGGCGATGGGCACTCGGAAGAAATAGTAGGTAAAGCCCTTAAGGGAATCAGGAAGAATTGTATTATTGCGACAAAAGTCAGCCCCAAAAATTTAAGGGCAAAAGACGTAAGAGCCAGTATCGAAGGCAGCCTGAAGAGGCTTGGCACAGATTATGTGGATTTATATTACATACACTGGCCTAATGAGGAAATACCCATAGAGGAAACAATGTCGGAGTTTAACAAGCTGAAAAAGGAAGGCCTTATCAAAGCCATTGGAGTCTCCAATTTTTCATTGGCACAGCTGAAAAAAGCCCTGGAACTTGGACGGATTGATGCAATACAGCCGGAATACAGTCTGCTTCAAAGGGATATTGAAGGCGGACTGCTGCAGTTCTGCATCGAGAATTCAATAAGTGTTTTAAGCTACAGCTCAATTGCAAAGGGAATTTTGACAGGGGCTTTCCACCTTGGAGGCATAAAGGTGAGTGAGAGCGATTTCAGAAGGACAAGGCGGTTGTTTCTCCCCGAGCATATGGAAAAGGAAACTGAGCTGATATATTTGATGAAGGAAATTGCCGACGCAAAGAAAACTACTCTTTCCCAGATTGCAATCAGCTGGCTTTTGCATCAGAAAGGCCTTACTTCGGCGATTGTCGGTACTCAGAGTGAAAAGCATCTTATAGAGAACATCAAATCCGTCGATGTTGAACTGTCTGCCGATGAGCTGAAAAAGCTGGATGCTGTGAGCTCAAAAGTGTTAAGCAGCTTGTAGAAATTTCGGAATCAATTCATTTCCCTATGGGGTAAATAAAACCTTCGGTTCAGAGTAAGGAACATAAGAAGCAGCCTGATGACCGTAATAGCAGTAATTAAAATCAAATGAAATATATTGAATGGAAGACGATGAAAAATAAATTTCAACAAACTTCATCAAAAGTCTTCCATTTTTTCAAACTGTATGGTAGTATTAATTCGAACATTAGCATTTCTCCTGGTGCAAGGGGATATAAATAGTAGTTTATGTAACAGGGCAAAATTTTCGAAAGGAAATGACGCAAAGCCATGGATCTAAAGTATATGCTAAGATTGCCAGGCTGCCGTAAAATTCTGTTTATAGCTCCTAATATATTTCCTTGTACCACACTTTTTTTAGATTTTCTTTTGCCAGGACTTGCTGATTAAGCTTATTAATTGCTTTACAGAGACTTATATTATTGAAGCACTGATATGGGAGTGTTATAATCAACCTATCATTGCTTTTTTATTTTTTCAAATACAGTGGGCAGAAACCAGGTTTATTATAAATTAACTGCGAGCAGGGGGATAAATTATGGAAAAGGACAAGTCACTCAGGAGCTGTGATATGACAGAGGGTATAGAAAGAACCGCGCACAGGGCATTATTCTTTTCACTCGGTCTGAAAAGGGATGACTTCAGCAAGCCTATGATAGCAGTGGCAAACTGCTGGAATGAAATAGTTCCGGGGTGTGTACACTTAAGGCAGGTGGCTGACGAGGTTAAGAAAGGGATCATAGAGGCAGGAGGACTGCCCTTTGAATTCAATACAATTGCAGTCTGTGACGGAATGGCCCAGGGACACGTGGGAATGAAATACTCTTTGCCAAGCAGGGATATCATCACGGCATCCATTGAAATTATGGTGGAGGCCCACAGGTTTGACGGAGTTGTGCTTGTTACCAGCTGCGACAAGGTAACTCCCGGGATGATAATGGCTGCAGCCCGTATGGATGTTCCTGCTATTATTGTTCCTGCAGGGGCAATGAAGGCAGGACTACATAAAGGGGTCAAGCTTACGCTTTCCATGATGAGGGAGTATGCTGGCAAGTATCAAGCCGGACAAATCAGCAAGGAAGAGCTGTATGAGGTCGAAGAGGTAGCATGCCCAAGCCTGGGCAGCTGCTCCATGATTGGTACTGCCAACACCATGGCATGTCTCAGCGAAACGCTGGGAATGTCGCTTCCCCTTTCAGCAACTACTCTGGCCAACTCTTCAGCAAAGCTTAGGGATGCAAAAGAGGCGGGCTTAAGAATTATGGACCTTGTGAGGGAGGATATCAGACCTTCACAGATAATGACCAGGGAGGCGTTTATCAATGCCATGAAGGTGAGTATGGCAATGGGGGCGTCTACCAACTCCATCCTCCATATTCCGGCAATGGCCCATGAGCTGGGGATTGACATAGAACTTGAGGAATTCGACCGTCTAAGTGCGGTAACACCCTATGTAACCAAAATCAACCCTTCAGGTCCGGAAACCATAAATGAGTTCCACGATGCAGGTGGAGTGCCAGCTTTGCTCAAGTCCTTGAAGGGAATGCTGAATACCGGATGTATGACTGTGAGTGGAAAAACCATAGGAGAAATTGCCGACCAGGCGAGGTGGTCAGACCAGGAAATGATCAGGCCTGCCTCAAATCCCCATTCAAATGAAGGCGGCCTGAAGATATTAAAAGGAAACCTTGCTCCAAAAGGAGCTGTTGTTAAGAGGTCTGCCGTTAAAAGGGACATGTGGCAGCATACAGGCCCTGCACGTGTTTTTGACTCCATGGAAGACGCCATCGAGGCTGTGAAGGCTAACAACGTGCTTCCAGGTTCTGTGATTGTCATCAGGTATGAAGGTCCGGTTGGAGGACCCGGAATGAGGGAAATGCAGATGATTACAGCGATGATAGTGGGTTCCGGGCTTGCCGACAATACTTCCCTTGTAACCGATGGCAGATTTTCCGGCTCGACACGGGGTCCCTGTGTCGGGCACGTAAGTCCTGAAGCAGCTTTAGGAGGGCCTATTGCCATTGTAAGGGATGGGGATGTCATAGCCATGGATTTAATAAATGGGACGCTTGAACTTAAGCTTGGTGAGGACGAAATCCAGAAACGCCTGAAGGAATGGAAAATGCCTGCAAGAGATATCAAAGGTATACACAAGCTGTATGCCAAAGGAGCTCCAAAGGTTGAAAAGGGTGCTGTTTGGGAATAAAATATCAGAGCTTGTAATGTTTGTTTATGGTTTAAATATAAGTAACAAAGAGTACCTCCTGAGAATATTATGATAATGATTCAGTAATGTAAAGGAGGGTTTCAACATGGCAGAAGAAAGATCGATAGGATTTGGTTGTGGTAACGAATGGATTTGGTGGATTATAATTATACTTATAATCATACTTCTGTTCTGCCCGGGAGTCTTTGGTGGATTTTGCTAAGGTTATCACTACACGGGATTAGGCAGGCAGGAAGAACGGATTTACCATTTGTGAACATAGTAGAAAAGTCAGGGTACAAGTTTGTAGCCCTGACTTTTTTCATGCTTCATTGTTTTTGATTAAAGGTAATAAATAGTGCTTCACGGATTTCCATTTGTCACTGCGTTGATTAATTTTCGGTCAATTGGCTTTTTAATCTTGAGAACTTTTCCTTAAACTCGGATTTTCTGTCCACTTCCATCCCCACAGCAATGGCTATGGCCGCATCCTTTTGTGTACCGGCTTTTGCCAATGCTTCAGCGAGATTATACCAGCTGGCATGACTGTAGGGTGACTGCCTGACTTTTGTTGCATGGTATGGGACTACTGAGTTTTTATAATAGGAAGCGATATCTCCGGTGGACTCAAGATGTAGACCGTTCCAATGTTGCAGGTCAATGTCGTATCCGGCGGTGCTGTTTCTGTTCCAAATCGCAATTTGGGTGTTTGAAGTTCTGTTCACTGTTCCTTTGGGCTTGAGGATTTCAAACCTGTGACAGCTTATCTTGAACAACTCTTTAGTACCACTGTTTTCAAGAGAATACCCATAAAGTGCAAGAGGGTTTTCTTTTGATGCCAGACCGAGCAACAGCTGTTTACCGCCTTTTCCGGTAATATCGGCAACACTCCTGTAGCTTAATGTTTCATACCCGGAACTGCCGATTTCATTAATTTTACTCCATTGCTGGCTTTGCTTTTTCAGAATAAGAGTCCTTATTCCGCTGGTATGTCTGTAAGACGCAATGAGTTCATTTTGAGAGTCACCGTCAATATCAGCAAGTAGAAAGCCCGTGGAACTTGCCGGGCGTTTGGGTGTCAAAAGTTCTGCATCAGCGGGAATAAAGGTTTTTACCACATCGTGATAGTTTTCTCTGACTGTTTTTTTATTTATTTGAGCTACTGTAGATGACAAGCCCTTAAATAAAGTATGGAACGGATTTCGCACGGTAAGAGCCTTACTTTTCAAGGGCTTTTTAACAGAACGCAGCTTATGACGCGGTTTTCCTTTATAAGGTGAAGCTAACTCACTCAATCTTGACAGCAGTGCTTTTGCAGCCTGTATAACTGGGGGAAGCCGCTGTGTAGCCATAGATAAACTCTCCTCACATATTTTACTCTGCTAGTATTATATGCCGTAAAAAGAAAAAGGTTATAGAATTGATGATGCCGGGCAATAGCAGGAGGGTATCATAATATTTGAAAAGAAGCAGCGAAATGCCTGTATTCTAAAGCCGATTACGGATATTGCAGTACCCATTTATACAGCCATGTTCATCATTCCCATGAATAACCTGACACTGCCGGATGGAGGCAATCCCCTTACAGTACTGCATTCCTTGCTGAAACAGATTCTATCGCAGGGCAAAGACGAGTTAAATTTCCTGCTCATATACTCCTTGAAAAAACAGGACTGTTAAGATAAACTTAATATAAAAGTGTTTAGGGAGAATATTATGAATCTGGCTTGTGATAGATTCTTGAAATATGTAAGGTTTGACACGGCATCTGATGAAGGCTCCGATACATGTCCGAGCACCCGGAAGCAGTATAATTTTGGGATGTATCTTGTTGAAGAGCTTAAAAATATCTGTCTAAAGGACGTTTAAATTCAATGGACAAGGCTGTAGAAGTTATTCTTAAGATAATCGGACTTTATGGCAAATAGACAGAAGAATTGATTCTGGAATTAAATTCCCCGTGGCAAAGCATGGGATATTTTAATTATATAATTACGATAGGAGTGGTTGAAATGAAGTATGTTGGGGATAAGGCGCAGGACATCAACATAGCCTATATCGGCGGAGGTTCAAGAGGCTGGGCATGGGGCCTTATGAGTGATCTTGCGGATGAAGCAAATCTATCAGGTAATGTAAGGCTTTATGACTTGAACTTTGAAGCTGCTTACAACAATGAGGTCATTGGCAATTCATTGCTTGACCGTGATGATGTCAAGGGAAAATGGAAATACAAGGCAGTGAAAACAATCCAGGAAGCTCTTGAGGGTGCGGACTTTGTAGTCGTTTCAATTCTGCCGGGCTCATTCAAGCTTATGGAGTCTGATGTACATACCCCGGAAAAATACGGAATCTATCAGGCTGTTGGTGATACTGTCGGGCCAGGCGGACTTGTGAGGGCGCTAAGAACAATTCCGATATATGTGGATATTGCAGAAAACATTAAAAAATACTGCCCCAAGGCATGGGTAATCAACTATACAAATCCTATGACCCTCTGTACAAGGACTCTTTATGAGGTGTTCCCGGATATCAGGGCTTTCGGCTGCTGCCATGAGGTCTTTTCGACCCAGATGCTGCTGTCCGATGTACTCAGCGAATTGAAAGGTATAAAAGATGTACCAAGGGAGGAAATCAAGGTCAATGTAATGGGAATCAACCATTTTACATGGCTTGACAGGGCTTCCTACAGGGGAACAGACCTTTTCCCGCTGTACAGGGAATTTATAGAGAAACATTTTGAAGAAGGGTATTATGATTCAAGACAAAAAATCAGAGACCCTGAACACGCTTTATATTTCGGCTGCTCAAACAGGGTTAAATTCGACCTGTTCAGAAGGTATGGCCTTATAGCTGCCGCAGGCGACAGGCACTTGGCCGAGTTCATGCCTCCATGGTATCTAAAGGATCCCGAGACTGTAAAGTCATGGAAATTCGGGCTAACACCTGTCACATACAGGTTGAAGCAGTTGGAGCAGAGGTTGGATAAGAGCAGAAAGCTGGTTAGCGGTGAAGAAAAGGTTGAGCTTAACAAGACTGGGGAGGAAGGGGTTCACCAGATAAAAGCGCTGCTTGGCCTGGGCGACCTTGTGACCAATGTCAATCTGCCGAACAAGGGACAGCTGGAAGGCTTCCCGACAGGCGCCGTTGTAGAAACAAATGCACTTTTCTCAGGAAATGGAATTCAGCCCGTACTTGCGGGTAAAATGCCCAATGATGTACAAAACCTCGTCATGAGGCATGTGCTGAATCAGGAAACAATTTTAAAGGCTGCTTTGAACAAGGACAAGAAGCTGGCATTCAAGGCGTTTGTCAATGATCCGCTCGTCAATATTCATGTAGACGATGCACAGAAGCTGTTTGATGAAATGCTCTATAATACGAAAGAATTCCTGCCGGGTTGGGGACTGTAATAAAAATTCCGAAAAATGTCTGAAAGGCCGTGGATAAATTCCACGGCCGTTATTGCAAAACAGTTTGATAATGAACCGGACTATGCGTCCCAGGTAGTTTTTATTTCCACGGTGTTCAGCGTAATCACCATCCCTGTTGTTATATTTTTGTCAAACAGTTTATAATCTGGCACAAAACGGTTATAAATAATGCTAATAAACAATTTTAAGCTCTTATAAGATTTTATTATGCCGGATAAAGATGATATAATAATTAAAATATGAAATCAGTAGATAGTATAGACATTATAAATTATAATTTATTAATTATAAATGGCGAAATAAGTTTAATTATTTACAGGAGGAAGATCAACCATGAAAATCGTAGTACTTGATGGCTACACATTAAATCCCGGCGATCTGGACTGGAATGGTTTAAAGAAGCTTGGTGATGCGGCCATATATGACAGAACCCCTGCGGAACTTGTTGTTGAACGTTCGAAGGGTGCAGAAATCATTTACACGAACAAAACACCCCTGGGTGAGGATGTATTGGCTCAATTACCCGACTTGAAATTTATTGGTGTGCTTGCAACAGGATACAATATTGTGGACACTGAAGCAGCCAAGAAGAGAAATATAATTGTTTCCAACATTCCGACTTATGGAACATACTCGGTGGCACAAATGACATTCGCGCTGCTGCTGGAAATGACCCAGCATGTCCAGGAGCACAGCGATGCAGTACATAATGGAGATTGGACAAACTGCAAGGATTTTTGTTTTTGGAATTATCCTCTGATAGAGCTTGCCGGAAAGACCATGGGCATAATCGGGTTTGGGCGTATAGGACAGCAGGTCGCAGATATAGCTGCAGCATTCGGAATGAACATCATAGGCTTCGACAGCTTCAAAACTGACCAATCCAACCGCAAGAACTTCAAATGGGCGGAATTGGATGAGCTCCTGGCAGAATCTGATTTTGTAAGCCTGCACTGTCCGCTGTTCCCTTCAACAAAGGGGATTATCAACAAGGACAGCTTGAAGAAAATGAAAAAATCTGCATTCCTTATCAACACTTCCAGGGGGCCGCTTATTGTTGACGAAGATCTGGCTGCTGCATTGAACAACGGGGTGATTGCCGGGGCGGGCCTGGATGTTCTGTCTGTTGAGCCTCCCAAAGCCGACAATCCTCTATTCTCTGCGAAGAACTGCCTGATTACTCCTCATATTTCGTGGGCTACCAAGGAAGCAAGAGCAAGGCTCATGGATATTGCCGTAGACAACCTGAAGGCATTCCTTGCAGGAAAACCTGAAAATGTAGTTAATAAATAGTTTTAATGATATTGATCTGAGCCCGGGTTTATACCGGGGGATTATAAGGCAGATAGACAAATAAGTTTATCTGCCTTTTTATTGCCTTCTATGGTATAATGGTTCTGTCCGATGGTGTTTTGCCATCTATTACACATAAACACTATATTCCAGAGTGATAAAACAAATATAAGGGAACATGATGATATGTCATTAAAACCTCTATTCCGTAAAAGGAGCTTATTTTTAACTTTTTTCATATCTTACCTTGCCATTCTGGTTATAACCATTGCCCTGGGCAGTATAAGTTATTGGAGCTCGGCGAAGGTTATAAGTGAAGAGATGGAAAGCTATAATATGGCAATGCTGCAGCAGGCCCAGCAGGTTCTTGATGAAAGGCTCAGAAGCATTGAACAGCTTGCTCTGGAAGTGTCGATCAATCCAAGGATACAGAAGTTCCTGTATAAAAACTCCGACTCCGATGATATGGACCTTTATGAATTGTCAAAAGTGCAGGAGGATATTTCCAATTACAGTAAAGTAAATAACCTTGTTGATACGATGTTTGTATATTTCAACGGATTGGACACAGTCATATCCGACAGTGCAAAGTACAAGCCCGAACTTTTCTATGAAAAGGTCGTACCATACAGTGGATGGAAATACGAGCAGTGGCTGGAGATCCTAAACAGCAATTCCTTCAAGGAATATATGCAAAATCAGAGTATTGCGCTTAATTCGGAAAAGAAAAATGTCATAACCTTTATCAATTCTCTGCCGTACGGTACCAGGGTACAGCCTCTGGGAGCACTGTCAATATTGTTGAAGGAGGACCAGATAGAAAACCTGTTGAAGGGGATAAATATACTGGACAAAGGGACTGTTTATATACTGGACAGCAAGGACCAGATCATAACCAGTATAGGCGATAAAAAGCTGGTGAAGCATTTTTCCTTCAACAGCCTGAATGATAACAGCTTTTTCTATGATAAAATCAACAGGAATGAAGTGATGGTTTCCTATGTCGGATCAAAGAATTCGGACTGGAAATATATATCGGTCATACCGACTTCCGCGTTTTCCGGCAGCATGAATTTTGTAAAGCTACTGACCATTATCATAATCATACTCGAACTGCTTACAGGCACCATACTGGCACTTTTGCTTGCAAGGAAAAACTATCTTCCCATCAAGAGAAGTATTGAGAGGCTTAAGGAAAAGGCAAAAGGCCTTGAGACCGTGGGGAACGTTACCAATCAGATTGATTTCATAGAAGAAGTGACCTCCATTACCATAAGGGAGAACCAAAAAATCAAAGAAACTGTAAACCAGATGCAGCCTGTGTATTATACCAATCTCCTGGTCCAGCTCATAAAGGGGTTCCTCAAGGGGAATTCCAACACAGAAAGCCTTCTGGCTTCGGTAGGAGTATATTTTAATTTTAAATACTTTTACATTATACTGATTAATATCGATGACTGTATTGCTTTTATCAAGGATGACTCAATAAAGGAATACGGATTGGTGAAGCTTGTGATAAACAATATATTCAGCGAGCTTTTCGGACAGCAGAATACCGTTTATGCCATAGACATAGAATGGAATATGCTGGCCTTGATTGTAAATACAGGGGATGTATCCGGGGATGGCGGGGAAAACTTTATTTCTCTTGCCCACGTGGGACAGGAGGCTGTAGCCAGGCATTTTTCCATATTGATAAGCATCGGAATAGGAAATATTTATGAGGGGTTTGAGGGCATAAACCATTCATATCAGGAAGCTTCGAAAGCTCTGGAATATAAGCTGATAAAGGGTACCGGAAGCATCATAACCTTTGAGGATATCCATAATGTCCAGCAGAAATACACCTATCCTTTTGAAACAGAGCTGAAACTTGCCAACAGCGTTAAGTCGGGGGATTTTGAAAGTGTTTGCAGGCTGCTGGATGAGGTATATGATAAAAATTTCATGGGGGCCAGACAATCGCTTGAGGCAGCCAGGTGCCTGGTGTTCGACATGATCAGTACTACGGTGAAGGTGGTCAATGACCTTAGCATTGACATGAACAAGGCCTATGAAGGTGAGTTTGTTCCATTTGAAAAGCTGACTGCGTGCAAAACGGTAGCTGAAATGTATACAGTACTGAAGGAAGTATACAGAACCCTGTGCTCACATATCAACAAGAACAAGAAAAGCCATAATGTGGAGCTGAGGGATCAGATACTGGACTTTATAGAGAAAAACTACGGGGATTATAATTTCAGCTTAAGTGCCATAGCGAACACATTTAATCTCAATAACACCTATCTTTCGTACTTTTTCAAGGAACAGGTGGGAGAAAATTTTGTGAGTTATCTGAATAAGATGAGGATCGAAAAAGCCAAGGAGCTTTTAAGGGAGAGCGAGCTTTCCCTGGATAATATTTCATTAAAGGTAGGATATGCCAACAGCCGTGTGCTCATCCGCATATTTAAAAAGTTTGAGGGGATAACACCGGGAAAATACAGGGAAAATCACGCAAAACAAAGCGAAGCTGTCTGAATAGAGAAAAGGCATTGTACATCCAGCTGCATGTACAATGCCTTTATTTTAATATTACATTTCCTACTTTCTTGCCATATACCTGTCATAAGCGGCCTGCTGATATTTTATTGCTTCATCTATCTTCATATTCTTGATGGTTTCAGTAAACTTATCCAGGTTGGTCAAAGGCTCCTTGCCCATTATGAACTTGTTTAACATTTCATTCTGATAGGTGTTGATTTCATTCATGAGTGCCGAATATGCGCTGGTTTCCTTGGTAGTTAGTGTAATCGGAGGAAGAAGCCGTGTATCAACACCATTAAGCCATGTAGATGAGGCTTGTTGCTGCTGCGGGAATCCCAGCTTAAGGACTTTGAATACATCAAGATCATTGACACTGGGCATCTGACAGATGGTACCGCCTGCATACTTGGCTGCAGCCTGTTCGATTGTGAGTTTGTCAGGGTTTTTCAGAACCAGGTCTGTATATTGACGTTTTCCATCCTTTGTTGTATAGCTCTGGCCTTCAAGTCCCCAGTTGAGAAGAGTGCGTCCTTCGTCAGAGAATTTGTAATCCAGCCATTTCATTGTTTCCTTCAGGTTTTTGTCGTTTTTGCCTATGGATGCTCCATGAGCGGACCACCTTATAAGCATGGTGTTTGTGGCATATGCCTTTCCGTCCGGGGCTTTGGGGTTAGGCACGCCTACGAGGCTGAATTTTGGGTCCTTGCTTGCCATCATACCCAAATACCTGCCCATAGTACCCGAAAGAGCTCCTTGATATGATCCGGCAATGTTGCCTGTAATCTTGGCATCAAAATTCTTATTGTCCACCATGAGATATTCGGGATCTATAAGACCTTCGGAATACCATTTGCGCATAGTAGATATAAAGTCCTTGTAACTAGGGTCGGCAGGTCCGTATTTGATCTTTCCGTTGTCCACATAGTAGCCGGGCTGTATACCCCATGCAACTGCAAGGTCTGTAAATTCAAGCTTCTTTGTAGCCAGGAAAGGTATTTCATCTGCCTTACCGTTTCCGTTGGGGTCTTTTTCCTTAAATGCCTTAAGGACGGTGTACCATTCGTCGATTGTCTCCGGAGCTTTAAGTCCTAGTTTGTCAAGCCAGTCTTTGCGGAACTGGAAGCCGCTGCTGATCCTGAAGGTCTTGTCAAGTCTTGCCTCGGGTATCATATAAATGGTTCCGTCATCCAGTGAAACCTGTTTTCTG
>Ga0129298_10000702_pt1 | contig 13570 bp, 13 predicted proteins | sample I19B2metaG_FD_94707 | JGI IMG/M metagenome (GOLD analysis project Ga0129298, IMG submission 94707) | Lake sediment bacterial and archeal communities from Gulf of Boni, Indonesia to study Microbial Dark Matter (Phase II) - ​I19B2 metaG | ecosystem: Environmental > Aquatic > Freshwater > Lake >... | reverse complement strand
TAAAGAGCTCAGGGAGCGGGTAAACTGCCTTTAGTAACTTGTCATGGGCCCGGGTGGCGGAATTGGTAGACGCAAGGGACTTAAAATCCCTCGGCCGCAAGGCTGTACCGGTTCGATTCCGGTTCCGGGCACCACCTACCTAACTACTTAGTATTATAGAAGTAATGATAAGAAGGACTATGTGATAAACATAGTCCTTTTTTTATTTGCTAATAGGCGTTGTCGCGAGTTTTGTCGCAAGTAGGTTGTGAAGGTGTATCGCTGTATAGGCTATGTCATCTATGACTTGCCTATGGTGGTTATCTAGCCAAGCATATTAGCTTATACAGCGGTATCCTTGTCCAATCCCAGTCAACGTCAACTTCCTGAAGGGGTCGCCATGGTTGGGTGTTGTTGCAGAGTTCCAGCAGCAGTATGCAGCCATGAAGGTATGGTAGTGGTGGTGGCTTGAGTCGATGCTTCGCATCGTTCGGTCGATCACGATCATTTTATAAGACCAAAATGATCATGCTCGTTCCGAGCCTGATAAACCTTGTCTGTAGATGGATTGTAGATCTGGAGTCGTTATCCGTTTTGCGGCAATTATTGCGACAAATGATTGTAACTAGCTGATATATATATGTAAGAAAGGGATATTTAATCCCTTTGCTGATTAAGATGGCTGCTAAGTAGACTGTTTACAGGTTGGTATGTTTGATATATCTTTATCTGTATAGTTGGTGATATGCATTAAATACCAATATGTTATATGAAGCCATTAGCCGTCGAGTTGGGTGGAAACTTATTGCTCCTTATTTAGCATTATTGGGGACTTACTTGTGGTCACTGATAAGTTGCATTATTTATGCATATTTACTTTGGAGAATATATGTTTGGTTACGATTATGGTCAGATGCTTGAAGCGATTGATTATGAAAGCATGGGGTTAAGTGACACTTGGTACTATAGAGACACGTTGCTAATGTTTATAAGTTATGAAATGGAAATAAATAAACACTACAATAAACCTAATGCAAAAAGAACGTATTCAGTGTTATTTGATAGATATAACAGCTACCTAGAAAATATAATATATAATAAATTAATAGAATATGATGATGGCTTAACTAAAGAAGAAAGACAATCTGATCAGAACAATAATTCAGTATCATATGATACTGATATGGCTAATTTCAATAAACATATATTGCTAGATTATGTAGTAAATAATAACACTATTAAATTAGATATTGATAGACTAAATGCATTTCTAAATGGTGATGAACTGCCAGATGTTAAAATAGTTGTAAATAAGAAGGTGCCTTGTCCTGTTCAAGAGACTATCCCAGATAACTACGTTGATAATGACAAATATCATGATAATAGTCTGAACGACGTTGAATCATTCAAATATTTAAATATCAGAGGTCTTAAGCTTGAAGATGTTACCGATAAGCTATTTTACGATATAAAAAGAAGCTACGGAATGCTTCAGAAAGAAGAGTCAAAGTATAGGAGAGCAGTGTCTGTAGCTGCCAAGATTGGACTATTATTTTATGAACGATCTCTTGGTAAACCGTCAACAAGGCCAGCCTTTCTGAAGGCATATAAGCATGAGTTTGATTCGATTCTCAAGGATGACAAGCTGGCTAAAGAAATATACAGCTATCTGCCTGAAGAGTATCGAGGGGTAGCTAAACCACAAGATAGCTCGGTAGACCTCTTGCCAATAATAAAAGCTGCTGTCTTTGCAGGTTACTTGGAAGGTACGCAGGAGGACGTAACTGGCAGTGAGCTTATTTCAGCACTACGTGATGAGAGCTATGTTATTCCAGATGAAACTACATTACTAAAGATCCTTGAAGCTATGAACAATCTAAAATAGTTATTACTTCAACACCACCTTTTATCTAGCGGGAAGGCTCTATTTATGGGCTTTCCCGCTTTTTCATTTCTAATGTATACCCAAGACTTTCTACCCACCCTTTACCACCTTTGACCACGTTGTACTTTGGACGGCATCCTACCGGTTATGGCAATGTCTGCTCACACACAGCGGCACTGCCGCATATCTCAGTAGGGCAAAAGGAGAAGAACGATGAGCACAGGAACGACGGTAGTGGTGGATGCAGCTAGGTTTGCAAAGTTGGAAGAAATGGAGCGCAAGGCTAAACTCTCAGCGCGTAAGGCAACTGTGAAGAACCTGATCTATGTTGATAAGGCAAAGGCAGCGGGTATCACAGTCAGTAAGGCGGAAGTGGATGCCAAGATTGCCAAGGAGGACGCAAAGAAGGTGCCTGCAGAATAGGTTTTAACCCAACAAATCTAGACTGAATAGACATATCGGGGGATGAAATATTCCCCCTACTTTAAACGTCACCATGTTGATTGACATTGGCAGTATAAGAAAACAAAAAAAATCTCAATATTGGAGGAAATTATGGACGCACCTAAGTATGACGAATATATGATTCATGTGAGAAATCCCGGGACTGAAAAAGAAATGATAACTGTAGTGGAATGCAGTTATACTTTCGATTGGAAGCAGGCTAATAAAGCGTTCGCTATGCGTGGAGTGTATCGACGGTCTTGCAATACAATTGAAGAAGCTCAGCAATATATTCGAGATTTATATCCACAGTAATTATGTACTATGAAGGGGCCTCGATTATGAGGCCCTTTTTTTCGGAGGACACATGGCAAACGAGAAGAAACAGAACCCGCTCAATAACTCAAGGCCCATAGACATACATCGTTGGAGCAATTATCCCCAAGTAGTAAAGGCTGTTGATGAATTAGCAACTGAGCTGGGCTTTAAGGATAGGAGGTTTAAAAAGTGTCTCCGTTTGGTGATAGTTGATCTCTACCAAGCATGGAGGGTAGACCCGACTCAGTACGTTGCTTTCCACAGAGGTGAAAACGATTACAGGGGCGGGACTCGATACAATAAATTGAGAATCAAATATGACGCTTTAATCGGCACCATAGATGCTCTAACACGTGAAGGCTATGTTGAGTATCATAGAGGAATCCAGTTCTATGATGAAGCTGGTAATTATCACGGGCACATATCACGAATGAAAGCGAGAAGGATGCTTATCCGATACATCGTGACCCATGGGATCAAGCCTCATATGATCGGCAGGTGTGAAGATGAAGAGGTGATAGTGATACGGGCCATGAAGGAAGAAAAGAAGGTTGGCAAGAAGACTATCAAGATCGTCAGGAACATCGAGGACAAGGAAGAGACTGATGCAATCACCAACTCAAGGCGGATACTACAGGAATACAACGCACTTCTTGATAGGACATATATCGACGTTGACGACGAACACCTGACCGACGAAGAGCAGGGTATGCTGAGGGAATACACTCTTGATCTCTCACGAAAGAGAGTACATAGGGTATTCAACAATGATAGCTGGGAAGAAGGTGGACGCTTCTATGGTGCATGGTGGATGGAGTGCCCTAAGCTGTTGCGTAAGTTCATTGTCCTGAACGGAGAGCCAACGGTTGAACTCGATTACTCGGGCGTACATGTTCACCTGATGTATGCTCTAGAGAGGATCAACTATGCAGCCAAGGCCGAGGACGCATACACAATCGAAGGATACCCACACAGAGACCTGAACAAGTATGTATTTCTGATAGCGGTCAACGCTGAAGATGATGACGATTGCGTGAGTGGGGTATGGAAGCGTCTAATGGACAAGCGGAAGCTCAGTGAATATGGGATTACCAGCGTAAATCAGATACGAGACATATTACTTGCCCTCAAGGCCAAACATGATCCAATCAAAGATTATATTGCTTCTGGCAAAGGGGTTAAGCTGCAATATATCGACTCATGTATAGCCGAGGATGTAGTTGAATACTTCTCCAAGCGGAACATACCGATATTGACGGTACATGACAGCTTCATAGTAACCAATCTGGATGAGATGTTGCTCCTGGACAGAATGCAACTTGCTTATATGACAGAGTTCAAGAAGTATATGCCGGTCAAATTTAAGAGTGAAATGGATGAAATACGATATGACACAGGGTTAATTCAAGTTAAACGGAACAACGATCCAATTATTGATGTGGACAGGAAAGAGCTACCTACTTTCAGGTGGAACGCTAGCAGAGTTAACATGAAATCGTATTATCAAGGAAGAAGAGAGCTAAAGTGGAAGCTTACCGGAAGAGCTTCCACTCTAACTAGGTTGACCAATATTGATTATACAAAGGGAATACAGTAGTAGACCTGATATTAGGTAACTATCGAGCTGTACAGCGGAGTTCCGTGGTAGAGGCACGTCCTACATTACTTGCGGCTTATCGTATGTAACTATCTGGAATTACGTGGTCGCAATTTGAAAGAGTACGCGACAAGAACAATTCCTATCACAAGATGTATCGACTAGACAACATTAATCATAATTTGCTATAGTCAACCATCCTGCTTGTTACGGAGTAGGCTGTTATGCAATTCAATAAAACGCGCTGTAATATTGCCCTCTTTAAGCACTCATTAGCTATTAATCCCGACGTAGTAAAATATAATCACCATAAAAATTACTTGAGTTTAGAAGTGGTGAATGTCATTGCAATTATGGAATGCGATATGATCGCAATGAATGCAAATGGTACTTATTGTGTTGTACTTGATGAAGTTGTGAAACAGGTATATTACTGATGTTTAAACAGCAGTCGGTTATTATGTTTAAAGTATATAGTAATTAAATTAATGATAGTAAATAAGAGAACTAGATAATATGGCAAAAAAGTTAAGTACATTTAAAAGACCTGTAAAATATAACAAGAGATTAGACAGTATATTACTAAGTATCAAGCATTCAAAAGATGTTATTGGCGATATTATGGCGCTGAGGTCACAGCTTGATGCTGAGCAGATATATAATTTGATGCCAAAGTTAGTTTCTATTAGTGAAGATATAAAAGAAGCAATATGTGGTGAGCCTATAATAAAGGATTATGCTGAAATATATAATCGCACTGTTTTCATGCATGTGGATATGGTTAAAGAGTTCTTTTGGCAATCATCGATATTGTCATTGCATAGTGCTATTATTAAAGCATTTAATATGAATCGCGAAAGTTATTATAAAGAGCTTTTGCTTGGTAGTTTGTTTGAAGCTGATAAAATATTGGATATTATAATAAATGATACTGGAATATCAATATGGGCAATTGAAAATAAGATAGGACTTTATAGTTTAATGTATGGATCTGATGGTGTTAATAAATACATTAATTCTATAATTGAATCAAATGACATTGACCCGTACTTGAAAACCATTGTTGAAAGAGTAAGTCAGAGGGCCTTGCCAGCGATATCTTGGAAGAGATATGATGACCTTATCGACACAATTATCAAAGAGCCTAATGACATAAACTGTAAACATTTGTCAGATATACTGTCATTTAAATTGTCATTTTATAAATTACTTATAACAGAGTCTCTTACTGACATATTAGTAGAAGATAGTATGTTGTCCATAATTGATAGATATATAACATATACAAAGTGCGTACAATTGATTAACTGCGGTAAGTATCCAGTAGCTATCATTGAGAAAGTAAATAAATCTGCATATTACTTATATTGTAAAACAAAAGACGCATTACTGTTAAATCTCACAAATTATGCCGGCCTAGATCTATCTACATCTGAAACATTTCCGGTAATAACAAGCGCTTATGACAGTTACATAAGGGGTGAATATGGCGAATGCAAAATAATATGTGAAAAGTTGATGCAACAAAGTCCAGACATTAGCGTATTGTATGAAATATATGTAAAATCATTGTTTAGGTTAAACTTGAACCAAACAAGTTTCATGCCTGGAACTATATTGAATAAAATAATTAATATGATGTTAGGCATCTTGTCTAAAAATAACGAATCAATCTCATCTTATAATGATCTTATGAAGCATATATATGTTTTTTCAAGTCATCATTATATTGCAAATGTGTACTCATTTTGTTGCAAAGAAATGAGATATTATACTGATGATGAATATATAAACATAAAAACGTTTTCAGATTTAAACAGTTTATATATAACACCTGGTATGCTTGCAAAAAAAATACATAATAAGCACATATCACTTAATAGTATAGATAAAAGTGAATATTTATTATTCATGCTTGGCATTTATACATGCGATATAAACTATATTGATAAATGTAATATGCCACAATATAGAAAAAACAAGTATTATGCTAAATTAAATGTTGTCAATGGTAAACTGGATGCTGCTATTGAACTCTATGATGAGCTTGAGCATTCCAGTGATACATTGACGTGTTATGATGCAAAAATCAGCAAAGCAAAAATATTGTTAAAAAACGATGAAATAGTCAAATGTCTTCATCATATAGTTGAGTCATATTTTAATGTGCCAGTTATTGTTAACGAAATGCCTTTGAAAAATTTGCTGGACAGGATAGAAAACAATTTTACATCTGTTGTATACCAAGATGTAACTTTACTGATATTATATGATTTGTATGTTAAAAACATTAGTTCTGATAAGCTCGTAAAAATGACTGAAGCTTATGATGAATTTATGTATAGGAATAATATTGAAGTTCCAACTGATATATTCAAGGTAGGTGATATTAATAACGAGTATGTTATTTATTTTTTGAGAAATGTATGTGTGCCAAATATCATAGATGCCAGTGGAGCATATGCAACATTTGATGATTTGATGACAGATAGGTTAAATACGTGTATTAAGTTACAGGAAATAGATGATACAAACTACAATATTTATGCTAATGAAATTGAAGAAATAATGACATCTAGAGTTTTAGCAAAGACATCATCGAAAATAGGGAACGGAAGGATATATATTGATACAACTAGTATAGTCAAATACAAAAAAACAGAGCTTTTAGAGCTTTATCAAAATTATATGGCTACTCCTGATGAACCTGCTGAAGTAAATAAACTAATTCAACATAATATTGTTAAAGACATGTTGTTGCCGGTTAATAAAAAGGATCAATTGCTTTTACTTATTTATGAAGTATTGGTAACAGAATATTTGACAAACAGAGATTATGGTTTAGAAGGAAATTTAAGTTTAGAAATCAGGCATGGTCAGCTAGAAGAGTTGTTTCGTATACCACAAGAAAAGCTGCACCTAGTGACAAAAGAAGATTATGATGGCAAATATAGAAAAATACAGCACTGGTTAAATGTATATGAAATAATAAGGCAAGAATATACTGATGATATAAGTAATTCACTTATAGAATTTACTAAAGATATTGACAATATAATTGAAGATGTAAAAAACAAATGGTTCGATGTAAGAAATAATACGAGTTATTATGACTACAGTATTGGTGAAGATGATTTTATAAAATTAAAAGAGTTACTTGAAGGCAACAGCAACTTTGAAACATTCATGATTGAGCTATTTGAAGTTATCAACGAAATTACAGAAGATAATTTAAGTATTATACGAGATGCTATAAACAATGAAGTCCCTATGTTATTTGAACCAGCTTTTGCAAAGCTTAACTCCAATCTGGCTGAAGTAAAAAGGCAGTTTGCACTTACTGAGTTGGATTCTAGTATTGCTCTTGGTAGAAATGCTGTTCAGTCATCAGTTGATGAGCTTGTCGGTTGGCTAGAATTTGCCAATAAACATAACAGCCCAAATTTCAACTTATCACTTCCTTTAAACCTAAGTATAGAGACGTTCTCAGCAACGTATTCTCATAAAAACATAAAATTCAATATTGAGACTACCGATACGCCTTTAATGCTTGGTAGGTATTTATATGATTTTGTAAGGCTGTTTATTACTATATTCGATAATATTGTTAGGCACTCATGGTTAGAAGATATCCCACCCGTCTCTATAGTGATAATATATGATAATAATAACTGTATTATAGTAGTAAAAAACTCATTCTCAAGCAGCAGAGATATAGTTAGTATGAGAGCAGAGCTAACTGAAATTGAACATAAATTAATTACGAAATCATATTTCGATTCTGTCAACAAAGAGGGTAAAACAGGTATTTTTAAAATTGATAAAATTATAAGTACAAGTTTAGTGTGCGACCACAAAATAACAACAAATATATCTGACGATTACACTTTTACATTCAAAATTGATATCGACTGTCGGAGGTTAATGGCATGAAAGTACTAATAGTTGAAGATACTGATATCAAACGTAAGGTATTAAGTGATTTCATTGCTACTAATTATGCTAATTCAGATATTGTTGAAGCTGTATCTTTTCAAGACGGGGTAGACAAGTTAAAATATGGCCCTTATGACATCGTACTATTAGATATGACTATGCCTACTTACAATATAACAAGTGAAGATGCTGGTGGTAAAAAACGACCATTTGCTGGACGTGAAATAATCAGCAAGATGTTTAGACGTAAACTTCATTACCCAGTTATCGTTGTTACAAGATTCGACGTTTTTCCTGATGAGCACTGTAATATAACATTGCAAGAGCTACATTCACAATTAACTGATGAATACTCTTCAGTTTACAAGGGATATGTATTTTATGATCAAGTAAAAACAGGCTGGATAAATGACCTTGCAGATAAAATAAACAATATACTCAAATAATAATATGATAAATATATTGATCGTAGATGATAATGAGCACAGAGTGTCTGAAGTTAGAGAAATATGTATAACTTCAGATGGAGTAAATATGTTATCGTGTGATGTATGTGATAACATTAATAGTGCTTATGATAAATTGAAAGCATCAGCTTATGATTTAATGATATTGGATATTAATTTGCCACAGAGGCACAATGAGTCTCCTAAACGTGATGCTGGAATCACACTGTTGAACAGAGTATTACTATCAAATAAATATATTACACCATCTAATATCATTGCAATAACTGCTTATAAAGATATTAGTGAGCAGTACAGTAGTGTTTTTAATGAACATGCTGTATTAATACTTGATTATTCAGTTAGAACCGAATCTTGGAAAAATCCGATACGATCTAAATTGTCTCAAATATACAATGCAAAAGCTACTAGGGTAAGAGAGAGATCAAAAACTCAATTACTTATAACAGTGCACGGTATAAGAACATTCGGTGAATGGCAAAACAGACTTAAGCGAATTGTTAATAATGTGAGTCCAAATATAAATGTAATTTCATATAAGTATGGTTACTTTTCGGTACTTGCTTATTTGGTCCCGATATTCAGAAAATATGCCGCAAATAAATTCAAAAAACAGTTAATTCAATATGTCAATGAGGCCAATATAACAACTATTGATATAGTTGCGCATAGTTTTGGTACATATATTGTTGCAACTGCTATTAAAGCTATGCAATCACATGATATTAAGATAAGAAATATCATATTTGCTGGATCTGTGCTGCCAGCTAATTACGACTGGCAAAACTTATTATCAACTAAATCAGTCCAAAGACTTATAAATGATTGTGGCAAATATGACATACCGCTAGTTTTAAATGGATTACTTGTCCCATTCGTTGGTTCAGCGGGTTATACAGGATTTATAGGTATGAATAGTGATATATTGGTTAATAGATACTTCAACGGTGGTCATTGCCATTATTTTGTTAAAAATGGAAATTCCTACGATGATTTTATGGAGCAATACTGGTTACCAGTCATCATCACTGATGAAAGTACACCTATTATTGACCAAAGAGGTTCTCCTAACATCTTTACTGGAATATTTGCAGCAATAATAAGCAATTCTACTATTATAAAAACAGTTTTATATTCCATAATTGTTTATTATATTGTTAGCAAATATACAAAATACATTTAAAATAATTATAAATATATTGCATGAGATTCAATATATATCATATTAATAAAATGTATTGTTAATTGTAAAAGTACTATATATGACACTCGCCAATATTAATTCTTAATTGTGAATATTGAAAACCTGGAACCCCTCCCCCTCTAAAACTTACTAAATATATATCAATATGCAAAGCTTCAGGAAAGGCATGGCCAAACGTCATGTCTTTTTTGTTGTCTTGGCTACAAGTCCGGCCAATCGAAGAAGCCTGACATCATGTAAGCCAATGGAGGTATCACCATGTTTAAAACACTCAGGAACATCGGCAGCGCACTCGTAGACATCACAGTAGTTGGCAGCAAGGAGCTTAAGCACCAGATCGACAAGGCAAATAGCTACAGCGACTCAAAGACCTGCAAGCTCGCAGAAAAGGCAGCAATGCTCCGTCAGGAGTATGAGACCAAGTATGCAAACCCAGCACAGACAGAGCAGGAGGAAAGCACCAAGACCATAACCATTAGCTGAAAACAGACATGCATCACCATAACCGGTAGAAGGCGCATATCCCTAACAAGGAGTGCGCCTTTTGCCGTTTCAAGGGAGGCAACACTATGGCAACCAATATCTACGACATGATTAACAACCGCATAACAGAGCTACTTGAACAGGGAACGATTCCATGGCGCAAACCGTGGAACGCACAGAGCAACTACCCTAAGAACCTTATCAGTAAGAAGGAGTACCGTGGAGTCAACGTATTCATGCTGGCCTGTCAGCAGTACGATAGTCCATGGTGGCTATCATTCAAACAGGTACAGGACAGGGGAGGGCAAGTAATAAAGGGAGAGAAGGCAACGCCTGTTGTGTTCTGGAAATGGATCAACTCTGTAGATGCAGATGTGTCTGAAGAACAGGGTAGTAGGATCGTGAAGATACCCATGCTCAGATACTACAATGTGTTCAACCTAGAACAGACGGAAGGAGTGTCAGCACCAGAGCCTGATGAGAACAAAAATGACCATCAGCCCTTATCCCTACCAGAGGAAATATTCAAGAACATGCCAATTCGACCAGAGTTAAAGTTCGGAGGCAATAGAGCATATTACAGTTCAGCCCTCGACTACGTTCAACTACCTCACCTCAGCACATTCGACACTCCAGAGGAATACTACTCAACCTTATTCCACGAGATAACCCATGCTACCGGCCATCAATCTAGGCTGGCGAGAAAGAGCATACATGAACCTTCATACTTCGGATCACATGAATACAGCAAGGAAGAGCTTGTAGCTGAAATGGGAGCGGCATTCCTATGTGGATTCAGTGGTATCGAGAATATCACCATCGAGAACAGTGCAGCATATATTGCAGGGTGGCTCAAAGCTCTCAAGAACGACAAGACATTACTGATCCATGCAGCAGCACAGGCACAGAAGGCAGCAGACTTTATCCTAAACAGAAAGGAAGGTGAATCAGAAGACGTAGAAGAAGTAGCAGCTTAAATACCTACCAGTAAGACCCTCCCGCCAGCAGTAATAATCCTTTCAAATCAAGTAGTAACCGTTGTTAGCAGTAACCAGTATTAGGCTTCCAAATTAGCCCTACAACTCGTTTTCTTAATTTACACAGGCATACCCCTGTCCATACTAACTAAGGAGAATTTACCGTGACCATCAATACGTTATTCGGACCAGAGGACGTATCAGCTAAACCTCGTAGCATTAAGCTCAAACGCATCAAGGCAGTATTCGACACCTTGACCATCAGAGAGGATATTGCCAACTATCTGCCACCAAGTAACAGATTCACTTCACCATTACAGATATTTCAGATGTTCAGCTTTCTGAACCAAGAGACCAAGGAGTATTTCCTGACTCTGCACCTGGACGGCAAGAACCGGATTGTCTGTATGGAAGAAGTATCTGTTGGCAGCCTTAACCAGAGCATTGTCCACCCAAGGGAGGTATTCAAGACAGCACTGCTCTCAAGCGCAGCGGCAATAGTGCTGATCCACAATCATCCATCAGGAGACCCTACACCCAGCAGGGAGGATAGAGAGATAACACGTAGGCTCAAGGAAGGAGGTGATTTGCTGGGAATAAGGGTGTTGGACCATATCATTGTCGGTGAAAGCTACCTGTCGTTCGTTGAGCAGGGACTACTCTAAAGGAGGCATATCATGCATATCAGATGGTTCGTAAAAGTGGCAATCCTCGTAATCTTCTTCTTTCCTGTGTATTGCATAATCTCTGCACTCAAAGCATTAACGCTGGGCCTCATGATCATCATGAAACCGGTAACAAACAAGATAGTCGAGTTGTCCATGAAGCTGCACCACTGGTCACAGGAACAAAAGGATAACGACCACCAATAGCACCCCGCTGTAACCAACCCACCTCAGTAGTGCCAATCCAAAAATCAATCGTAATCAGAAGTTAACTCAAACCACATACCAGTAGACACAGGGGCCATTAGGCTCTTTTTTTGTGTCTGCAATACGGAGGATATCGTCATGGCAGTCTATAAGCGTGGTGAGAAGGGCATGTTCTACATGAACTTTATTGTCAACGGAGTACGGGTAAACAAGTCAACCGGTAAGTTCACCAAGAAGGAAGCAAAGCTTGTAGAAGCGGTAGAAAAGAAGAAGCTTATGGAGGAGGGCGCATTATCTCCAAGAGAGAAGAGGGCAAGGCTTAAACTCTCGGAAGCGATCAAGAAGGTTTACGAAGAGAGATGGAAGCATAATAAGGATGGAGGTAAATCACGTAGAAATGCTGAAATCATCATGGAGCAAATCGGAGATATGTCTATAGGTCGAATTGACGAAGATGTTGTGGCAAAACTTATAGCTAAACTCGAAACAAGAGGAATTAAGGATGCAACGTTAAACAGATTCTTGGCATCACTTAAAACCGTACTTAGGCACAACAAGCAGGCGTGGGATCATATCAAACTCAGAAAGGAGCCTAAAGGTAGGATAAGGGTTTTAAGTCTGCAAGAGGAGAGGGTGGCAATTAGCCTGTTAAGGGATACTGACCATAAAAGACGGAGGTCATTTTATCAGGTTGCCGACTTAGTTGAGGTGCTGATAGATACCGGTTGTCGGCTATCTGAGATACTGAATCTTAAATACAGGGATGTTGATTTCGATTCTGGGCTGATCTCCATATGGGAGAACAAGGGTGATAAACCTCGTAGTATGCCTATGACTGCCCGAGTAAGATCCATATTCAAAGCACGAATGGTAGATAATCCGGTTAAGCCTTTTAGGTTGTGCGTCAGTCAGGCAGAAAAGGCATGGCGATGGGTTCGTTCACAGATGAAGTTGGATAACGATGAAGAGTTCGTTTTACATGCATTACGGCATACCTGCGCGTCCAGGCTGGTTAATGCAGGTATAGACCTATACGTAGTTAAAGAGTGGTTGGGACATAGCAGTATTCAGGTTACCGAGAAGTATGCACACTTGAACCCGAACAAGCTGAAGCTTGCCGTAAATGTTCTAGACAAGTATGATGTAACCATGCTAAATGATAGTAATTAAATGCTGTATAATAGTCGCGAAAGTTGTCGCAAAGTGGATAAGATATTACAGGATATACAGCATTTCATAATATCTAACATGCTGATAATAGTGGATAAATGTATGTTGTGTTGCCACTTAAAATCCCTCGGCCGCAAGGCTGTACCGGTTCGATTCCGGTCCCGGGCACCACTTGATCGTTCCTGTGACTGTATGGAAAAGCCCTGATTTATCAGGGCTTTTCTTTTTTGTAATTTAG
>Ga0129298_10000700_pt1 | contig 13588 bp, 16 predicted proteins | sample I19B2metaG_FD_94707 | JGI IMG/M metagenome (GOLD analysis project Ga0129298, IMG submission 94707) | Lake sediment bacterial and archeal communities from Gulf of Boni, Indonesia to study Microbial Dark Matter (Phase II) - ​I19B2 metaG | ecosystem: Environmental > Aquatic > Freshwater > Lake >... | reverse complement strand
TGAGGCTTATTTCAGAGGGCTTGAAAAACAGAAAGCGGCTGCCTGATGCCGAAAACCACAACAACATCGGGTCATTGCTTATTTTACCCCTCAGGCTGTCTCACTAACCCCGGCCACCTCACAGTCAAGATAAACGGCATCAAGATTCTGGACGATGGGAAGATCGTCTTTATGGATAACAGCCAACAGGGGACTGCGACGCTGAAAGGAGACACTATCGAAAGAATCTTCTGAAAAAATGAATTCGATCTGGGTAAAGGTGTTTTTGATCTTCTTTACCAGGTCACCAAGTTTCGATATATCGCCGGCAAATGCCTTGAAAGGGTCGACAGGTGAAGCCAATATCACCTTATCGATGAATTCAGCATGATAACCTTCCAGTGCATCGACATGGATCTTCTGGCTGTTAAGCGTTTCAGAAATTGAAACGTGAAATATATTTGCTTCTTCAGCACTGATATTCATACATCCCCCCCTTATGGCATAAGGCCCCAGGATCCCCCCGGGGCCTTATCTGATTAAATGATGATTCCCTGAGCAGCAAAATCAGCCTGAAGGGATTCAGCCGTCTTGGTCATTAGATCCATGTCCCAGGTTGCATTTTTGACGCTGACGGCCTTTGTAAGACAGGAAGGCCAATTGGTATGCTCTTTGCCGTTAAAGGCATCCAGGGCGAAAACTGGGATGTTCAATTCCCCGTTGTGATAAGCCCCGGTGATGGGGACAGGGGTTCCATTTTTCTGAATAAGGTTGTCCAGGGCGCGAAGTTTGATAAATGCTTCGATCAACTTTTCGGCCTGTTCGATGTATTCGCCGGCGATCGCTTCAGCCTGATCTTTCAGGAAGGTCCCGATAACGGTCGCTTTCTGATTTTCCAGGGTGGACAGTTCCCCCTGTGCCTGGTCCAGTTTCACCTGAAGACCAGCAAGGGCCTGTTTCGCGGTCGCTGCATCGTGTTTCTTAGCGTTTATTTGGGCGGCGCGTGCAGAAACAGATGTTCTGCCTCGGCACATTCCTGCGGAGTCAGGCCAAGCTTCCTGGCGCGGGCCTTCCATCCACCCACCACCTTGCACACGTCATTGAAGATCTCCCTGGCACGGCCGGTTTCCAGTCTGTAATAGTCGGTGGTTGCAAGCACTACCTCCAGATTGGGTCGGCGGTTGTAGAGGTCCAGAGAAAGGACGTGCTCGTCCTTCCTGAAGAACGGATTCATGTCGAAAGCCGGGGCTAGGCGCCACCCGTCGGGCGACCGAATGAAGCCATGATTCCGCAAGTGGTCATCGCGGTTGGCGGTGGCGACGTTGAAGACAACCCTGGTGAAAAGCTCTTCGAGGTTTTGTGCGATGTGATCAGCCTCGCCGTACGTAGCCAGGAATTCCGCCATCTCCAGGTAACTGGCGTCTTCGGTGTCGATGTGGCCGAGCATGGTCATGGCCGAGGCAAAAAAACGTCTGTTGCCGCCGATGCGATCAAATCTCTTCACCAGGAAGGTATGATAGCCGCCACCTATCTGCAAGAGGCGTGATTCGGGCACATTGATACCGCATTCCTGCGCCAGATCCTGAAGCAACTTCTCCCAGACGGCGACATCGTAGTCATCGTCGGCGGAAGGGAACTTGGCAATCCAGAGGCTGCCATCTTCATCGATAAGGTTGGCTTTGGGGCGGGCGCCGCCCAGTGAAGAGCCCGGAGCAACCAGAACCTTCAGCCACTCCCTGATTTTGTCGAGATCGTCCTGCTTCTTCCTGGTCAGCTCAAAGGCAACCGCCTGCAACTCGGCAATCCTGGCGACAGGGGGAGCGGATAATGCTTCGTTGGCCAGGAAAATCCGCTCACCCGGACGGCTGAAACGCAATGCGCCCATGCGAGTACAATCCTGAACTCCCAGCAGGAATTCCCAGGGCCCCAGAGTTCTCGGAGTACGACCTTCCTCTTTCGCCTCGACCGCCTCCCGGCGTTTCATCAGGATCTGGCCCCAGCGGTCGGGGCATGAATCCATGAACACACCGAAATTGGAATTTCCGGGGAAGAATTCACCGGCAAACAGATCCAGTTCCGGGTCCAGGGGGAAGGCATGGGCGTGTTTGAGCCAGGCAGGCTCGTAGGCAAAACGTACGCTGCCGCGCTCCCCGCGGGAGAGCGTGCCTATGTGCTGAAGGGGACCGAATGCGGGATCGTCAAGCCAGACCCAGATATGGTCTCCCTTTGCTTTAGCCATCGCTGTCTCCTGTCGGCGGCTTCCTGCGGGGCGCCCTTTTCCGGTGGGGAAGTGATTCGTCCTGCAGCCGGCGACCCAGAACATCTTCCTTGGCTATCAGTGACAGATCATCAACCATTCCCAAGACGCGTAGTACCTGGACGTAGATTCCGATGGCAACTGAGGGATCACCATTCTCGACCTTGTAGAGCGTCGGACGTGAAATATCAGCCCTGGCACAAACCGTTTCCATGGAAAAGCGACGACGAAGCCGCGCATCCTTGAGACGTTGCCCCAAAGCCTCCATTTCTTTCGCTGAAGACGGATAGATTGTAACGGTTCTCTTAGCCATAACGGTAATTATTGTTTGCACAATTAGTTCATTGTGTCAAATATAATTATCGTTACATCGTATGACCTGATTTCTTCAGGAGCATGATAACCCGCACCCCGCCTCCAACCGCACCAGCATCAGTCCAAAGTTGTGACTCACCTTGAGATTCCTGATCGCGTCTTCCATGCTTAACCCGTATCCCCGCACGGTGCGGTTCTCAGCCTTTTCGGCGCGGTAGCAAAGCTCCTCATCATCCCAGATGATGTTGGCTTCCAGCTTGTTCGATTGGCATTGAGGCGGATGGACATACTCAGGATATTCCTCGAGCTTGCGCATCTTCACATAACAGCCTGGAAAGTCCCGCCGCACGGCTTCGAGCACCGGACCATCGACGTGTTCTCTGATGGCATGTCCAGCGTCCCAAATGTCGAACTCCCAGCCGGCGCACCATTTGGCAAAAAAGAGCGACCGTCTGGAGAGGTAGGTAACCAGAACAAGAGGTACGGAATCCTTTGTCGGTCGGCCCCGTTTCCCCTGGTTGATTACTCGGTGATTTACGAGAACAGCGTGGGCGTAATCAGCCTTCTTGGAACCGATGATTCTGGTGATTTCAACAACGGAAAACCCCTTTCGGTAAGCTGTGCAGATACGACCCTCGACATGAACCGAGCACTGCGCCCATAGCGGTATAGAGAACTGTAACTGACGGCCACTCCCATGCGGCCAAGCTTGATATTCGTCTTGGTCAGGGTCAGTCCGTTTTTCTCCAACCAGCCGGAAATCAGGTCCCGGTGTGGGATAAGTGGGGCTGAGGCCGAAGTCTTTGATGGCGGCTTCATCTGCGGTCCATGTACTGCCCGAAATACGGCCATTGCAATCTCGGCCAGTTGATCATCTGCCGCACCGGCAACAAAGCCATGTGAGGTGGCAAGTCGCAGATAGTTGCCGATAGTCTTTCGATCCATGCCGGTAGCTTTGGCTGTCCGCCGTATGCTGTCACCGGCCTGCGCTCTGCGTAAAACGTCGAGAATATCCGTCACGCCATACTCCTTGTGTGTCATCGCTTCCTCCATGAATTTATGAAGAAGCGATGCTACAGGTTGTACAGAGCGCCGGGGGATTATCCTGCCTGGGTGGGGGAATGCTCCTGAAAAACCAGGTCATAAAGTGGGGGAATGGTCTTGAAAAATCACACGCAGCTACCTGGTTGCTGGGCGGGGCCTCGTAATGGACCTTCTCTCTTCCAATCGGCCCGGATATGACCCGCATCGGCTCGCGGCCTCCCCGCCAGTTACCAACCTGGATCTTGTGCATTCCGGAATAGCCGGAAAGGAACATGGCGGCCTGCCAGCCCCAGAGGCGCTCGGCGGATAACTTCGCGTCGGAAATTTCACGTCATCAGTCCCATCTCCTGACCTCCCCCGCCCGGCAACTCATGCAGTTAACTCATGTATATACCATGCACAACTTGTGAATGATTTATTGACATTTTGTCGGCGAGGGGGGTATAGTAAGAAAACATTGTTTGTAACAGTTGAAAACAGGCCATCCGATGGCCGGCTTCCCGATGATTGATCATCCCCGGCAAAATGCTTATAAATGGCGCAAGGGCAGCAAGTTACCCAATGCTAGATACGTGAACGTGACGGATGGCCGCTTAATAGACCGTAGTTAGTATCGAGGCCGTAAATAATTCCACGGCTGTAGCGCATTGATGGCTATGGACGCTGTTTATCCGTAATGGGATGAGCATGGCCGGGCAGCAGATATGTGACCAGTGAACAACTTCGAAGAGACCCAGTTCCGTTTCGCACCCCAAATAAAGGAGAGAAGCCATGCAAACAGCGCAAGCAGTGCAATCAGCCGTAAATCTCTGGCCGCTAATTGGAGTAGCCGTCATTATTGGCGGATTCGTCCTGCGCCAGAACCCTGTCATGGTGGTCATTATTGCCGCAATAGCCACCGGATTGGCCGCAGCAATGCCGATTGAAAAGATCCTCATTTCGCTGGGGACAGGGTTCATTAAAACCCGAAACCTGCCGTTGATACTGTTGCTGCCGCTTGGCGTTATCGGCCTGCTTGAGCGGTATGGACTGAAGGAACAGGCGCAGATCCTGATCGCCAAGATCAAATCGGCAACGGCGGGGCGGTTGCTCATTGTGTATCTATTTGTACGCGAGATTACCGCTGCGCTGGGGTTGATCAGTCTGGGGGGGCATCCGCAGATGGTGCGCCCATTAATCGCGCCAATGGCGGAGGGGGCGACGGAAAACCGCTATGGCTCCATTCCGGACAAGCTGATGTACAAGATACGCGCAATGTCGGCTGCAACGGATAATGTCGGGCTCTTTTTCGGGGAAGATATATTCGTCGCATTTGGGGCAATTGTTCTTATGCAGACAATCCTGCGGGGGTCAGGCATTGAGGTCAATCCGCTGCATATGGCCTTGTGGGGCTTACCCACCGCTATTTGCGCTTTCATCATACACGCCTTCCGCTTGTACCGCTTTGATGGAGAGATTGAACGGGAGTTGGGTTCGCAGAAAATTGCCGATGACGCCACGAAAGGAGAAATCATATGAATTCGACAATTCTTCCTCTCGACTATTTTTTCATTCTACTGGGGGTATCCCTGGCCGTAATCTCACTCATGTCCTTCCGGGACCAGGGGAATCCAAGGCGCATTGCCACCGGTTCCTTCTGGGCGCTATACGCCACGGTTTTCTTGGTCGGTGATCGTCTGCTCCCTCTCGTCGTCGGCATCATAGTGGTTGTAATGGCTCTCATCGCAGGCTTGGGGGGGGTCTCGCTCGGGAAATACCACCTGTTCACCCCCGAGGAGCGTCACAATAGCGCTCTCAAGCTGGGGAATCGACTACTCTATCCAGCCCTGATCATTCCTTTCACCACCATGATCGGCTCGGTACTCTTTCAAAAAACGAAAATCGGCGGCAAGTTCCTTCTTGATCAAAAGAACTTCACCCTGGTCAGCCTGGGGGTCGGCTGTATTGTGGCTTTAGTGGTCGCCTGTCGGTTTACCAAATCAACCCCGGTTCAGGCCATGCGTGAATCGCGTCGCCTGATCGACTCAATGGGGTGGGCCGTAGTCCTCCCGCAAATGCTTGCCGTTTTGGGGCTACTGTTCATGGACGCGGGCGTGGGCAAGGCCGTTGCAAATGTGACGACCACCTATATTCCGATGGACTTGAAATTTGTGGCAGTGACGGTGTTCTGTCTGGGGATGGCCACCTTTACCATGATCATGGGGAATGCCTTTGCAGCGTTCCCCGTAATGGCCGGCGGGGTTGCAATCCCCATCCTGGTGGGGGTGTTTCACGGCAACCCGGCTATCGTCGCGGCAATCGGCATGTTTTCCGGTTATTGCGGTACCCTGATGACCCCCATGGCGGCAAATTTCAATATCGTACCGGCGGCACTGCTTGAGTTGCCGGATAAAAATGACGTTATCAAGGTACAAATTTTTACTGCGCTCCCGCTTCTGGCCGTCAACATCTGTCTGATGTATCTCCTGATGAATGCATTCTGAAGCGAACGGCATAGATGTTTTCATCCCTGCGTGTTGCAAAAGTCGATTCCGGGTTTGGTAAGGGGTTTTGCCCAGAGCAGCGCCCATAAAGGAGACGATTGTGTTTACAGACGAATCAGATATCCTGATCAGCCAAATGGAAGAGAATTGCACGTGGCTTGAAAGGGAGATGCATCCCTATTTCTTAGTTTCCATGAATGACGAGCCGGAGGCGATCACCATCCTCAAGAGGGAGTTGCATGTTCTAAAGCATAACCACCGACTGATCCTCGCCGATCGGGAAAGGACTTTCATTCAGGCCGTTGCCAACGTTCCCGGATCGCTCTATGAATCGATCAGCAGGGTACGCGAGAGGGAGATATCCTATGCCATGATCTCCCATTCGGAGGGGCCTCTCCCCGGGATGAACCAGACCCTGGAGATCCAGCGTTTTGAATTCGACCGCAAATCGAACCAGGAGGTCCTGAACGAGAAAAACAACGTCGTCCCCTCGGACATCCGCGAACGGATCTTCAACGATTTTGTCCGGGAATATCCCCAAAGTCCCGTAGCGGATTTTGACAGGCTGCTCAGAATCATCTGGCTTAACAACGAAAACTATGTGCGCATTTCCCCCCCTGCCAGAGTCGCGCAGATTATCAACCTGTTCCAGATGGGGAACCAGGGAGGGGGGCTGCACCTGGATGTGGAGCAGATGGACACCGGACAAGAGTCGCGGGTCCTGTTTGCCGTAGCCAATCCCCCCCAGAAGGATTTCCTCCTGCAGATCATGGAGGTCTTCAATCGGCTCGGACTCGCCGTAAACCGGGCCTATTGCCTGACCATCTCCAACGGTGTCCACCCTTACTTCCTCGGCACCTTTTACGTGCGCCGGAGAAGCGGCGGCGTGCTGGAGAAAGATTCCGAGAACTTCAGGCGGCTGCAAGGCGAGTTGTACAACACCCAGATCCTGAACGTCACCTCCAACACCTACCGCGAATTTGTCACCAATGGTGTCATAGCCGGTGAAGACGCCTCACTGATCAATGCCTTCATGGCCTTCTGCCATGCGAACCTGGCCCATAACCAGCCGGACCGTTTCGGACTGGAAGACGTCAAGAACGCCTTCTGTTCCCATCCGGAGATCGCACTACAGCTGGTCAGACTGTTCCGCAGCCGTTTTGATCCGGCCGCGGGGGGGGAGAGCGACAGCTACCAGGCTCTGCTGGCCGAGACCAGGCAGATCGTGGAAGAGTACAACACCGGTCACCGTTATCTGGATGACATACGCCGGGCAATTTTCCGCTGCTGCCTCTCCTTCATACGCAACACCCTTAAGACAAACTTCTTCGTGGTGGCAAAACAGGCCCTCTCCTTCAGGCTTGACCCTGCCTACCTGGTCGAGCTCGGCCCGGAGTTCACCAGCGACCTCCCCCAGGGAACCCCCTTCCGTGTAACCTTCTTCTTCAGCCGCTTCGGCTTCGGCTACCATATCGGTTTTTCCGACATCGCCCGTGGCGGCTGGCGCACCGTCATCGCCCGCTCGAGCGATGATTTCGTCACCAACGCCAACACCCTGTTCCGGGAGAATTTCGTTCTTGCCTTTACCCAGCACCTGAAGAACAAGGATATCTACGAGGGGGGATCCAAGATGGTGCTGATCTTGAATGCCTCCGACCTCAGGGCCCGGGAGCGGGACCAGGAGACATGGCGGTTGTACAAGCTGCAGTACGGCGTCATCAACGCCTTCCTCGATATTTTCGTCACCGAGAACGGCGTGGCCAAAAACCCGAATGTGGTCGATTACTACCGCGAAGACGAACCGATCGAGCTCGGTCCGGATGAAAACATGCATGACAACATGATCGAAGCCATCGCCAGGCTCTCCACCAAGCGGGGCTACATCCTCGGCAACGGCATCATGTCCAGCAAGCAGGTCGGCATCAATCACAAGGAGTACGGCGTCACCTCCCTCGGTGTGGTCACCTTTGCCGAAATCACCATGGCCGAGCTTGGCATCGACATGCGGAAGGACCCCTTCTCCGTCAAACTGACCGGCGGACCGAACGGCGACGTGGCTGGCAACGCCATGCGGATCATGCTCGAGCGCTCCCCGGAGGTGCGGATCCGCCTGATCCTTGACGGAACCGCCGCCCTGTGCGACATGGCCGGCGCTGATCGGAACGAGCTGGGGCGGCTCCTGCTGACCCGGGACCTGGATGCCTTTGATCCCATGAAACTGCACCCCGGCGGTTTCATGCTCTTTAGGACCGGCAGCCGCACGGAAGGGCTGCGCGAGCTTTACCGCAAGGTGACGAGAACTGCCGAAGGGGTCCAGGAGGAGTGGATTTCGGTCGATGAGTTCTCACGGGAATTCGGCGAGCTCATCTTCACCGTCCCGGCAGATATCTTCATCCCCGGCGGCGGTCGGCCGGAAACCATCGACATGCACAACTGGGAACGTTTTCTGCTCCCGGACGGAACGCCGTCGTCAAAGATCATAGTCGAGGGGGCAAACTCGTTCATCACCCCCGACGCGCGGGTCCAGTTGCAGAAAAAAGGGGTGATCATCATGCGGGACGCCTCGGCCAACAAGTGCGGCGTCATCTCCTCCTCCTACGAGATCATCGCCAACCTGCTGCTGACGGAAGAGGAGTTCCTGGCCAACAAGGAGCGCTATGTTGCCGACGTGCTCCAGATCCTGGAAAAACGGGCTGCCGACGAAGCCCGGCTGATCCTGAAGCGTCGCCAGGAACAGCCGAACCTGCTCTATACCGAAATTTCCAATTCGATCAGCACCGAGATCAATACCCACTACGCCCGGCTGTTCAGGTTTTTCCAGAAACGTCCGGAAATATGTCTGCAACCGCTGTTCGAGCGGGCAATCATGAGCCATCTCCCCGACTTCCTCAGCGAAAACAGCCGCTATCGCCAACGGATCGGCACGCTCCCCCAGAAGTACCTGTTTGCCATCCTGGCGGCGGAAATCGGCTCCGCCATGGTCTACCGCGGCGACCAGGAAGCGGATTTCGAGGAGTTCGTGAAAGTGTTCCTGAACCGCAACTTCCCCAGCCGGTGACCGGTCGAGACAGAGAAAAGAGCAGTGCCAGGAGGAAACATGCATGACATCAACATTTTGAAGGCCGGTGAAAAAGGGGTGGTCGTCGATTTCGGCAATGTGATCGACCCCGAGGTCAATGGCTGCGTCCATCGCCTGGCCCACTCCATTGCCACCACCATGCATGGTGAAGTCATCGAGGTAATCCCGACCTACCGTTCGCTGATGGTCTACTTCGACCCGCTGCAGACCAACCGGGAGGCCATCAGCGACAAGATCAGGCAGTTTCTGCACGCCGGTTCCGAAGCCGACAGTGGAGGGGATACGGCGACGGTGGTCAGCATTCCGGTCTGCTACGGCGCGGAATTCGGCCCGGACCTGGAATTCGTGGCGGAACATAACGGGCTCACCCCCCAGGAGGTGATCGATATTCATACCTCCCAACCGTATCAGGTCTACATGCTCGGCTTTACCCCGGGGTTCCCCTATCTGGGGGGGATGTCCGAGCGCATCGCCGCTCCGCGGCTGGCGCAACCACGGGTAGTGATTCCGGCCGGTTCGGTCGGCATCGCCGGCAGCCAGACCGGCATCTATCCCATCGAGAGTCCGGGGGGGTGGCAGTTGATCGGCCGCACGCCGTTGCGGGTTTTCAATCCCGGCTCCTCCGATCCGTTCCTTTTTGCGGCCGGAAACTACCTGCAGTTCACCGCGATAGATGCCGACACCTTCCAGCATATCCGCCAGCAGGTCGAGGCGGGCATCTATACCCCGGTGACCAGTACTATCGCAAGAGGAGGGACCGCCTCGTGTGCACGGTAATTAAACCAGGAATGCTGACAACCATTCAGGACCAGGGACGGATCGGCTATCGGGCCTACGGCATGCCGGTATCGGGGGTCATGGACCGCTACGCCGCAACCATGGCGAATATCCTGGCCGGCAACGACCCCGGGGCGGCCGTCCTGGAGATGACCCTGCTGGGGGGGGCCTTCCACCTCCCCAATGAGGCCTATCTGGCCGTCTGCGGGGCGGACATGGAGGGGACCCTGAACGGCAGAAAGATCAAGAACTGGTCGGCCTTCTATGTCCCCGCCAACAGTGAACTGGTCTTTGACTATGCAGGAAAAGGCTGCCGGACCTATCTCGCCTTTTACGGAGGGATCTCGGCCCCCCCTGTCCTGGGGAGCCGCTCCACCTACACCCGCGCCGCCATCGGCGGGTTGGAAGGCCGGGCGCTGCAGGTCGATGACGTCATCGAGATCGGCAATGGGGATGCCATGCCCTTTGCCATGCGCGAATTGTCCCACCATTACCTCCCCAAGTACACGAACGAGATCCGGGTACGGGTGATCCTGGGGCCCCAGGACGACATGTTTACCGAGGAAGGTCGCCAGACCCTCTTCCGAGGCAGTTTTGCGGTTTCACCCAGAAACGACCGGATGGGGATCCTGCTGGAAGGTCCGACCATCCAGCATGTCACCGGGCCGGATATCATTTCCGACGCGCTCTGCGCCGGGGCGATCCAGGTCCCGGGTGACGGCCATCCGATCATCATGATGGCTGACTGTCAGACAACCGGCGGCTACGCCAAAATCGGCTTCGTGATCGGCCCGGACCTGTCGAAACTGGCCCAGGCCAAAGCCGGTGATACAATTACCTTTGTGGAGTGTTCGGACGCGGAAGCGGTAGCCGCGCTGGAGGCCGAGAAGCTGAGTTATGAAAAGGCGGCCATCGGGTAGAGTTGCGCACGGCAACCGTTCGAGCGAATACCAGAAGCACGGGGAGAATACTACATGCGGATCGATTTGAATTGCGACATGGGCGAAGGTTTCGGCTCCTACACCATCGGCAGTGACGATCGGGTCATGCCGATGATCACCTCGGCCAACATTGCCTGTGGCTTTCATGCGGCCGACCCGACGACGATCTGGAGAACCGTCAAAATGGCCAAGGCGAACGGTGTAGCCGTGGGAGCCCACCCATCCTACCCCGATCTGGTCGGTTTCGGTCGGCGTCCCATGGAGGTATCGCCTGAGGAGGTCGCGGCGGATCTGCTCTACCAGATCGGCGCCCTGTCGGCCTTCTGCAGGCGCGAGGGGGTAAGGCTGCAGCACGTCAAGCCCCACGGCGCGCTCTACAACAAGGCCGCCGTCGATAGTGCCATTGCCATGGCCGTTGCCGAAGCGATCAGATCAGTGGACCCGGACCTGTACATGGTCTGCCTGAGCAATTCCGAGATGGTTACGGCGGCCCGGACAGCCGGCATCCGCTACGTGGAAGAGGTCTTCGCCGACCGCGCCTACACCCGGGAAGGCAAACTGGTGCCTCGCACCCAGGCAGGCGCCGTGATCCATGACCCTGCTCTGGCTGCGGAGCGGGTCCTGACCATGGTCAGGGACCGCTGCGTGGTAGCCATCGACGGCACGCCCGTCCCGCTTACGGTCCAGACGATCTGCGTCCATGGCGATACCGCCGAGGCGATCGAGATGATCAGGATCATCAGGACCCGGCTCGAGCAGGAAAACGTCCAGCTGAAAGCCTTTGGCGCGTAGCAATTAACCTTAATTGCGGGCAAGTCGCTTCTTCAGGGCACCGCCAACTGCCGGATCTAGGATTAAAAGAGGTATGACATGACAATAGAAAGCAAACTCCGTCTTTTGCAGTCAAAGAATGAAGAAGCCGAACTGGGGGGCGGACGTGACAGGATCGAAAAACATCACAAATCCGGCCGACTGACCGCAAGGGAGCGGATTGCCATCCTGCTGGATGAGGGGAGCTTCAACGAGATCGACAAATTCGTGGTCCATCGCTGCCACAACTTCGGCATGGAAGCGCAGAAAATCGCCGGGGACGGCGTCGTGACCGGTTACGGGACCATCGATGGCCGTCTGACTTACGTCTTTGCCCAGGATTTCACCGTCTTCGGCGGATCGCTCTCCAAATCCTACGCCGAAAAGATCGTCAAGATCATGGATATGGCCATGAAAAACGGAGCGCCGGTGATCGGGCTGAACGACTCCGGCGGAGCGCGCATCCAGGAGGGGGTCGATTCCCTGGCCGGCTACGCCGACATTTTTCTGCGTAACGTCACCTCCTCCGGAGTTATCCCCCAGCTGTCGGCCATCATGGGACCCTGCGCCGGCGGCGCAGTCTACTCGCCGGCAATCACCGATTTCATCTTCATGGTCAAGGATACCTCCTACATGTTCATCACCGGGCCGGACGTGATCAAGACCGTGACACACGAAGAGGTGACCAAGGAGGAACTTGGTGGCGCCATGACCCACAATACCCGGTCAGGTTGCGCCCATTTCGCCTGTTCCGACGACGAGGAGTGCCTGCTGATGCTGCGCGAGCTGTTCTCCTTCATCCCCCTCAACAACATGGAAGACCCGCCGATCTCCCCTTGCGACGACGACATCAACCGTTGCGAGGCGGCGCTGCGCACCATCGTCCCGGACGACCCGAACGTCCCCTACGACATCAAGGATGTCATCAAGGCGGTGGTGGACAATAACTTCTTTTTCGAGGTGCAGGAGCACTATGCCCGCAATCTGGTGATCGGATTTGCCCGGCTGGACGGCAAACCGGTGGGGATCGTGGCCAACCAGCCGATGTTCCTGGCTGGCGCCCTCGACGTGGATTCTTCGCTCAAGGGCGCCCGTTTCATCCGTTTCTGCGACAGTTTCAACATCCCCCTGATCATCTTCGAAGACGTGCCGGGGTTCATGCCCGGGGTGGGACAAGAGCTGGGGGGGATCATCAAGCACGGCGCCAAGATGCTCTACGCCATGGCCGAGGCCACGGTGCCGAAGATCACCGTGATCACTCGCAAGGCATACGGCGGGGCTTACTGCGTGATGAACTCGCGCCACATCCGCGGCGACTACAGCATGGCCTTTCCCACGGCGGAAATCGCGGTCATGGGGCCGGAAGGGGCGGTCAACATCATCCACCGAGCCGAGATGGGCGCATCCGATAACCCGGAAGAAACCAGGAAACAGTTGGTCGCCGATTATCGCGACAAATTCGCCAACCCTTACAATGCCGCCGAGTTGGGGTACATCGACGAAGTCATCGATCCGGCCCGCACTCGCCCGAAACTGATCAGCGTGCTGGACATGTGCAAGAACAAGCGTGACAGCAACCCGCCGCGCAAACATGGCAACATCCCTTTGTAGCAGGCCGATGCTGAGCCGTCTGATTTCACCTTCGAGGAGTGGTGCCTATGGCCGTTCACAAGCTCTTTAACAAGATACTGGTCGCCAATCGCGGCGAAATTGCCGTGCGGATCATCCGTGCCTGCAAAGAGCTGCAGATCCCCGCCGTGGCGGTCTACTCCGAAGCGGACCGCTCCGCCCTGCACGTGCGGGTGGCCGACGAAGCCTGCTGTATCGGGCCGGCTCCGGCCAGCCGCAGGTGCAGGCCGGAGCGGTCCGCTTCGGAGTAGACCGCCACGGCGGGGATCTGCAG
>Ga0129298_10000699_pt1 | contig 13594 bp, 11 predicted proteins | sample I19B2metaG_FD_94707 | JGI IMG/M metagenome (GOLD analysis project Ga0129298, IMG submission 94707) | Lake sediment bacterial and archeal communities from Gulf of Boni, Indonesia to study Microbial Dark Matter (Phase II) - ​I19B2 metaG | ecosystem: Environmental > Aquatic > Freshwater > Lake >... | reverse complement strand
CCTTAACAGCTTTGGACTCCATATTCCACTAGACGAGCCGGTACTCGATGTCCGCGGTGCGGACGCGCCGGCGGCTGGGGTTGATGAGCCGACTTTGAGAAATGTCTGCAAACGCGACGTGACCTATGTTCCTTATCGGCCGAAGCGAGTACTGAACGTTCACAGGCACGTGGACGGCGGCTGGCTGTGGACGAAGTACAGCGCTCATCCGTACGTTGGCTGTCAGGAGGGATGCGTCTACTGTTACTGGCGCGAAGAGAAGTACAATATGCTGGCGCGTGACCCGGCGGCGCGGCGTCTCCCGGACCCGTTCTCTCAGTACATCAAGGTGAAGACGAACGCGGCCGAGCTGTTGCGAAAGGAGCTGTCGAAGGTTCCGAGGGACATCATAGCGGTCGGCGACTATCAGCCCGCCGAAGGAAGATACGGGCTTTCGCGTGAGATGCTGAAGGTCTGCGCGGAACTGGGGTTCCCAACGCTCGTGCTGGAGAAGTCCCCGCTCGTCCTGAGGGACCTCGACGTCATCCGGCGCATCAACGAAAGCGCGTGGGCGTGCGTGATGTTCAGCATCGTTCGCGCCGACTCGAGCGGGTACGGTGAGGTATTCGAGCCGTACGCGCCGAGGATCGAGGGCCGATTCCGAGCCATCAGAAGGATCGCTGACTCGGGAATACTGACCGGGACCGCGTTCATGCCCATCCTCCCGTACATCTGCGATGACGACTCAAACCTTGAGGCGGTCGTGAAGAAGACGGCGGACAGCGGGGGACGGTTTGTCCTCGCCGCGGGGCTGACGATGAGCGGGGCGCAGTCCGCGTTCTTTCTTGAAGCGTTGAAGAGACACGAGCCCTCACTCGTCGCGAGATACGACGCGCTCTACAGGGGCGCGTACAGCCCGCCTGACAGCAAGTACATTGCCACCATTGGATTGAAAGTACGGCGCCTGTGCGCGAAGTACGGCATCCTTGACCGGATGCCGCGCTACGTTCCAGACGGCCCGTTAGCGACGAATAAGCGAATCGCGGAGGACATCTTCAACAGATGCTACGAGATGGAGTTGGAGTGTGCGCGGTCGTACAAGGTCTGGGCCTACAGGCGGGCAGGCTGGACGGTCGACGAGCTCGACCGCGCCATCATGACACTCTACGGGAGACGAGGCGTCAAGGGCTTGGAGGCGCTTCCGAACGTTGGGCCGAGCTTAGCCGCTTTCGTGGCAGAGAGGCTCACCAAACTCAGTCAATGAATCGAACCGAACCTCGCTGGCGGGGAAGAGGTCAGGGCCGCGTGAATTCGATCTACAAAACAAACTCTGTCGAGTCCCTCCGGACCCGCCACAAACATTATCCCAGTCCCTCCTTTCGGCTCGACAGTAGCTTGACGAGGATTTCGGAGGTTAGGATCCCGCCCGGTCCACTATTCCCAATTTACGCTCGATCAGGTTAAGATCACTTCCTCGGAAGTCGGTGATCTCAACCTGAAGTATGGTGGACCAACCATGTAGCCGCCTTGGCCCTACTGAACAAGCAGCCAACACAAAGAGCTAGAACTGCAACTACAAGCAACCCAGCAGAGCGCACGACCTAAACCGACACCTCCTAACGCTCCCTAATCTGCCGTCTTGGAACTATAATGCGCTTCTCGAATCGCTAGGGGACGTTTCTTGGCGACCACAACTGCGGTGCTCATGCAGGCGACCAGACCGATGACTGCAAACCACGGCACCACGGAGAATGCGTTTGCAGTCGCTACTTCGCCACCTACGGGAACGAAGGCGGGTAGCCGCTGCCAGTCAGGAACGCGAACGCCTGCTCTAAGCTTAGGATCGTGAGCCCAAAGAGTCAACCCAGTCGGTGTGCCTGATCCGTCAGCGTTCACCACCCAGATGCTGCCTGGGCCATCTGGTGTTCTCCATCCTCCTCATGAGGCTGCAAGCAAGAACAACGATCATACAGAAAGCGGCGGGATGGATTCCGATCGAGCGCATGAAGCGATCGGTCTTGAGTCTGCCAATTCGTATCTATAATTGTTCTTTTGCCGAGGGGCAGCTACAAGACAAACCGCCTAGTGCGCCCGGTGAAACGAGACTTCCAATCTCTTCACACAACACTTATGAATCAATTGAAACGTGCTGCCCAGCAGTTCCGTAGAACGGGACATCGCCATCCTGGGATGATGAGGGGTTGGAGAGACGGCGTTTTCTGAAGTATGCAGGAGCGACCGCAGCAGTTGTTGGAGTCTCAGCACTTGGGTTAAGTTATGTGATACAACACCAATCTATGGTGCCCTTGGTGACGACTGCGAGAGAAGGCGTGCTCATGAAAGACGAGGTTGTGATCCCTGACGCTCCTGAGAACTACCAAAAGATACGCCACTTGGTTCTGCGAGGCTCCAATCGGGATATAGGCACGGCCCTCGGCGAGATCGCCCGCAGAGACTTAGGCGTGAGCAGGTTGGCGAAGTACACGGATTCGATCTACGGTGAGGCGCGTCGCATGTATCTCAAGCACAACTTCCCAGCACTGTACGAGCGGTCTCTAGGTGTTGCTGATGCCTTCGGCCTTGCAGAGGATGACACTGGCTTCGACACGACAACGCTCCCGTACGATATGGGTTCTTTCGCTTGTTCTAGTGTATGCTACCCGCCGAACACCACGGCCAATGGGCATACCCTCGTCAGCCGCAACTATGAGTGGTACACAGTCAGCGCGGCCGAGCTGTTCACCGGAAAGAAAGACCCGGAGGAGCCTCTGATGGGCAAGCACGCCTTCATCGCGGAATTGTATCCAGATGAGGGTTATGCCAGCATGCAGACAACCGACATGGAACTCCTCAACTTCCCGTTGGACGGTATCAACGAGCACGGACTCTTCGGCACATTTTTGGTCGACCAGCAGGGCCTGCAAGAACTGACCCCCGTTGCTGGCGTCCGTAACTCTGGCTTGAGCTCGGCGCACGTTACCAGCTTACTCATGACCCAATGCAAGACCGTGAGGGAGGCCAAGCTCATGATCCTGCAACAACGGATCTTCTTCCCCGGCGAAGCGATACACTGGCTCCTCACTGATGCTACCGGTGCTTCCACAATCTTCGAGACGGACAGCAAGACCGGCGAGTACGTGTTCGTGGACGGCATCGAAGGGAAGCCGCAGGTGATGACTAACCACGCCGTCCATGTCTATCCAACGCCGGCCAGCTTTCCCGAGACCGACCCGAAGGCCAGCTACAATACCTTCAACCGGTTCCGGATCCTGCAAGACGCGGTCGATTCGCACCAAGGCAGGTTCACGGTGGACGACTGTTTCCAGATCCAGAGCAAAGTCTACGGCGCCACCGATGATGCGGAAGAGGCGGGAGCCCACGTCCCACACCCTTGCCCGATGCGAACCATGTGGACATTCGTCATGGATCTGACCGACCGAACAATATACATCAGGTACTACCTGCGGGATGCCGGCAGGATCGAGGGCACCAAAGATGTGAATCTGCTGCTCACTGATCCCTTCAAGATTAGGCTCGGCACATAGCGCGTGATCTCTCACTTCTGCCCACAACGGATAACGCACACAAATCAGCACTCGACGCACCTGCGAAAATGACCCTTTTTCTGGAACACACGAGGCCGATTGATCTGTCTGTGTGTGAAGTGATGGGGGTCGGCTGGGCAATGCGTCCTAATCTGAACTCGACAAGAGACTTCAATAGCATCGACAATAGGACCTCGCAACCTGCGAGTTCGAACCCTCATTGATTCGAACCCTCATGAATCTCGAATCTTCAGCCACAGATTTTTCATGGGCCCCATAGGATACTCAGGTAACTGCGGCTGCTCTGGTGACATTCTCCTCAGAGGTGTCGCTATGGCATTATGTGAGCTTGATTGAGCGATGCCTTTGATATTGACATGGAGATGGTGATCTGAACCTAAAGTATGGTGTACGCCCGGTCCACCATTGAAAATGTTTGTCGGCTACGATTCTGGATGTTGATGCTCTGGTTGTCTCTTTCTTCTTGCAGGGTCGACTTGACGATTCGTTGTAGGTTCCTAATCTTTCTTTCGAGGACCCAGCGGAGATACTTGTTGCCCTCCTTCGTGATATGGCCGCGCACCGTCTTACCTGCTGATGATCTCATGCCTGGGGCGAGGCCTGCGTAGGCGACAAGTTGCTTCCGTTCTACACTTAGTATCGTCTTCTCGATTGATGGTAGCTGAGGGTTGCGTAGCCATTCTCTGCCGGATTTGCCCTAGAGGTCGCTGTACTCGTGTTTGAGGTTGTGTCGGTCGAGGAGGCTGCCGGGGGAGGAGGAAACCAATCAGCCTTGGGCGGCTACACGCTGCCAGCAATAGGGATAGTCGCAGCAGCCGCCGCAGTCATCATCATCTTAGCCCTGAGGAGTCGCGAACGAAAGCGCCCCGGACTCCTGCTCTGCCTAGAACGACAGGCGCAGCGGGTTTCCGCACCAGTTGTTCCGGGTTCTATCCAAAGTATGGTGAAAAAATTCGCAATGCTTGACGTCAGCGTTGGTTCAGAAAAGTCTGTGAGGGTCAGTCACTCGCCTCCATCATAGTTGCTGATACTCTTGGGCCTGAGGTCTGTCAGGGGCCATCAGACGATACAAGTCCAGACTCGCGCGATCGGATCAGAGTGGCGGGCTCGCAGGGTTTCTGGACTCATTTGCGTTCGTACATCTCTTTCCCACGGCTCCAAACAGTCACAGCGCTCATCTGCCTACCATGTGGCCTAGAGATCCAAGGACCTTTGTCGCTAGGAGGCTTGGTCTTAACTAATTTAGACTCCTTCGACCCATCTCGCCCATAGGTAACCTCTGCGGGTCTTCATCGGCGAGAGTTTAACAGCTCCCCGCTCCGTGGAGAATATCCGTGTCAGAACCTGCCTCTAGATTGACGTGCCTCTCATGAATGGTTGGGAATCCGTCTCTTGAGATTTCTGCAGACGATTCGCTACGCGACCAAACTTGCAGTCTGGCACAGACTGCCTAAGGTTCGTCTCAGCCGCCCTACCTTCATGGTCACGGGAGATATGGACGACTGTGCCAACGTAACCGATAATGTGACTGCGAATCTTCGGGTGGTGCGTGATCACGGTCTGCCATACACTGTCTTCCTCACTCCTACACCACCTGAAAAGCTCCCTGAGACGACTATGTTGTTGGAGAAGATGTCTGCTATTATTGAGTCGCATTCATTCCACGTTGACCACTCAACGCTCAGCCGCAGTCAACAACTGCAGAACTTCGTTGAATCAAAACGCATGATTGAAGAGTGCGGTCAACGTGTTCTTGGAGTTCGTGTGCCTTGGCTGAGTTGGAACGGAGACACCTTCAAAGCTGCCGAAGCCGTCTATAGGTTTGACTCGAGCGTCTGCCTCAGATCACAATCGTTGGCAAGGCATGGCAAGTTGATCCTTGTTCCGGTCACTCCCCCAACAGATACCTCAATGGTTGAACAGCATCTGCCCGCCCATAGGATACTCCGAAGGTGGATGGAGACGGCGGAAGAGCTTTTGCCTCTGAACGGCCTCTTCGTCCTTCAGGCTCACCCGCTCAACCCGCTAGCCCGTGTGCTTGATAGGCTGCTCTCCTATGTTGGGAGCCTCGGCTTCAAATTTAGCTCGCCATGGGCTCTCGTGGAGGATTTGGGTCTTGCAGATTAGGTATCCATACCAAACCGAGCAATGGTGCCAAACCATGAAGAGGCTCGGGCACGAGTACATGAAAGTGGATGGTAATTATGTTCACTACAAGTCTGTGCCCCTCGTTGGTACTTTCGTGAAGTGTTACTATCCGTTGGTCCGTCTTGACGTAGATCACATAAAAGAGAAGTTACCGGGAATCGTGAGCGTAGAATGCGTATCTGACGAATCCCTTGCCGGTTTTCAGAATGAACCGAATCACACGGTCTGGGTTAATCTTGGCCAGAATGAATCTGTGATCCTCTCTTCTTTTAACAAGACTGTACGAAATACTGTACGAAGATACATCCGCAAAGAGAAAGACAGCGGCGTGTCAGTAGAGAGCGATAGAAGCTCTGATGGATTCGAGGCGTTTTGGAAGATATTACAGCACACTGCACAACGAGGAGAGTTTCACTGTCCAGCGAGACCCATAGTTGAGACCGTCTTTCATGAAGCATCTCTCTCCCATCTCTTCATCTGTCGGCATCGAGACAAACCCATTGCAGCGTTCATGACCGTGCACTCTAAAGACGTGGCCTATTTCTACTATGGAGGCACATACGCCGACGCTTTCTCAACGTACGCGAGCTACGTGGGCCACTGGACAATCATCAAACACTATAATGAGCTAGGCTTGAAGGTCTACGACATGGGCGGAGTAGGCTACAGTGACAGGTACCACTTCAAGAAAGGGTGGGGTCAGCTTGTCACGCTCTACTGCTCGAGGAGAGTGGTAAGCCGAGCGCCGTACGCTCTGTTAGGACTTTTCAGAAGAACCCAACTAATACGTAGCCTGTACTACGGTCTTAAGGCGAAGCATTATGGAGATTGAAATCCAGAGGGCATCTTTCGTTCGGGCTAGAACGTATAGGAGACTTAGAGAGAGATGCCTGGGCACGCAGACGAAAGGACTTGCTAGATTCACGGCTTCAATGATTTTGAATGACTTTCGCAGGGTTTTGGGCCTTGATGCATTAGATATATTCATCGGATATCAAGGACATGTTCCGGTCGGGTACTTCACCATCAGAAAGACCCTAGATTCAATGAAGCTAGAGAGCATAGGCGTCATCCCCGAATACCGCAAAGCTAGAATAGGAACGAGGATGATGCGGACGGTCGTTAGCTACGCGGCCGGAAAAGGGTGCAATAGACTGTACTTGACCGTCGACGCGAGCAATGAGCCCGCCATATGTTTGTACCGTAAGCAAGGAATGACTTGCACGCAAACGAGCGGAACCATCCTGACGATGACTCTAGCGATTCGTGAAGAAAAGGCATACGTCTAGGAAGCTTGGATCCCTCGGTCGAGTTTCCCTCATTGTCACACGGCCCCGTTAGTTGGCGCATCGCTCGCAGCTCTCGCAGTTGAGACAACGTCCTCGAGTCAGTTCGTGTTCGAAATTCGAACAGGTCTCGTCTGAACTCGTGTGGATCACTCAAGTTTCTGAAGCTAAAACGGAGAAAGGCGAGTTCCAGTAGCTCGGTGAGTCCCAAGTGAAAGAAAACACGATGTCCCTACAGTTTCCCCGTAGGCGTTTCATGTTCCTGGTAGTCCAGAATCAGGTGACTGTGGGCAAATGCTCAAAGACATCTTGAGTTGCGATTAGGTCGGCCACTGATTCTTCAGGGTCAGAGTCTGGAGCCCCCGAACCCAAGCCTTTGCCTATTCTGTTTTGCTAGAAGAAGGGCCCTCACTTCTGTCTGTTCACGGAACTTTCAGTGGGTGTGTGAGTTCCTCTTTGGAATGACCACTCATTGAGGGCCAATCTGTCTTCTGTGTCACGTCCCGAAACGGACGAAGAATATCCTAGTCTGCATGAGCGCCCTTCACATCCCCAGGGTCAACTTCAGCACTATCGGAGTGGTCAAGCACGTACTTCCCGTAGACCTAGACAATGAAGGGAAACCCTTGCTAGCGGCGCGGACGAAGTCAATCGCACGACCTTGCCGTCGGATACCCAAGCCCTAGCCGGCAGAGTCGCGCAATATGAGAGGGCTTTCCGGTCAGGCGCCGCAGCAGGTCTTCACGTAGGTGCTGGCTTGAGAGAACTCGGAAGAAACCGCACAAGATCTGGGGAGGACTATCACGGAAGAAAGATATGGTCTCAATTTACGAACACGGTGATTTGGCGGGCCTGCGGGGAGCCGCAAGATTCTTGTCGTCAGAACGAGTTCCCCAATTTGTGGTATGCAGCGGGGGATGGCTTGATTCATACGTTCGGCCAGAACACGAAAAACCAATTGCCATCCCGGTCTGCGGAGCGCCGGCGCACACCAATTCGCTGAGGAATCGCTAATAGGCAGATACCACAGACAATCGTGCTATGAGCAAGGCGAAGATATACCAAGGAAAATTTACCGTCGTTCTTCGAAAGGAGAAAGAGGGCGGTTACTCCGTTCAATGTCTTGAGCTGCCCGGCGCGATCAGCGAGGGGGACACCAAGAAGGAAGCTCTAACTAACATCAGAGAAGCTGTCCAAGGCTATTTGGAGGCGTTCCCTGAAGAAGCAGAGCGCCTCAAGCTTAGGAAAGAAGTGGTGGAGATTACCCTCTAGTAAACTGCCTCACATTGGATGGAGGAAGATCATCAAGACGCTCAACAAGAAGGGCTTCTACGTCATCCACCAACGTGGCAGCCACATCTTTCTGACTGACCAAGATCGAAAGCACAAGGTATCCGTGCCAAGGCATGACCCCGTAAAGACAGGTACCTTGCTATCCATAATTGAACAGGCAGGATTGACGAGAGACGAATTCATTGACCTGCTTGATTAGGTGGCTACATGTCCGAACCGTCCACGCGACATTCTCTTGCAAGAAGCGATTCAAATAAGACGACGCGAACGGCGGAGAACAATCGCAAAGCGATTTGAGAAAGATGGCAGGCCCGCGGGGATTTGAACCCATAATCTTTGGCCCGAGATAGTACATGCTTTCTCTCTTCTAGCCAGGACGACAAAACGGAATTGGTTTCTGAGCTAAAAGCCTCAAGTACTTCCTTGACCATATCAGGGGTGGCCGCGTCCAGCGATGAAGCGTGAACTGGAACCGCCCAAGGAGTCTGGTGAGCCCCTCCGGACCCGCCGCCAATTTGGTTCAGTACATCCACCCAACCATCCGCTGTCTGATCTTGACCGGACAAAGCATGGCTAAGGTCAGGCTCTAGCTCACTCTGAGAACTCTCAGATTGTCATTCCGCCTGAGCCTATCTGCAACGCTTCCATGCGAATCGAACACTACAATCCTCATTGCAGGATCTGTCGCATGGGAGCATTTCACAAAATAGCTGAGAGCAGCTTCCTTCTTTGTGTTCCGGCCGAAACGAAGTCAGCATCCCAGCGCCATGTGTAAGCTTCAAGTGAACTGTTGTACGAATACAACATATGATGGGAGAATACAACATCAACCAGACGACGCTCGTCATCATGGTTTTGTACAGGAGCAACTATCGGCGAGCCTGCTACCTGCGGGAGATTGCTCGGGATGTCGGCATCGACGTGAAGGCGGTGCAGATCTCTGGCGACGTCATCGGGCCAAACCAAGCCTCCACGTTCTTTCATGTACCGATAGAGTTCTTCTTTCAGCTTTCCGGAGCCGGGTTTGGCAGCCGATTCGATCTCAGCTGAACCTCTTCTGACGGTATCGCGGACGAAGTCGCTTGAGTTTATGTATACTCCGGATCTGACGATACGCCTGATCTGGTCGTACTCCACGTCCGAAAGCTTCGCCGCAACCTGCGATATGCGTGATTTCCGCTCTGCCGCTCACCACGTCTCGATGGTCAGGCCCATGTCTTCTCGAAGTGGTCTACGTCTTTGGTGACTATTGACTGGTTATGAGCCAGAGCCATTGAAGCTATCATGATGTCCAAGTCTCCTATCGGAGTGCCAGCAGCCTCCGTCTCTTCTCTGACCCTTCCGAATCTCTCGCAGGCTTGAATGGCAAATTCAAGCAGTCGCATTCGCGAGAGAAGTCCTTTGACCCGTCTGGATCTCCAAGTCTCTTCTGCTGGACTTGTAGGCTCCGGCGAAGAGCTCGCAAGCACATATGGGTATGGTCGATATCTCCTCTTCTTCTTGTGTGTATGATTCAAGTTTCCTCTCCGCCTCGGGGCTCCGTCTTATCAATGCTATCAGAAAACCAGTGTCCACGCAAACCAAAACTAAGGCCCTCAGAGTTGGAGGGCTCTCACGCGAGACTGCTCTCTACTCCGCACCATCTCTTCCAGAGTCTTCGCAAATTCCTCGTCGGGCCGCATCGAGCGAACATAGTCCAGGAGTGTGCCCCTTCGCGCCTTGGCGGTGAGTCGCAGAATCACGTCAGTGAATGACTCTCGTCGGTCCTTCAGTCTCACCAAGGCGGCGTACGCTTCCTCTGAGATCTTGAGGCTCTTGTGGGCCATGCCAATCGGATGCATTTCGTATATCTACGTGTATTTGAGCCAGCACCATCGCTCGGATGACCGTCTCAGCTATTTTCCGCCGATCAGCCTAGACCGATCCTCAGAGACCCAGGAAATACAAAGCCGGGGTGAGAGACCGCAATTTCGATGATGTGAAAAGCTCCGAGCTTAAGGGCACGTTCGAGCCTTCTACGATTCGAACCTCCCAATTCTGGCACGAGAATGCTGCGGCTCTCATCGGACTTGACGCGCGGCATCCAAGCCGAATCTAACCTACTGAGCTTTGATCAGCTTCGCGGGTTTCACACGCGCCCTAACCGCAAAGAGGAGCATCGGCTCCGTACGAGTGCGGATGAGTGAAAAGGGGGGAAAGGTGGAATGCGGCTGTGTTCAGGTTTGGGTTACGGTCAACGTTGAGTTAGCAACTGTTGTTGTTACGGTTATCGTGGAATTTGCGATTGTCGTGGTTTGCGTCTCTGTGACGGTTACCGTGGCTGTTGAGTTGGTCACGGTCTGTGTTGTGGTTTCGGTTACTGTTTGGGTTACCGTGTCCGTCAGTGTCTGGTTTGCGGTTTCAGTGGTTGTCACAGTGCTCTCTTGAATCTGCGTAACGGTTTCCGTGACCGTGTCTGTGACGGTGTTATTCTGAGTGATTGTCACGATAGTGGTTTCTTCTTCATCGCTGTCGCTTGTGTCCGTGCTTGTGGTACTCTTGGTGAAGGTGGCTTCGCCTTCCAGCGAGAGGAAGTACAACGAGGACAGCTTGCTTTCCGGACTGCTGAACAGCACGTTCTTTCCTTGAATGTTGCCGTGTAGGACGAGTTCGAGGTTTCGGTTCCCGTCGCCCGTCTTCGCGTTGATCTGAACTTTGCCTTTCTTGTTGACCTCTCCTTTGCCGCTGAAGATAGAGTAGTTCGTTGAGCCTATCTCGAGGCTGCCAACGAGCCCGTCGAGCTCGACGTCATCGTCTCCTTCGGCCTGCGCGGAGCCCGACAGTGTGAATCTTGCGCTGAGAGCTTTGTTGGTGTTCTTCGACTTTCCGTTGTGGTTCATGAACGCCTGGCCGTCGGCGTCGATGGTTATGATACCCGAGCCTTGCTGCGGCTTCTCAAGCGTCATGGTTGGGTAGACTGCCATGACTGAGGCTGCGAGTAGGAGCAGGGGGAGTATGAGTTTTGGTTTCTTGGCGGTCATCGCTTCCACTTTTCTTACTCCGGGGTGGCATGGGGGTGAGTATATCAATGTTCCGCACTCGGCACATGGACGTTCCATACCCAGCAGCGCCATACGGGCCCTCGTTCGAAAGAATACTCTCGCTTGGGTTTCGCGGAGACGCCCGGCGATTTGTGCTTAGGCGTACGCTTGGGCTCGTTTCCCGTCGGTCCATCATGAAGACCTTGACGATAACAGATCACGTGTACAGAAAGCTGCTTACCGTAAAGAGGAGAGATGAGAGCTTCAGCAAACTATTCGAGAGACTCGTCGAAGGAGCAAAGGGGGTCGAGACCCTGCGGAATCTCAGAGGATGCGTCGAGTTCACGAACAAGAATAGACTGCCCTCTGAGATCCAATCAATGAGAGCCGAACGCAGGCCATGATAGCTCTTGATACGGACGAATTGATCGAAACGGCGGGGCGAAACTCTGCACTTTCGACTCGAGACACTTCGAACCTCTGAAAGAAGACGGACTTGGCTTCTTTCATGACGTGTCGGCCTGCTGCCGCAGGCCCATAACTCCCCGAGTAAGAACAAGGAAAAAAGCTGTCTCAACATCGGTGCGTGCGTCTGTCAGCGTGTTTGCTCTTCCAGTCGTTAGTTATTGTATGATTCCGTCCTCTTGCGTTACTCTTTCAACATGCTTGACATTGTGGTTCATGAATATCTTCTCAGTCCACGCCACTTCGGCTCTTGGTTCAAGCACGGCGTAGTTTTTCCAATCCTTGACGGCGACCTCCAGATTGTCAGGTCTGCCCGTGGCGGGTTCCAGCGCTATGTGGTAGTAGCCTCCGTATCCGCCGTGGTTTATCCAGACGAGTATGTATGGCAGGGCTTGGGCTTGGAATGAGAACCCGATGACTTCCTTTCGTGACTCATTGAAGGCCGCGCACCATGACTCTCTCAACTTGGGCGTGTAGAGATTCTCTCCAGTTCCTTCGCAAGGCTGACCTATCTTGCTGAGGTCAACTGTCTTACCGTTCCTGTCAACGGTCACTGGCCACGAGATCTCATCACCCATGTTTCCGAGACGATCTGTGATTGCCATTCCACGTTTGACCCTCGTCACCTCGCCTGGAAGGACTATTCGGTAGTTCGGGTTTATGTTGAGGGTATTGTGACCGCTGTAGTGGTATTCGAGCAGCTCGTCGAACAAGTTGACCAACCTGTAGTTGAGCGTCAGCGTCGCTTGATTCTTGACAATTGTCAGAGACTTGTGGACCACGAGTGGGTATTCCTGACATTTTCGCTGCATCTTCACAGAAACCGAGCGACCGGTCTTCTCCTTTTTCATGACACGCCAAGGCTCAGAGGCAACCTCTCCGTACATCGGAAGTTTCCTTCCCTTGAAATTGCAGGGCTCGCAAGTTGGCACGCAGTCGAATAGGCCGCTCATATCCTCAAACTCGGGTTGATAGGTAGGCCTCATCACAGGCACCCGTGGGTTGTGCCACACAAACTCGGTCTCAGTCGGCTTGTAAATCAGGCTGAGAATTCGTGCTCCGAATTCCGGTGTGACAACGATTCTCACTTTCTCATTCTCGAGGACAAATGCCCTCATCCCACCGACCATGCTTGGCACAATCGACGGATACAAGCTGCAACCTTCTTCTTGATCTAGAGCACGATACCAAGGCCTGTTCCATATTAAGCGTTGTAGGCACCAGCTCCTGCAAGACTCGGTTCACTGCCATAAAACCGCACAAGCGTTAAATCCAATTCGCACGTGAAACGGACCGTGTGAGTATGCCTTGAAGGTAAAGCTAGATCACATCGGCATACTAGTCGAGAAACTCGACGAGAAGATTATCGAATTCTACAGAGAAGCGTTGGGCTGCGAGCGCCCGAAATACTTCCACGTGAGCAATACTGATGAAGAGATCAACTACGTCTACCTGCCGTTTCCCAAAGGTGAGAATTACGTTGAGTTGCTTGCTCCTGTGAGGGGACCAAGTCTTGAGTGCTTGAAGAAGAAAGGTCCCGGCACTATGTTCGAGCTTTGTGTCGAAGTTGACAATATCGAGGAGTTCTATGACGAGATGAAAAAGAGAGGGATGACACTGGTTGACTCGATGGGCAAACCACTTCCACCTGAGAAGAAATGGTGCATGATACCAGGCGACGATAACAAGTACGCATACCTGCCTGTCGACAAGACCTTCGGAACCACCTTAGAGATTCTAGAACGTTGCACGTGGCGAAGAGATACGTACTGGTAGAACAGCTGGCTCGGCTTCCTGCTTGAGGGCTTTGCCCCTAGCTCTCAGTGCAAGAAAGACT
>Ga0129298_10000697_pt1 | contig 13602 bp, 14 predicted proteins | sample I19B2metaG_FD_94707 | JGI IMG/M metagenome (GOLD analysis project Ga0129298, IMG submission 94707) | Lake sediment bacterial and archeal communities from Gulf of Boni, Indonesia to study Microbial Dark Matter (Phase II) - ​I19B2 metaG | ecosystem: Environmental > Aquatic > Freshwater > Lake >... | reverse complement strand
GCCCACATCTTCTTGGCTAACATGCATTCCGGCTGACTCCATTTGCGTTCTGATAAATGCCTTGGCCTCCATGTCCTCCTGACAGAATGTGATTCGCGTGACTCCCCCATCTTCAGGATTTTTGCCAATGGACCCCAGTTGTTCCAAATCACTCCATAGCCGACCGACATTGATCTGCATGGTTGGTTTCTCCGCTGTCAGGGCATGTTTAATAACAGTCGGCCGAAGCCTTTGGTCCCGTTTTTCGTATAGGATGAATGAACTTGCCTGTTCCTGGCGAAGCCACTATCCTTCTGTGATGAGAGATGACCTGACCCCCTACCATGGTCATCACCGCTTGCCCTGTAAACTTCCACCCCAAAAAAGGGGTCAGCTTTGCCTTGCTCAAGATATCACGAGACTCCAGCTCCCATTCAATATAGGGGTCAATGATCACTAAGTCCGCATCAGCACCGGGTATCAAAGTACCTTTTTGTGGATAAAGACCAAAAATCTGGGCTGGATTTTCGCAAGCGACAAGCACCATCCTCTCCCAGTTGATAAAGCCTTTATGTAATGCATTCAAAAGGAGCGGGAGAAGGGTTTCTACCCCAGGGATTCCAGGAGGAGCTTTCCATATGTCTGATTCACCCTGAACCTTCTCCTTGTCATCATGAGGTGCATGATCGGTGGATACAACATCAAGAATTCCGGAGCGAAGTGCACTCCACAGACCATCAATATCTTCCCGTTCCCTTAACGGGGGGACCATTTTGGCCACCGGTCCGAGTCGTTCAAGGTCGCCAATGGTAAGGTTGAGATGGTGCGGATTGACCTCCGCGGTAAGTCTAATGCCATCATCCTTTGCATACCGAATGAGGTTGATGGCTGATCGTGTAGTCACCTGCCTCACATGCAGGCGGACTCCAGAGGCCTTTGCCAGCATCAGAATACGGGCCAGACCAGCGAATTCTGAAACCGGGGGATACGCCTCTGCGTGTGCAAGAGGATCCTTTCGGCCTTTAACCTCTCGTAGTATCTTTATGGACTGCTCCACGATCCATCGATCGACACAAAATACCCCCAAGGGAGCATCCACCTTAGATACTTCATCGATGACCCCTAAAAGCCCGACTCCTGCCTCCTCGGGAAAGGACTGCATTGAAATCTCAAAAGATGCTGCCCCCATCTCGGATAGGCCTTTGTACTCCGAAACCTTAGATGGATTGGCATCAACGGCGATGGCAAAATCGGTGACGGATTTGCGTCCCCCGAGGTCAACAACTTCCTGGAATGTAGCCATGTTATCGATAGGTGGATCTGTGTTGGGCATGACCACGATGGTTGTTATCCCTGCAGATGCAGCAGCCGATGTCCCCGAAGTAAAATCCTCTTTCTCCGGAGCTCCTGGTTCCCTGATGTGAACATGACAGTCCACAAGCCCGGGAATAATGACACACCCCTTGGTGTCGATAATCCGTTCTGCTTCACTATGGTGGTCTGATAACCAACTCATCACCTTTCCTTTGTATATCCCTATATCGATGTTTAAAGGGCCCCCGGGTACAATAACTGTCCCACCCCGTACAATGGTATCGAATTTCAAAGATATTGACTCCTCTAAGGTGGAAGTTTTTTGCTATATTTTCATTGCTTCAGGTGAGGACTCCTCCACAAGGAAAGCGAGCATATGCCATCCTTTCTTTACGATTAAACCGGTGGGAAACGAGATGGCCTCTCGCTAGGCATACATATGATTTCTCTGATTCTCATGTTGAAGAACTCATTACTGTGTGCAGGTGTAAGAACGATGGCAGTATCTGCCCCTCGGATCGTGCCACCTACGGCAATCACGTTTTCGTCCATAGGTATTGCACCGGTATCTGCCGCCATGATCGATACTTCGATACACACTTTAAAGCCTTCGCCCATGATCTTAAGGGCTTGTGCCAGGAGTTGTAAGGGTGTTATCCCTCCCCACATTCGCGTCACTGAACGGGATATCCCGGCAAATGCATGAGTCGTGTGTATCATGGGAACACCCCATTGGCCCAGCTTGATACGATTCTCTTCCAACATAAGGGTCTTCCCTGGCTCTTTGTACCCGTACATTGACCCCACTGCCACGATTTTCAGGGTATCTCCCATCATCTCAAACGCTTTAACCGCTGTGGCTCCTGTATTTGTGGCTATTACGACGAAGTGAATCCCTATTTCCACCGCCCGTTGTTTGACAAGCTGAAGGGTTTTCTCAGTGTTTTTAATTCCCCACCGGTCAAAATAATATATTCTTTTTTCCGGCATGGATTAACCTCTATTTCTTCTCTTTCTCCTCTTCGGCCTTCAGTATTTTCAAAATCTCAGCCATTTTGGGGGTCATCTCCTCCACAAACTTAGTGACTTGAGTCCGATTCATATACATAATTGGCATATACATTTGATTCGCAACATTGAGGAAATCCGGATCCTTCACCACTTTTGTATAGAGATCATCCCACTTTTTCAATATATAGTCGGGAAGACCTTTGGGCCCCAGAGTACCCACAAGGTTGATGATTGAAAATCCGTATAACTCTGGAAAAGAAGGGATATTCTCATAACCCGGAATCTTAGCTGAACCCATATAACTCAAAATTCGAAGCTTCCCTTCTTTAACAAACTCCATCACGGGAGGGATCATGGCCGTACCATTTAGGTGAATGTGGCCCCCCAGTGTGGCATGAAGCCCTTCAGCACTTGATTTGAAGGGGACATAGGTCAACTTCACATTTGCAGCTTTTTCAAGCTGGGACATAGCAACGCCCATAGAAGTACCTGACCTGCTACCTGCCAAACCGAGTTTTACGCCCCCTGGGTTCTTTCTCGCCCATTCTATGAGTTCCTTCCATGTTTTCCAGGGCACATCAGCTTTAACCAGCAGCGGATAGACTTGATCCACAAGATTCCCAATCAATGTAAAACCGGAAATATCCTTATACGGGGCTTCACCCGTTAGTGGAAAGTAAATAACCCAAGATATTGAAAAAATAGACATAAAGTGATAACGCTCCCAGAACTACCAAGCACTTCTGCCACCGGACGCCCAACCAGGCGGACTTTTCTTTTCCCTCTTGGTTTGAGATGAATTTCGTGATAAAGGTTCTTACCAGATCGATGATACTCAGAATGGCGAGAAGCAAACCGGCCAAGAAGAAAATAAAACCCGTTCCAGGTTTATGCAAATGGCCCAAACCCATTCGATAGGCAGCAACGGTTACATATATCCCGATCATCAGCCAAAAGATACTACCTATTCGATAATGCATTCTGGTTCCTTCTTATCTTGGCCTCATCATGAGCTATAACGAACTTCCATTCGCCGGTAATACCACATCAACGCACATGGTTACTCTTTAACAATATTTATTGTGCCCGTATCTGCGTCAACCGTAACCTCGTCTCCGGTCTGAATGACCTCGGTGGGATTGATATCAAATCTGTGCATCATGGGAATGTTCCCGAGAAAGGCTCCTGAGATTGTGACTGAATCAGCCTTATTGTTTATGATTGCTTTCGGTGCGGTCCCATCAAGAGCCATCTGATAGAGTTTATAGGAGCCTGCGGTTGATCCTTTACCAGTAGGATACACAAGGATGTTCCCCGTAACACTCTTGCCTTGCAAGGCATGCCCTTCTTCCACTACCCGTCCATACAGATCAATAGTCTTAAGGAAACAAATCGGATCTTTGCTGACCAGCGCATGCCCTTGAACTTTTCCTCCGACAATCTTACGCCCTTTGATGATCATCTCCTTCATTAATTTTACTCCCAAGTCCCGCTCACTGCGGCATTAATACATTGGCCCAGTCGTCCAAAATGAGCCTTTAAACCATGCACCATTGGAAAAACAAATGCCATATCAGCGGAGTTAGTCGTTAGGGATTGGAAACCCAAATTTCTTATTGTCTGATTGGTGAAGAGAACTGGGCAGGTTTCACTTATGATCTTGCCACCCGCCTGTTCAATGACTTCAGAGAAACCCATGCGATCCGCCAAAGCCTTAACAGGTAGAGATGTACTTACCCATAGTGAAACATTAGAATTCACCTTGCGGCCATTCACCTCCTTAACAATCTCTCTGATTTCGTTGATTGAACAGTGAGGACAACCAAGGTATACCAAATCAACGTCGGCTTTTGTGGCTTGGTCTAAACTTTGGATTGCTTTCTCCAGCTCTTTTTTACCGAAATCGATAACATCAACAGCCTTCTTTCCCCCGAGTGCCTGTTCTTCTGTTTTTGCCTCAGGGGTGATGCCTACAGCGTGAAACATCTTGGCCGAACTCACGGAATGGAGAATAGCCGACATCATCTTTAAGGCATCCCAATTGATCCCCTGGGGAAGATTAACAAACACTGGGATAAGCTCTTTATGCACCCTACCGCCGAACAGAACCAGTGCTCCATATTCCGTCGGTTCCCTCAATGCTGTGTTGACCCGTATGATAAACTGGCCTACCCGATTCTCTTCCAAGTGAAGACCGTATAAGGGTGTCCTCCCCGTCAGGGCAGAGGCTAATCCCGATGGCCCCCCCTCAGGGTTGGTCCTTGCCCCTAAGACCGAGTTGGCAAAGATGACAGCACTCGCCTCTCCCCAAGCGATATGCTCTCCAAATCTTGGTATGTTTCCGACCAGATAGGGAGTGCACGTATGGCAAAGAATGGCGCCAGTCTTCCGCATTGTGTCAACGACTTCCAATTGTTTCAGCAATTCCTCCTTAGATATCCCTAATACCTCCCATTGAGTATAGTCAGTAGCTAACGGATTTACTGTGGTAAAGACTTTGAAACGGGCTCCCGAGTTGGCAATTTTTTCGATAAGCCCCTTGCCTGCTTCACGTAGGGTATTCAAAGCAACTGACGTAATATGTACACTGTTCACGTCGATCATTCGAGGAGCATCGAAGGCCTCGCCTATGGCAATTAATAGTTCCATAGACTTCCTGAGTACATCCCCATCCTCCCCCCCAAGTATTCTCTTCTCGTCAAACGTGAGTTCCACCCTTTGGCTCCATTCTCTCTTACGAACAAAAGCTTCGCCGGAGGGTTACTTTCAATGCCCTGTGATATCCTTTGGTTTCGCCGGACCTTATGGGCTGCATGAGGTGCACATTCTCCCCGCTTTTTTCAACCTGAGCTCGACTGGCCAGGTAGCCTTCTCTCGTATGGGAAGGGCGACGGTCGAATGTCCAGGCATGACGTTTTCTCCCCGTTGGTTTTGGGCCCAGGTTTCGATATCCACACAGTGTTCACCATCACCATCGATATATTTTTTTGCGACCTTCCCCCGTAGCCAGACGACATCGGATAAATAAATAAATCGCCTATATTCGGCGTAACATTTCTTCAGCCATCCCTCATCGCCCATCCAATTGGTCAAATGCTGAATCAACCATTGGTTCCGCTGGGCCCCCACATCATAGGGATAGGGCACTCCCACACTCTTCGCAGCCTCGATGTTGTAATGGACTGCAAAGCTAGGCTCAAGGGCACCCGTGTGGCGATCACGAAAAGCCCACGCAGGATGCCGCTTGTAGTCCCGAAGCGCGGCACCGTGGGCCTTTAGTTTCACCGGAGCCGCTCCGATGCACCAGGCGATCATATCTGTAATACCTAATGGGCCTTTAACCAAAGGAAAAAGCTCTTCTCCCTCTTTCACATCCTCCCAGAAGCGCGGCTGTTCTCCGCGAATCTCTTCCTCCAAAGCCTGCCTCTCTATTTCTTCAAGCTCTTTGGGAGTCCACGGATGGGGAAGCTCGATCTTGGCGTACTTGCCCTTCTCCCGGGACGCATGCCGTTCCGCCCGCACACTCCATGCCTTCGCATTGGCCACCAATTCTCCATGTTGATTGAAGAAATTGTCGTCGTAATGGACGATAATAATTTGCCCCGCAAATTGGCTCTTCTTCTTATCGAAGTGAGTGAAGGTACACTCCGGGGTAATCGTGTCACCCTCAAAAATCGGCCGGTAGAAGGTCCAATCATTCCCGGAATGGAACGCATGGACACCCCGTAAACCTTGTGGGATCCAGGTGGGAAATATACTGTATAACCAGGAGGGAGGGGCAACCAATTTCCCATAACGCGTCTTCCTGGCATACTCCTCGTCCCGGTATAACGGGTTGACATCGCCGATCCCGTCTACGAAATGTCTAATACTGTCCTTCGAAACCAAAGTATTGAAGGGATCGATTTTAAATTTTTTACCCACACGACTCTTAAGTTCTTCCAACGCCTCCTTGGTAATCCTACCCTCGCTCAATTTGGTTTCCTTCTGTACTATTTTATCCGTCCCCATACGCATACCTCGAAGGGAATATTTTCAAATTTTAAGAAGAGCCGGTTGATCCTGCCTTTCTCTTACTTCTTCCCCTTCAGGACCTTCCTGTTGATCTTCCCCCCGTCTGTCTTGGGAAGGCTCTCGACAAACTCAATCTCCCTTGGATATTCGTGTTTGCTCAGTTCCTCTTTGACGAAATCCTGAAGTTCCTGTTTCAATCCCTGGCTCGGCGTTGAGTTTGCCACCACAAAGGCCTTTATGATCTGTCCTCTCTCCTCATCCGGTACCCCGATCACGGCCGCCTCAAGAACCGCCGGATGCTTCTGCAGAACATCCTCGACTTCTGTCGGACTGATCGTCCACCCTGAAGAGATGATGACATCGTCAACTCTTCCCTTATGCCAAAAATAACCGTCTTCGTCGATGACGGCCGCATCCCTTGTCCTCACCCACCGCCCTTTCCGCTTGATGGCGATCTCCCCAATCTTCCCCTGCAGAACCTCACGGCCCTCTCCATCGATCAGGCTCACTTCAAGACCAGGCATGGGCTTGCCCAGAGATCCTGGTTTTGCCTCCCAATTGTCAAACCCAGCGTATTGGTAAACTACTGGGCCTACCTCCGTCGATCCATATCCACTGTGGGGAGGAACACCAAACCTTTCCTTTAACCAATGGAATGTATCGGTATCCATGGGTTCGCCCGTATAATGCATCCGGTTGATCTTCAAATAGTAGCGATCTGTCATCCCCGAATTTTTGATCATTCTGTATACGGTCGGAGTCGCCCCAAAGTTCGTGATCTGGAACTCTTCGAGTCCTTCTAAGAGTCTTTGTACATTAAACCTCCCCGAATAGGCCCCCGCTGCGATCCCCAATGCGAGCGGACTTAATGTCCCATGCCACAGTCCGTGCCCCCATGACGGGGAGGAAGCGCAGAAATATCGGTCCCCTTTTTTCAAACCTCGGCCGAAGATCGCCGCGGGCATCAGCAACGCCAGGCTCCTGTGGTAATGGGGGATGGCTTCTGGAAATTGCCGGGTGGTGCCACTCGTGTATTGAAGAACAGCCACGTCCTTTGAAGAAGTCTTGGGGTGATACTCTTTTCCCTTCCCTTCGAGCAACCGGTCAAATTCGGATCCTTTGAAGACGACGGTTTGAACCAATTCCCTATCGATGAGATCTCTTTTTTCTTCAGCGGTGATCAACACCTTGGCTTTCGAGTCCCTCAGACGAAAGCTGAGGGCCTCCGGGCCGAAGAGCTGGAAGCAGGGGACCACAATGGCCCCCCTCTTTATGATACCGAATAGCGAGACATAAAACTCCAGACACGGATCGAGCATCACGGCCACACGATCTCCCGCATCTATGTCCAAAGCCTCAAGGGCATTGGCAAACTGAGAACTCAAATCGGATATCTGTTCGAAGGTATAGATTTCAGAATGTCCATCTTCGAACTTTATCCGGATGGCCGTCCTTTCATCATGGTGGCGATCAATGCATTCATGGGCAATATTAAAATGATCAGGATCTCCATCAAATATCTCCCAGATTTGCTCCAAGCGAAACTTCTCTCTCGCCTCTTCGTAAGACTTATATTCCGTCATTAACATGCTCTCTACCCCTATTTCACACTCGCACAGAACTTCCTTCTCTTAACATTCTCATATGACCCGTCTTTCTTTCTCTGACCGATGCCCTACCCTCGGTTGACCACCTCACTCCCCTTTTGAAGGGCAAGCTGGTTTAGTCGAAACATTTCCGGAGTCATTCTCTTGAACACTTTTTGTAACGCCATGGTGGCCGAATCTGAGGAAAAAAGGCCCGTCTTTCTCGAAAGGCATCCAAGAAAAACAATATTGGCAATTCGGCTATTTCCCAAACTCGACCCTATGTTTGTCGCATCCACAGCAATTCTTTCCACTTCCTTCCGTTGGGGCTCTTCGGCGATCACCGAACTATTCCAGAAGAGAAGTCCGCCCTTCCTGACCTTGTCCTGATATTGAACCAATGAGGGATAGTTCATCACAACCACCGTGTCAAAAAGAGTGATCATGGGAGAGTCGACCACCTCCGAGGAGAGAATGACTGTGCAGTAAGCTGTTCCGCCCCTCATCTCTGCTCCATACCGGGGCCAGCAACAAACCTCCATACCTTCCAGCATGCCGGCACATGCAATCAGCTTACCCAGGGTCACAATCCCCTGACCGCCAAATCCTGCGATCAACATCTCATTCAGCATCTTCAGTCCCCTCTGTGGGCTTTTTGATGTCTCCCAACGGATAGTAGGAAACCATCTCTTTCCGCAACCAATCGAGCGACTCTGCGGGTGAGAGGTGTAGATTTGTCGGGCAGACACTCAGAATCTCTACCAGGGCAAACCCGGGATTTGTCTTTTGAAGACCGAAGGCATATTTCAGGGTCTTCTTGGTCTTCCGGATGTTGGCCGGTGAATCGACGGCACAACGAGTAGCAAGGGTGACACCCGGAAGAGAAGCGATCATTTCCGGATACCGTATGGGATAACCGGTCTTCACAACATCCCTCCCCTCGGGTGTCGTTGTAGACCATTGCCCTGCCAGAGTGGTTGGGGCCATCTGCCCGCCCGTCATGCCAAAAGTGGCATTATTGATAAAAACCACCAATATGTTTTCACCTCGGATGGCTGCATTCAAGCCTTCCGACAATCCGATGGCGAGCAGATCTCCATCTCCCTGATAGGTGAAGACATGATGATTCGGCAACTGCCTTCTCACGCCGGTGGCAACGGCAGGAGCCCTTCCGTGGGACGCCTTTACAAAATCTATATCGAGATACATGTGAATGCGAGCTGCACAGCCCACGGGCGCCACTCCCACCACCTGCTCACGGATATCCATCTCTTCGATGACCTCAACGAGCAATCGGTGAACGATCCCGTGTGAACAACCTGGACAATAGTGAAGAGGAGGTCCTATAAATAATTTTGGTCTGGTCGCAATCACCCTCTTCTCCAAAAATTATGCCCTCCTTTTCCGCATGATTTAATGGGCCTTACCCGCATAACTCTTCTTTATCGCCTCTGCGATCTCATCTGGAGAGAGGACCACTCCGCCTGCCCGGCCGAAAAAATCTAGATTCGCCTTGCCGTTGACTGCCAGTTGAACGTCTTCGAGCATCTGCCCGAGGTTCATCTCGACCACAAGAAATCGGCAACCCCTCTCCGCCGTCTCCGCGATGATCCCCGAAGGGAATGGGAACAGTGTAATGGGTCGTATGAGTCCCACTCGAAGGCCTTCCTCCCGCGCCAAACGGATGGCCTTTCGACAGATTCGAGAGGCAATTCCGAAAGAGACGATAACCAACTCTGCATCTTCCAAAAAAAAGGTATCGTGGAGGGTATGGTTCCTTTTCAGGTCCTCATATTTTTGGTGGATTTTAAGGTTCACGGCTTCACACAAGGGCTCAATTCCGAGCGAAGATTTGACCACATGTCTGGTCTTTCCCCTAGCCCCCGTTACGCACCACTCCTTGGAGGCAGGGGACGGCTTTGGATCGTTAAAACGGACTTTCTCCGTGAGATGGCCCACCACCCCATCACTCAAAACCATTGCAGGATTACGGTATTTCTCCGCCAGGTAAAAGGCTTCCATCACATGATCCGCCATTTCCTGAACTGAGGCAGGCGCCAGGACGATATTATGAAAATCACCATGCCCCCCACCCTTTGTCGCCAAAAAATAGTCAGATTGGGATGGGAAAATATTGGCATTGCCCGGGCCGGCCCTCATAATGTCCACCACAACGCACGGAAGCTCAGCAGCGGCAAGGTGGGAGAGGCCCTCCAACATCAGTGAAATCCCAGGACTTGAGGTCGATGTCATGGCTCGGCCTCCGGCGGCCGCTGCACCGAAGATCATATGGATCGCTGCCAATTCGCTTTCGACCTGCAAAAAAACCCCGCCGCTCTCCGGCATCCTCCTTGCCATGTATTCGATCAATTCATTCTGTGGCGTGATCGGATACCCGTAGTAGTGGTTACAACCGGCACGAATGGCCCCTTCGGCAATCGCCTCGTTACCTTCCATCAAATCGTACTCTTCCTTCGATGTGCTGGTTTCCAATGGACTCATCTTTCCTTTCCCGTTTTCTTCTCAGGTCACCCTGACCATGGAGATTCACTTTTCCTGAAAGATCCCAATGATGCCTTCCGGACACATCAGATAGCAATTTCTGCAGCCCACACATTTGGCCTCTTCGGAGACTTCGGCTGGGAAATAGCCCAGTTCGTTAATCTGTGAAGACGTGCAGAGAACCTGCTCCTTGCAATAGAGTAAACACAGGCCGCATCCTTTACATCGTTCCCTTAGAATTTGCACCCTGAACACTTATCAACCCCTTCTTGGTCTTGCCTTCAGGAGCCCTTGTCGCTCCTTTTTCCTCTTATTTTTGACACCTTCTTATTCAGACCTACTCGAGTGAAATAATCTTCGGGTATCCCTTCTGCCTCTTTATAGTAAATGGTCAGGCACGGTTTCTCAGGATCGTCAGGATACTCATGAACCCGTAAAGGATAACCCTTTTCTTCAATCGGCATGATCTCCCACCAGATACAACAACGGGCACAATAATAGGGAACATCTGCCTTCCCCCATGTCCAGAGGTGAGGTTCCTTCGTCGTGTCTAATTCAAAAGAGGGGTTTATCTTCTTGATCCTTCTCATTCTCCCCACCTGACAAGGGTCGAGGGAAAATACATATCTGTCCTTCTCTTCCGCAACATTGAAAGAACCCCTGCCCCCAGAACCCGTGAAGGAAAACCTCAGTTCCTCTGCCTGATATTGGATAAGTTCTTCCAGATTAAGTGAGCTGACGACGTCCCCTGCTTTCTGCAATGTCGCCTGCCACCACCTGAGAGCTTTGGCCACTTCCTCTTCCCCATGGTTTCTGGCAATATAGGATAGGCACTTATTAAGGCGATCCACAACATCTAAACAGCCATGTTCACGGAAAAGGTTGTCCAAAAGTTCCAGGCCTTGATTGCGTTTTCTGTCGCTTAATGCTTGTTTGATAAGCCTCCACGTTGGGACTCCGAGGTCTTTCCAATCGTCCTTTCGTACGTGCCTTCCCAGAAGCTCTGAATATTCGAGTTTGTACATAGGGGCTCTCCGAAGAGTTCAAGGAACATTTTCTAAAAGAATCTTCTCCTATTTCATGATCTTAAATTTAGACGGATCTTTCTGGTAGCCTAACTTCTTGAAGTAATCCTCCGGGATCAATTCGGGATTCTTGTAAAAGATGATTCGACATGACGGATCTTCAGGATCTTCGGGGTATTCCTGGACACGGATGGGATATCCGAAGGATTCGATGGGCACGGCACCCGCCTGAACGATGGCACAATGGGTACAGTACCATGGGATGTTGCTCCTGCTCCAGGACCACGGGTAAGGTTGACTCGTCTTTCCAAGATTGTAAGGCGGCTTTAATCTCCCCTCCTTTCTCTGTCTCCCCCCGGTGGGGCATGGGCTGAGGGTCATGACATAGCAGTCCTCTTTTTCTTCAATGCGGAGCTGTCCGTCAGCGACATAATGAGCTCTCCATATTTCGGCGGCAGCATAAACACGCTCTTTGGCGCTTGGCGTCCTTGTGAGTGCGGTCGGGCCAAAAATAGCCGACGCAAAAACTTCGCGCCACATCTTCTCAACCTCGTGCTCACCGAAAGAGTGGCCCACATAACTGATCAAGGCGGCCCAGAAATCGTTGTTCAAATCGTGCCACGTCTTCCCTTCGCCAACATAGAGGTAATCAATGATCTCGTTGGCCCGTTCCCACTTTCCTTCCAGAATGGCTTCTTCCAGGAGATTCCAGGTGGAGACGCCCAGACGGCCCGGACTGTCTTTACGAATGCGTCGCCCCAGGGTGCTAGATCTTTCGAGCCTGATCACAGTTCCTCCTTTTCATAATGCGGCAAGCCCTTCGACCGGGCGGTCGGTCACAAACATATGGCCTCCAAGATGAGTTATCATCCATGGCAATTTCGCCTTCAACGCGACGAGCTGCGGGGTGATCCCGCAGCCCCAGAAGACCGGGATCTCATCGGCCGACTGGGGCGCCTCGCCCGGATGGGGAAAGAGGTCTGCATGGTAGATATCGCTTATGCCGATCCTCTCCGGATCTCCGATGTGGACAGGCGCACCATGAACGGCTGGCATCCGGGAGGAGATTTGAATGGCCCGAACCGCATCAGCCGTTCCTTTGATCAGTCGCAATGTAACAGCCATGGGGCCCTGGAAACGGCCCACGGGGTTGCACTCGATGCGGCTCGTGAAGGCGCCCATGAGACGAAACCGGATATTGGCAGCCTTCAAGGCCCATTCAAAGCTGTAACTGCATCCCAGTAAAAAGCCCACCAGGTCTTCCCGCCAATAGCGAGTAATATCGGTTGGTTCATCGATGAGTTCACCCCCTTTGAAGACTCGATATCTAGGCAAGTCTGTACGGAGATCAGCCTCCGGAGCAAGGCGTTTCGGATGGGGATCCCCCGGCTCCGTGACATCCATCACAGGGCATGGCTGACTGTTGCGAAAGCAGAAGAGAAAAAAGTCGAAGGCGAACTCCTTCGGGACAATTGCCAGGTTACCTTGAGCGTATCCCGAACTGATCCCACTGGTGGGGCCTGTCCATTCTCCTCGCCTTACCATCTGGCGAAAGTCTCTGGGCGCCATCCGCTCCAGTTCGGCTTTCTGGGTCATTACTAAACCCTCCTTTCCGTCAGGCAATTCTGGCCCCGTGGAATCCTTCCCAGATGGAATGGATGATTTTGCGTGGCTCCACGCAATCACCGATGGCATAGACCTCCATCTCCCCTTTTAGATTCTGCAAAAGCCTTCTCTCCGGCTTCAGGCCCAGAGCCGCAACGACCGTATCTACTTTCAGACTCTTTTTGTTGTCACGGTTGTCAGCGACAATGACCTCTTCGTCGCCCATTTCGATGACCTTTGTCTCCGTCCATATCGACACGCCTGCTTCGTCGAGAAGCCTCAACAGATGCATCCGGTTCGCCGTCTCCACATCGCATGCAATATCTTCGAGAATCTCTACCATCGTGACCTTCTTGCCTTTCTGGGACAGGTAGAGGGCAACCTCACACCCGACCAATCCACCTCCGATGATCAGAACGGAGTGACCCACCTCCTTCTTGCCGAGAAGGACGTCGGCCGCAAGGACGATCCCTTTCTTCTCCAGCCCCGGAATCTCAGGGATGATGGGCGTCGCTCCGGTAGCGATGAAAGCGACCTCCGGATTCATCTCACGGATGAGTTCAGGG
>Ga0129298_10000696_pt1 | contig 13604 bp, 10 predicted proteins | sample I19B2metaG_FD_94707 | JGI IMG/M metagenome (GOLD analysis project Ga0129298, IMG submission 94707) | Lake sediment bacterial and archeal communities from Gulf of Boni, Indonesia to study Microbial Dark Matter (Phase II) - ​I19B2 metaG | ecosystem: Environmental > Aquatic > Freshwater > Lake >... | reverse complement strand
GACCAAGCCCATTCCGCCTATTCTGAAACGTATCAACTATTGATGATTCTTCAGTCATTTAACCTTACTCTGATGCATATCAGAGTTGGCTCAGCTCAGCGTCAAAAGAGCAAGATTCTTGACCTGACACATCCTGTCGCCACTGAATTCTGATACTAATTAGACATGCTTGTCTTCGCGTTGTGTGGGGTGTGGCAACGCAGACTTGAGAGAGCTATCTGACAGCTTCGAACTTGACACATTGAACATGGTTAGCCCCTAGGTGTCGCCAACCCGAAGTGTTGGAACGGGTCATTGAGTAAGTGGGCACCATGAAGAACCGGTGCAGAACAATAAAGATACGTGGCCAGATCCGCTATGGAATAGAACGTCAATTAGAGTCCAATCATCTATCTCTGGTTCTAGGCGAGAAAATCCTTTTGCAGGGCATGTTTCCATGGACCGTGTCTCAGACGCCTAGGCCTCTGCCGGCCCAAGCAGGCAATACTACAGAATCTGCCTACGACCCCTCTCCAAGAGATGCAATAGATGTGAGTTTGGGCAGTGCTATCCCTGCGCAGCCAAATTGCCTACGTCGGTGTTTGCAGGTAGTCATTAGGTCCTCGTGATTTGTTAGCTGCCCGAGAAGAGAACCGTCTGATCTTTAGGCAGAGTTCTTGCAAGCAGGACATAGTAGGAAGAGAGATGTGAAGGTGCCGTTGTTAAACGACGGCTCCCCCCCTCCCCCTATCAGATCAAGTTGCGTCGCTTTTTGTGGGAAGGGGTGGATCAGGAAAATTGGATCATGGGCGATTCCTCCAATAAATTGGAGAAACGCACTTGTCCTAACCTGAAGGAACCGACCACTCATGCCGTGTATCTCGCGGATGGTTGCTTCTGGGGTTCTTGCCCCTGCAGCGCGGGGAGAGGAGGTAACGGGGGCGGAACGCCAAGCATCTTGGACACAAGTATCGCCTCAGCGATTGCCGCTCCTGAGATCGCTTGGATCACGAGAATTGGGGGTTTCTGCTGGGTGTGCTCCTCCACAAGCTTCGAGATTTCATCCTTTTCTCCTGTTGCATGAGCTTTCCCCTTTATGCTGATCTGGGCTATTGACGGTGTGTAGTTGACTGTGAAGACGAATGGAGATTCAATGGTTCGCTCGGATTTCTGATTAAAGTCAACCAAGTTTATGTTGACTGCAATTTGTGCTTGAGATGGGAGAGGCTTATCGACATCCCATAACCGTTCTCCTGAAATGTTCGTTATGAAGACATTGATCGTTATCACGGTGTCTGCTCCTGCACGACTACTTCCTTTCGTCTCATTCTTAAATGAACCCCTCCTAGAACTACGATGGCTATGACGACTGAGCAGATGACGAGGACTATCTGGATGATTTGTGGAGAGATACCTCTGATCTTCACAGTGGTTTCCAATCGGCCCGAAACATATCCAAGTCGTTCCGCTGTCAGGGAAAGACTGACATCTCCTCCTCTGAACTGTGAGAGCATATCGCTGCTTAATGAGATGGTGTATTTTCCAAGCGGATCTGCTACGTATGTGAGTTCGTGAACGGTCAACGGTTGATTGCCCAAGCTTGCTTGCACAGCGGCTGGGGTGCGGACCCCGATCTTGTCGGTGACAACAATGCCAAGAGCAACTTCCTTGTCAGGGTCGAACTCCTGAGGAATTCCAACAACGGAGAGGCTAATCGTGTTGGGTTTTGGAACTTGTGGTGGGCTTACTCCAGCTCTTAGCGTGATTGTGTGCCATGCCCTCGCCACTGCAACCATTGCTGAGTTAGTTCGGTTCTCAACAATCTTTGTTAGCTCAGGGCTCCACTCTTTCTCCTCATCGATAAGGATCTGGTTGATTCTCTGCAGGAATGAGTGGCTTTGCCAGGCTATTTGGAAGCAGAAAAGGGTAAGGTTGTGAATGGGTTCCAATGGCCGGTCGTCAGCCTCCACCAACTTGAACTCTGTGAGATGAGTCTCCATGGAGGCGTCAAGAACTGCGTGTAAACTCTTGCCAGTCTTAGTTCGCGGGTTATAGTCTGCAGTGCTGTGGTAGGGCTGATGTATGTCGGCGAGGTAATGGGATACTCTTCCTAGGAGATAGAAAGCCTTGTTCCAATCTGAAGCCTTCATAGCCTGGACTGCCTCTATTGCGAATTGCTCCACGGCAAGAGCTAAGGTACCTGTTTCAGGCTTCTTTGGATCCCAAATCTCAAGATCAATGAAATGCCTGAACTCCTCCTGCGGATCAAGATGCTTGTAGATGCTATCGGGGTAGACCGTAGTCTCATTCAGATAGAACTCGTAGTAGCTGAAGAAACACCTCCAAGGATCCCGCAGCAGCTGTATGGCCCTCGAACTCACAATCATGTGGCCTGTGTCCCACCAAGCACTGGTGGGCCTTACATTGACCTGGGGACGCAAGACGAGGGCGAGGATTATGATCCCATATAAGATCGGAGAAGAGAGAAGACCTCTTCTTGACATAAGGACCAGTCCTTCCCTTGCCGAGAAAAGGCAAACGATGATAGAGTCTACAAAAATCCTTTATACGTCTTTCGACTGGCAGAATCAAATGTGAACGATTTGAGAACGCGCCTCCCGCTGGTTGCGACTTCTCTTCTCCTAGCGTTGCTCGTGACCGTTGCCTTCTGTGAGCAGCAGGTACACAGTAACTTCGCGAACTATCATACTGCTCTCAGCAATGGCATAGTTATGCCCCGGATCGGAAGCCCTGCGATATTGACCTCCGGGTCGAGCTTGGAGGCATACTTCGATCCCGGGTCAAGAGGCGGAAAAGACTGGGGGCTAAGGCTCAGGTCACCCTTCATGGATCATGAGGCAAAGGTTGTCAGTGTGGTTGCCTCTGAGGCTCAATCCATTTGGAAGCTTTCTGCTGAAGTTCCGAAAGAAGCCAAGCGAGACCTGTATGATTTGGTGATCTACTCGCGTCAGGAGCCAGCTGTGTCATTTGTGGAGAGGAACAGCGTATTCATTGTTGGTGAATCATTTCCAGATACGTTGAGGGTCGGAGTCATCACTGACCTTCACTACGGGGTTGGAACCTACTATGCATATACAACAAATGTCCTTCGTCGCACTTTGGATGCGTTGAGCGCTCTGGACCTAGACCTAGTCGTCGGGACTGGAGACATTGTGGACGCAACTGCCGATGAGCTCCCCTTTTCAAACGTGGCCAGCGAATTCTCTCGACTCAGGGTTCCCATTCTCTTGGCGCTCGGGAACAACGACCAGTACGCGATTGACAAAGGCTTCCGCTACTGGGAGAAACATCTGGCCCCGGAGTATTACTCGGTCAAGTTCGGAGCGTGGTATTTCCTTGTCTTGAACTCGGGGAACGGCCTCATAGATGAAAATCAGCTCCTCTGGGCCGAAAGGGACCTTTCAGCTCAGCCGAAGGAGGTATTCAAAGTGCTTGTACTTCATCACCCCTACTGGAGTGAGCCTAGCCCTTCGCTTTCGTTGAAGCTTCCGAATCTCATCAAGACCTATGGCATAGGGCTGGTTCTGATGGGCCACACCCATCGCGATGAGGCAAGACAGGACCCCGCGTTGAACATTGTTTCAGTTGCCCTCTCCGATGAAGGTGCGGGATACCGCCTCCTGAATCTCACGAGAACCCGAGTCGAATATGATCAAAGAAGCCGGGCGTATGATTCACTCCTTGTCAACTATCTCCGACCAAACGACTATACGTCTGCAGGCTTCGCCGCCCATGTCAGCAATAAACTTGCTACTGATTCAAGGCTGAGGTTGACTTTTTTCCTGAGAAGTCAGCTGGCTGGGGCCACGCCTAAGGTGGAAGGCGCTGAAGTATCAAGGGTCATGGTTGCAAAGGAGCCGCAGGGGAGGACTTCGGCTGAAGTAGGCCTGAAACTGGCCCCCAAGACAGAGAAGATTGTCAAGGTGTATTTCGAAGAGGACAAGACCCCACCTTCCGTAAGCTGCTCCTATCGAGCAGAGGGAACGACAGTTTTCGTCTCACCGTCGGCGTCTGACATCGGCTTCGGAGTGAGTAAGGTGACTGTCTACTATTCAGATGACAATTCGACTTGGACGATCGTTCCGGTCAGAGTTATCGAGCGCACTGAGCAGTACAGGTTTACTGCGACAAAGGCCACAGTCTTTCTGAAGATAGAAGCAGAGGACGGGGCAGGCCTGAAGGCGACCAAATATCTAGCCGTACAGGTACCCGACCTCCAGCCCAAGAAGACAGAAACTCTCTCTCCGACGGTCGAGCTGACTGTACCAGTGGCATTGATTGTGGCTCTCATTCTTGGAGCGATTCTTCTTAGGCGAAGGAAGACGCCTCGGTGATCAATGATGCGTTGCAAGTGCAGAGCAAAGACTGCCAAGAGTTCCTTTCAGGTTCTGCAAGCTGGAGGAGCTAGTCTTCAAGCCGTGCTTGTGCTTGCGACTTTCCTTTCCTTCTGGGCAGTATGCAGCCTTGTACCTCCTCGAGCGGATGTAGGATCAGCCCAGGAAGCAGCGTGGGAACCGCTTATTCGCCCGAGGATCGGCTTCCCGGCGTTCCTGCAACTGAACGAAAATCTCACAGTCGAATTTGCCTCACAGACAGGTGAGGGTCTATGTACAGCCTCGCTCGTCAATGAATTCGGGAACTATGATCTCAACGTATCATCATTGTCGAAGACTCCGGCAGGAAGAACAGTCACCTGTACAGCACGGACAGAAGGAGTCCCGGCCGGCTTATACGATCTGAAGATCATGTACTATTCCTCGCCAGGAAAGCTCTCTTGGACAAAGATCGAACCGAACAGCGTCTGCGTTAGGTAGAGCTACAGCTTGCCACTTAGGGTCTTCTGGGTCACGGATGTTCACATAAACACGAGTCCGGAGAGAATTCAGAATTTCAAAGGGATTGTTAGACTGGCCAACTTTCTCAACCCAGATCTGGTTGTTCTTACCGGAGATGTGGTTGATAACCCAAGGGAGGAATACTTCAAACTAGCACATCAACTAGTCTCCGACCTTGAAGTACCCATTGTCCTCGTTGGCGGAAATCACGATCATGCGACTGAAGCGAATTTCTTCGAAACGTATCTGGCGCCTTGGAACGGAAGCCTGAATTTCGGGCCTATGCACGTCGCCACTTTGGACACTGGGCCTTACAGCATTGACGGGAAGTTGACAGAGAGTCAACTTAGCTGGCTTGAGGGAGACCTGTCAAGGCACGCAACCATGCGTTACAAGATGGTCATGTTCCACCACCCGATGTTTGACACCAACAATCCCAAGAATGAAACCGTTGAGAAAGTCTATGGAATATGTTTGCGGTATGGCGTTAGCCTGATTTTGAATGGACATATGCATCGTGACATAGTGTTTCGAGGCCCGGTACTTACCCTAGTCAATCCCATGGGGTATCCAGGCGGAACTCCTTACACAGGCATTAGAATTCTAAACTTCACGGATAGAGGAATAGATTGGCAGTATGCTGGAAGCGAGAAACCGATACCGCTCTACGATTTCAAAATCTCTTTCTCGCAGCCCAACGACGGCTTGAATCTAGGGATGGTGGTGGCCCTTGGCAACGACTGGGAGATCCCAGTTGAAGGAGCCTTGAGGCTTAGGATAGGTCTCGGGCAGAAATTGACCGTTGAAGGAGCACCTGTGGGTGATGTCCTCAGTCTTGAGAAATATCTGGTGGTAGTTATCAGGATTCGCCTAGGCATTCGTGATCAGCGACAAGTAGTTGTTTATACAGTTCCTGACAGGGATCCTCCTGTTGTGAAACTTGATGCGCCCCCGGTTGTGAGGACAGGAGTAATGGTCACTGTCGTCGAGTTTGCTTGGGGTGCATGGGACGATGTTTTGGGGTTAGAGAAGACTGAGATGTACTACTCATGTGACAACTCGACTTGGACAACGGTTAGCTTGATCGAGATTAGACCTCGGGTTTTCTGGGGATCAATACAACTCGAAAAATCAGTCAGCAAAGTATTCTATTACGCAGCTGCATGGGACACGAAAGGCCAAAAGAGTTCTACTCGAGTCTACTCTCTAGCGATGGCCGGAGAGAAACCACCCGAAACACCAATCCAATCCTGGTGGGTTCCCGCGGTTGCAGCAACCGTGTTACTGGTTGTAGCAACGGCCGTGACCAGGTTTCGAGCCAGACGTGTTCGCTCCCAAGAAGACTAGATGCGAATTGCCAAAGTTCTCTCTGCCTCGGACCAGACTGTCATTCTCTCTCCAACTTGGAATTCTGCTTCTGGAGGAGCCTCGATGATCAGTGTGGTATCTCTCATTTTGGCCATGACGCGTTGGTTCTTGCCTAGGAATGAAACATGGTAGACCTCGCAGTCGAATCTGTTGTCGCCTTGTTTCCCAGTATGGAAGTTCTCGGGTCTGATTGCGACTAGCGCCTGGTCACCTTCTTTCGGCGGATTTAGAGGGTCGGATGGAACAGCCTCCACAAATCCTCCAGTGTCAAGTTCTATCTTGATGGTTCTATCCGTGGTTGCCACTTTTCCTTTCAGAAACGTTCCTTGACCGATGAAGTCAGCAACGAAGGCATTCTGCGGTCGGAAGTAGATATCCATCGGGGACCCGATCTGCATGATCCTTCCAGTATCCATGATTGCAATTCGATCTGAGATACTCATCGCCTCCTCCTGATCATGGGTTACGTAAACGGTTGTGGTTCCGAGATCTCTCTGTATCCTCTTTATTTCGGCTCTCATCTCAAGTCTGAGCTTCGCGTCTAAGTTGCTCAGCGGCTCATCAAAGAGAAGGACTCTCGGGCTGATCACCAGCGCCCTGGCCACGGCAACTCTCTGTTGTTGTCCTCCACTTAGCTGGTGAGGAGTTCTGCCTTCTAATCCTTCGAGGCGAACCATGCGTAGGACTTCTTCCACTTTCTTTCTGATCTCTTGTTGGGATTCTCTTTTGATTCTTAGCCCAAACGCTATGTTCTCGAACACTGACATGTGTGGCCAAAGTGCATAATTCTGGAATACCATGCCAGTGTTTCTCTTGTGAGCCGGGACAGTTGTCACATCGACTCCGTCAAACATGATTCTGCCTGAGTCGGGGAGATCGAAGCCGGCGATTGCCCGCAGAAATGTTGTCTTTCCGCAGCCGCTCGGTCCGAGAAGAGTATACAGTTCGCCATGCTCGATCCTCACTGAAGCGTGGTCTATTGCAACGACTTTCCCGAATCGTTTCTCAAGCTCATGGGTTTCGATTAGCATCTTGGTCTTACAACTCTCATATGCCGATAAGTGCGGTAGCTCTCTTTCGCAAGATCAGGTTAGCGCCCACTATCATAATTAACTGAACGATCATCAGGACGACTCCCATGGCTGCAGCTGGAAACATTCCCCCTCCAAGAGCATAGTACTTCTCGTACATCTTGAAGGTCATAGGTGCTGTTGGGGGGTTTGCGGCTCCAATGACGATGCTCGTACTCACCTCCGACATTGAGTAGATAAAGGATAGCATAGATCCAGCAAGAACGTTCATGAGAACTAGCGGGATTGTGATCCGCAGAAAGGTTCCCGTCTTGCTCGCTCCGACGCTGACTGCTGCCTCTTCTAAGGCCTTGTCGGTCTGCTCAAGACCTGAGAAAACCGATCTCACTGTGAAGGGAAACTTCCTGATCGTGTATGACATTATGAGGAGCGGAGCCGCTGTAGTAATCGGTGAAAGTGGTGTCGGGAGGAATATCAAGAAGAGTCCCGTTGCCACTACGATTCCTGGAATCGCGATTGGCATCGTTACCAACGTATCAAGCATCGACATACCTGGTATCTTCTTTCTTGAGACCAAGTGCGCTGCGCTGACGCCGAGCAGAACTATCACGGACGTGGCCGCCGCCGAATAGATGACACTATTCATCATCGACTGGAATGTGTACCGGTCACCAAAGATGCTGACGAAATTCCCGAAGGTAAAGTAGTCAGGGAGAGTTCCTTTTCCCCATTGTCCGGCGAAAGCGAGTAACGTAACTCCAATGTGCGGGAGTAAGGCTGCAAACAACACGAATGCACAGAATACGTACACGAGCACAATTGTGACTGGTGAAAGCATTCGTGTCCTCGGCTGCCATCTTCCCCCCTTTGTCAACATCGCGTATCGTCTGAGGCTCACGTATTTCCTAATCACTACGAAGGTTACGACGGACAGCCCAAGAAGCAGAAGCGAAAGTGCAGTTGCCTCCTCTGATATGTAGCCTGCGGGCGTGAACATTCTTTGGAATGTTTGATATGTCAAAACCTTCTGCGCAAGGGTTCCCACGAAGACGATTGGGGTCCCCAAGTCTTCGAGACTCAGAATGAACACGAGTAGCGCTCCTGCTTCCAGACCCGTAGTTGCAAGGGGAAAAGTCACCCTCCCGAAAAGCTTGAACCCGGAGGCTCCTAGGTTCTCGGCCTGCTCCTCCATTGTAGGATCTATGTTCACAATGGCTGTGTACACGTTCAGGAACACTATTGGATAGAAGAGCAAGGTTTGAACGAATATCATTGCGGCGAAATCTGTCAATTCAACCCTAAACGGAAGCAGGTGTAGCTGGCCATACAAGAGAGAGTTGAGGACGCCATCAGCCATTATCATCTTCTTGAGACCTATCGCTCCCACAAAGGGTGTCGAGAGCAACGGCGCCATCAACGCGATTCTCAAGTATTCCGAAAGTGGAAATTTGTACCGCGCAAAGATGAAGGCCAAAGAGAAGCCTATGACGGACGAAAGAATTGTCGTTGAAAGAGCCACCACAATGGAATTGGGAATAACGCCAAAGTCGTATCCTCTGACAAGAACAAGGTCATTTCCTGCGAATGTCATGAAGGTTCCTCTGATTCCTTCAAGTGAGATGAAAGGGAAACTGGAAGTCAGGGACAATCGTAGCCCGAAATAGAATGGGTCAGTAAATATGAATTGGAACCACCTTACGCCGGCCTCTATGGCGCGAAAGGTGATTGCTAAGAGTGGAGCAATCAGGAATACGAGAAATACCGCCAACACGGTAGAGAGTTGCGCCCAAGAAAGTGTATCCATCTGCCAGGCAATGTCGCGAATGCTGGTTCGAAGATGAGCGAGGGATAAGAGGCTGGGGTTTGTGTTCTCTTTGTTGTGATTGGATTTCCTTAGTTCCATTTGGCTGTCGCAGTTTAGGAAGGTATCAGCCCCACTATGTAGCGATATCTATCCGTAGCCGACGCTCTCCAGATCTTGGCGAATTCAGAAGCAGTGGCTGGTTCCCTTATTTTCTCGTTGATAGAGATGGCGTAGCTTTGCGTGAATGTCAGGGTTGTTCCACCTTCTTTCCAAGATAGGGGTTTGCCTAGCTCGAATGCAAGCTCTTCGAACCTTGCTTTGGATATCTTGCCTCGCGTGTAGGCGTCAGTGAGCTTCTGCCAGGCTGAGACAAGGTCGTAATGCGAGTCTACGAATGCCGCGTCAAAGTATTCTCTGAGTGCAAACTCGTACTTGAGAGCGAGGTCATCATCAAACGGTATTCCGATGTTGTTCAGTGTCACGTTGAAGTTTCGGTAGAGATCTTTCCTTGCCGCTCCTTCCGGAGTCTTGAAAAGGTCTTCTCTGATGGGTAGTCGGTTAATGTCGCGGTGAAGCCAGATCTTCTGGCCTTCAACTGATAAGATCCATTCGATAAAGGCCTGAGCCATATCGGGGTCCTTCGTTGTCGCCAGAAGCGCTATTGGGTCTCCGTTCACGATTGACTGGTTGAACGGAAGAACGTACTTGGTTCTCGGGAATTGTATCTCAGATTGATATCCGTAGAAGTCTATGGCAATTCCAACGGCCACTTCACTGCTCTGAACCGCTGTTAAAGCCTCGACGGATCCTGGGTAGCTTCTGCCGTTCGCCGCCATTCTTGCAAGAATACTCCATCCACGGTCCCATCCGAATTTCTGCAGGATGATCTCGTAGATCCTTGTGTGAGACGTAGAGAGCTTGGGGCTCGCATACGAGACTGTAGGTCGGGGCAGGATCTTCGCCAGTTCAATGCCAGCCAAGTCTTCCCAAACCTTAGGTTCTGGAAGGTTGTACTTTTCTGCTATGTCATAGTTGATTATGAAACCAAAGGATGATATCGCTGCTGCAACCCACAGTATCTTCCCACCAGATCCAAGTCTCTTAAGTGGTGCTCCACCTATTTCGTCTCTGATTTGACCGACTACCTTTAGAGTGTCCACCTTTGTCAGAGGCGCAACAAGGTTGGAAGACACTAGTTCATCGAAGAGTGTCGGCCCGCCCCCCCAAGCAACATCGAACGGTTCTCCGCGCTGTTGGTAACTTCTTATGGTGTCTCTCCACAGGGGAGCGGCCACGTTGACAAAAAAGACTTCGCCTATGCCATACTTCTTCGCCATGTCTGAAACCAGAAATTTGTCATAGGCAAAGCCGGTTATTGCTGTGTCGTGACGGGTGATGACTCTTAGAACCTTTTTCGTCGGTGGCGGTGGGGGCCCCACTGATGGGGTCTGAAGAAAGTATATGGATGCGGCCGCAACTACGATGACAACTACTATCATCAAGGCAGCTGAAATTTTCGTGATCCCTGATGCAGATTTCATGTGCATCACCTACTCCTATCTCTGTTCTTCTCCCAAAAAAGAAGGGAAGGGTATTGTTCCTACTTCTTCTTCCTCATGCGAAGCACTGCGACGACACCAACGATTGCTACTACCACTACCGCTGCGACGATAATGTACATTGTGTAGTCTATGGGGATCTCTTCGACGGTGAGACCCCACGCAAGAGCATTTCGAATATATTGGAGTCCCTGGAGCGTGACGCCTCTCTCTACGGCTGTGGAGCTATTTCGGTCGCCGAGGATTGACTCGCCTGCAGCGATGACCTTACTGTATGCACCGTTCACCTTCACTTTCTGAGCTGCCGCAAGATAGAATCTTCCTCTCTGCCCCGGGGTTACCACCTTTGTTGGAGTCGGTGTGTTATGAACGATTGCTCCTTTGTCTGTAGTGCGGAATAGCCACATGGTATTCTCATCCAACACCTGGTCAAGAGGGGCGTACTTTCCAGCCTTGAATCCAATGACAACCGTGGGCCCGTGAAAGAGAACTCGTGAGACGCCTTTAGTAATTGTGCCTGCCCAACCGTCCTTGTTGACTCCGCCCGCCGTCTCGTTTGCAAAGACTCTGTACGGTGAGCCGGCTGCGCCGAATCCGACGGCGTCCTCGACTGAGGCGAACTCTATTCTGAGGGAGCTTCCGGCCGCTTCGAGAACCCTGTTAGGCTGATCCTCCTTGAAATTCCCTACATCCGCCGTGTAGTAGGGCTCTACAAAGTCGCTATCGGAACCAACGTATAGGAATTTGCCACCAGACTTGAACCAGGCCGTCACCGCCGAGATCTCAGATTGTGTATAGTTGAATGATGGATCATAGATCTTGGCGAGCACAAGTGCGTCCACTCCTTTCAAGTTGTCACTTGTGAGTCCATTTATCTCCTTAACGTCGTATCCCCAAGATGTCAGGTTGCCTTTCAAATCAGCTACAAGCATCTCGAAGCCCTTTGTATAAATATCCTTCACCCGGTAGGCCTTTGTCCCATCAGGAAGAATCCTGAAAGTTCCATCAAGAGCCACAACCTTCTTCTGAGCATTCGCTGGAACCATGCCGATTACCGAGAACATGAGCAATGCCGCCAAAAGGAAAAATGCCGCTCTTTTCATATTTTCCACCTAATACCTACGCGCGCGAGTTGCGTATAAGAGCTTTAAGGTTCCGCATCACGCGCAGGCATCTGAGCTTCCTAGATTTCTTTCTACTTGCCTCAACAGACCATGCATAAGGCACCTGGCGCAAGGACCCCTCAGATCATCTCTTGCGCCTGATTTGTCGACAACTATTCCGCATCCTTGCCCGGCTGATCACCAGCCGATCCTTCACTATTTCCACCTTCACGGGCTCGCCTCCAGAAAATGGAAAGGTCGAGTCGTCTGTCAGCTTCGTCGGCAAGTAGATCCTTGGGGATCGGTAGATAGCTCCCTTTCTTTTCCCCACTTTCGCCGCGACCGAGATTTTCGTAAGTATTTCCTTCACCAAACTCGGCACATCCTGCGTATGCGTTGGGATACGCTTTCGCAATAATAAACGATATTGCAATTGCATACGCAATTGCACCGTGAGGCTGCCCTCAACTTGGTCAGAAGCCTGTTAGAAATTTCTCAGAGAGAAGGAAGAAATCGAGCGAATCGGTTGGACGGCTGCAGGCAGCTGGCTGAAATGGCGGTGGAGCTTAGGGCGTGACGTCGAAGTGGACTCTGAATCCTCCGGATAGTGCTTCTGGCGTTTTCAGGTTGAGCTGCTCGATCTCGCGTATGTCTTTCAGGTGGGTTCCTCCGCAGGGTATTCCGTGGCATCCCTCGATTGTTACAACTCTTAGGTGCGCGCCGTTGGGCAGGCGGGCTAGGTTGGGGGCATCGGAAGATGAAAGAAGCGCCTCTTCTCTTGTCATCACTTGAGATATCACTCTGCCCCCTTTTGCTATCAACTGATTTTCCATCACTTCAGCCGCTCGGAGCCTTTCTATGGGCGGTAGTTCGCCACGGTAGCCTATGTAGCTCTCGTCTCCAACCCAAGAATCAGTTGTCTCGACACGTGTTCCAAGCACGGTCGCTAGACAATGATCGAAAAGATGGGCAGCGGTATGCTTCCTCATACATCGGTACCTAAGATCCCACTCTATTTCCATTCTGGCCGGTCCGATCTGTGGGGTGCCTTGGACGTACTTTCCCCAGTGTATGGCTACGCCGCTTGTAGTCATGACTTTTCTTACATCAAAGACCATATTGTCAGCCGAAATCCTTCCTTTGTCTGGAGGTTGTCCTCCCGACTTGGGATGAAAGATGGACTTGTCTAGGATCAGATATGCGCTTTTCCGATCGTCTGGCTCAACCTTCAGAATATGGCAGGTAGCTTCCTTGAGATAGGGATCGCCTAAGTAGAGCAACTCTGTTTCGACAATACCTCGTACAAGGTTCTCAAGATTCATTAGCGCTCACGTCGACATCTTCGCTTGTCAGAATTTGACTCTTAAAGCCTTGGTTCATCGCTTCTCACGAGAAATCTGGGCCGCAAGAAAGGCCCGTGAAAACGAAGTTTGTGACGAGTGGTGTGGTTAGGAATAAGCTTTCATAGTAGATGCTAAGTCTCTAGCGCCTCGTAGGGGTTGAGACGCTTGTTGCGAGAAGTCAGATGGCACGGAAGAGGAGGCCAAGGAGTGGTTACTGTGAGCAGACTCTTGGCTTACGCGGCCCTCATGGAGGGAAAACACGTCCAAGCGTTTCCTGAGTTCGGACCAGAGAGAACTGGGGCGCCCATTCTAGGCTTCACAAGAATCAGCGATGAGCCTATTGACATTCACAGCCAGGTCTACACTCCCAGCTCTGTTGCAGTTCTTGACCCAACTTTGCTGAAGAACGTCGATGTGACGGAGGGGCTGGTTAAGGAGGGCAAGGTTGTGCTGAATACCCAGAAGAAGGCCGCTGAGATTCGCGGCAACCTGCGGAGGACAGATGTCGTCTGTTACGCGATTGATGCGACGAGAATTGCTCTAGACGTGCTAGGTAGGCCG
>Ga0129298_10000695_pt1 | contig 13616 bp, 11 predicted proteins | sample I19B2metaG_FD_94707 | JGI IMG/M metagenome (GOLD analysis project Ga0129298, IMG submission 94707) | Lake sediment bacterial and archeal communities from Gulf of Boni, Indonesia to study Microbial Dark Matter (Phase II) - ​I19B2 metaG | ecosystem: Environmental > Aquatic > Freshwater > Lake >... | reverse complement strand
GTGCCACACCGGGCCGCGGCCGAAAAAGCCCGCCGTGGGGCCCGCCCGTGCCCCTGGAAGTGGGGGCGGCGGCGGAACGACGTTGCCCCCCGGCGGATCGACCTGAGCCGAACCGCCTCCAGAGGGCACGCCCACATCGGCATGCGAGCCGATGACGGCGATCGACTTGACGCCCGAGGCACTCAGCGGCAACTGGCCCCCGACGTTCTTCAGCAGCACGGTGCCCTGCTCGGCAACCCGCTGCGCGAATTCGAGGCCGGCGAAAACGTCCACTACCCTGGGGACGGGCGGGTTGTCAACCACTCCGCTGGCAAACATGGTCCGGAGAATCCGGTGGACCATGTCGCTGAGGCGCGCCATAGGGACTTCACCGCTCTCCACCGCCTGTTTGAGCTTCTCGCCGAAGTAGGTGCTGCCGGGCATCTCCTGGTCCAGTCCAGCCATCGCCGCCTTCACCGTGCTGTGCGTGGCTCCCCAGTCCGAGACAACCCAGCCCTTGAAGCCCCAGGCCTTCTTCAGCACATCGTTAAGCAGGTAACCGTTCTCGCAACACCAGTCGCCACCGACTTTGTTGTAGGCGCACATCACCGTCCCGATGTCGCCTTCGCGGACGGCGATCTCGAAGGCCAGCAGGTCGGTCTCCCGCATGGACCGCTTGTCGAGGATCACGTTGCCGATGTTGCGACCGGTCTCCTGGTCGTTGAGTGCGTAATGCTTGGTGTGGCTTATCACGCCCTGCGCCCCAAGGCCCTTCATTTGCCGGGCAACCAGCTTCCCAGCCAGAATCGGGTCCTCGCCGTGGTACTCGAAGTTGCGGCCGTTGCGAGGCTCCCGGGTGAGGTTGATGCCTCCGCCGAGAGTCATGTTGAAGCCGTGGTCGCGGAGCTCCCTGCCGATCAGCGCTCCGTAGTCGTGCGCCAGATTCAGGTCCCAACTCGAGGCCAAGGAAACCGCGGACGGCAGAGCGGTCGCGTAACGGCTGCGGGCGCCGCCCCTGGTGACACCCACACCAGCGTCGTTCATCTGGAGATCGGGGAGCCCCAGCCGGGCGATGCCCGGGATGAATCCGGCGCCGCCTAGCGAGCGGGTAGGCGCCGGCGGGGGCGCGCCCGCCGCCCCCGGTGCGCCTCCGAACCCCATCATGCCGGCGCCATGGACCAGGCCGATCTTCTCGTCCAGCGTCATCTGTTCGATGACCAGTTCGGCCCGCCGGTCGGGCGACAGGCTCTGGTCCATCCAGGGGCCTTTCGGCGCGGGCTTGGCCGCCTGCCTCGGCACCTGCGCGAAGAGGGCCGGCAGGGCGGTGGCCAGCCCGGCCGCGATCACCGCGGTTCTGAGCCGGTTCAAAGCTGTGTTCATCAAGACTGGCAGCTCCCTTCTGAGCCCCTTAAGACAACTTGACCGTTCACACGGCTGGCTTATCAGGCTGACGGGGCGTGTCAGAGGCAGGCCGGCTCGCGGCCCCGGCCCTGCGGTGGGTCCGACGCGCCAGGTAGTCCGTCCAGCGTTCCAGTTCGTCCGGCCGATCGACATGGTCCCGCCAGAAGGCATTGAAGCCCGCGATCTTCTGGACGGTCCGGGCCCGCAGGAAATTCGCGAGCCGCGCCCGCACCGGGGACCGGGGTGCCAGACAGTCGTCCAGCAGCCGCTCGGTGGCGGCACAGTCGTTGATCTCGCCCAATTGCTGCTGGATCTTGCGCAGGCTCGCCAGCCGGGTGTCCAAGCCCGGCCCGTAGCAGGGACGGAACACCTCCAGCGTATAGCGCAGCCGCTTGGTGGCCAAGCGGAAACGGTGCAGCTCCCGGGGAGTGGCCTTCGCGTTCACCAGCGCGCGTCCTTCTTCGAAGTAGGCCTTGGCAAGGCCCGGCAGCACGCGGCGCGCGTTCTGCCCGGCCGTGGCCGTTTCTTGCCAGGGGTAGTTGGGCTGAGCCACGTTTCAGAGCTCCAGTTTGGCGCGCCACTTGCGCGACAGATCTGCCCGCGTCCACTGCTTCAGGGCCGCTAGTAGGGCCTGCTGCGCCTGTCCGCGCCGCCGGCGCAAGCCCTGCATCAGGGTCGAGCCGGCCGGAATGCCCGCGCGAGCCACCAGCTCCATGGCGATGTCCTGGTTCCGCACCGCCCCCGCCAGACCCATCAAAGACCGCAGGTAGCGGCGGATTTTCTTGCGCTTGCCGCGCGGGAAGAACTGCCGGAAGGCCCGCAAGCACTGGCTGAACCGGCGGATGGATACGCGCAGGTCGTGGATGGCCTCGGCCTCCAGTAACTGGCTGCTGCGCCCTACCTGGTAGGCAAAACGCCCCAAGCGCGCGGCCGTCTGCTCCTGCACATACTGGCGCATCTCGACACTGAGGGGGGCCTGTCGAGGCATCCTATAAGGATATAATAAGGCTGCTGGCAAGTGCTATTATGCCCCTACTCTTACCAAACCGTTACCGAGGCAAGCTCATCGTGGTGGAGGGCATCGACGGCTCGGGCAAGTCCACCCAGCTCTCCTTGCTCAGTCACTGGCTGCGGTCGCGAGGGCTGGCGGTGGCCTTCAGCGAGTGGAATTCCTCGCCCTTGGTGCGGCGCACCACGCGCCGCGGCAAGAAGAAGGAGATGTTCACGCCCACCACCTTCAGCCTGATCCACGCCACGGATTTCGCCGACCGCCTGGAAAGCTACATCCTGCCGCTGGTGAAGGCGGGCGCCATCGTCTGCGCCGACCGTTACGCCTACACGGCCTTCGCCCGCGACGTGGCGCGCGGGGTGAGCCGCCGCTGGGTCCGCAACCTCTACAGCTTCGCCTTGCGCCCGGATCTGTGCTTCTACTTCCGCGTGCCCCTGGATGTAGCCCTGGGGCGCATCCTGGGGGGCCGCAACGTCATCAAGTACTACGAGGCCGGCCTGGACCTGGGCCTGAGCCGTGACACCGAGGAGAGCTTCCGCATCTTCCAGGGGCGTATCCTGGACGAGTACGAGGCTATGGCCGAGGAGGTCGGTTTTCACGTCATCGACGCCTCGCTTTCCATCGAGGAACAGCAGCGCCAGATGCGGGCCGTGGTCCTGGACCGCCTGGGTGACGCCCTCGAAGAAAAGGTATTGCACCTGCCGGAAGGGGTCGAGTATGAAACCGCGCGAGCCGCTTCAGTTCTATAGTGAACCTGTCCCGGGCGTGGACTGCTCGGAGCTGCAAGGGAAGCTGATTGTCGTCGAGGGCCCTGACGCCGTGGGACGCTCCACGCAGATCGCCCAGTTGCACCGCTGGCTCGAACAGGAAGGTCACGCCGTGCTGCACACCGGGATGGCCCGCTCCGCGCTGGCGGGAAAAGGCATCCAGCAGGCCAAGCAGGGCAACACGCTGGGCGCGGTGACCATGACGCTGTTCTACACGACGGATTTCGCCGACCGGTTGGAGAACGAAATCGTGCCTGCCCTGCGGGCCGGCTTTGTGGTGCTGACCGATCGCTACATCTTCTCGATCGTGGCTCGGGCCATCGCGCGGGGCGAGGATCGGCGCTGGATTGAGCGGGTGGCCGGCTTCGCGCTAGTGCCCCACGCCGTCTATTACCTCAGGGCGCGGGTCGAGGACCTGGTCTCGCGCGTGGTGGTGGGGCGCGGCGCCTTCGATTATTGGGAGAGCGGCATGGACGTGCGTATGGGCGGCGACATGTACGAGAGCTTCGTCCGCTACCAAAGCCGCATTATCCGGGCCCTGGACGCTATGGCGAAGTCGTATGGTTTCGTCGTCATTGATGCCAGCCGGCCCGCGGAGGAGATTTTCGCCACGCTGCGGGGTCACATTGCCGAACTGATGAACGGCAAAGTCCGTTTGGTTGCGGCGCGGCGCCGGTGAACTGATTATGGAAATCTACATTTTTCGACATGGAACCGCGGAAGAGCGCCACCTCGGTCGCCCGGACGCGGAACGCACCCTCACCGAGGACGGGAAAGCGAAGCTGAGTAAGGTGCTGACTCGCGCCCGCAAGGTCGGCGTGGCGCCTTCCCTGATCCTTACGAGCCCGCATACGCGCGCGGTCCAGACCGCCGAGCTTGCGGCGGAGGTCCTTGGTTACCAAGGCGAGCTGGTGCGCACGCCCGCTCTTCTGCCTGGCGCTTCCCCGCCCGCGATCTGGGCGGAGCTTTGCTCGCGCGCCGACGAGGGTGCCGTGCTGCTGTCCGGCCACGAACCGCTGTTGAGCGCCATCGCCGCTTACTTGCTCGACGCGCCCACCCTCAAGATCGACCTCAAGAAAGGCGCCTTGATGCGCATCGACATTGAAGAGCTCAGCGGGGATCCGCGCGGCGAGCTGAAATGGCTGCTCACGCCTAAGGCGGCCTAACGCCCCACCGCGCGTACCAGCCGCGTCGGCAGGGTCACAATGGCCCACAATAGGTGTAGTGCCCCGCCTACCGCGATGCCCACCAAGCGGAAGGGCAGCAGCAACAGGCATACCAGCGGATAGAGCACCAGCGCCAGCAGGGCCAGCGGCCAGCATGTGGGCACTCCCGGAGCGCTGAGCACCGCAATCGCGCTCCGGGCGGTGTCAAGGGGGGTGACTGGGTGTTATATTTGACTTGTCCGGGAATCGACAGGGGAATCCTGGGCAAAAGGGGATCGCTGACCGCAAGACGGAATAGGCAGCGAAAAGGAGGGTCCATGAATCTCGAAGTAAGACTTGACTGGCTATCTAAGACGCTTCACGCAATCGGCCTGCTCTTGGTGCTCACCTTGATGGCAGCCCCCAGCGGGAACGCTCAGGTATTGTATGGCACGCTGGTGGGCAACGTTACGGACGCCACCGGCGCAGGCATTCCGAACGCCGCCGTGAAGATCACCAACATGGGCACCAGCCAGGAGTGGAAGACCACCACTGGCGCGCTGGGGGCGTACTCCGTCCCCACGATTCCGCCCGGGGCCTATGAAGTGGCCATCTCTGCGCAGGGCTTTCGGGCGTTCACCAGACGAAACATCACGGTGACTGCCAATGCCACGGTTCGCGTGAACTCCAGCCTGGAGTTGGGCCAACTCACCGAATCGGTGGAAGTCAGCGCGGTAGCGGGCGGCCTCCAGACCGATACCATGGACGTGCGCGACGAGATCGCCAGGACTGAGCTCCAGAACGTCCCGGTTCCCGTGACCCGCAACTATCAGAACCTGCTGGTCACGGTGCCCGGCATCAGCCCGCCGCAGAATGCGCACTCCATCTCAGCCAACCCGTCCCGCGCGCTGATGATGAACGCCAACGGAACCACCGCCCAGTCCGTGGCGGTGCGGGTGGACGGCGCCACCACGTGGAATTCCTGGCTGCCGCACGTGAGCGGCTACGTGCCCGCGCTGGAAGCCATCGAAACGGTCAACGTGCAGAGAGGAAGCTTCGAAGCCGAGTTGGGTTACGCCGGCGGCGCCGCCGTCAATGTGCAGATCAAGAGCGGCACGAACGAGTTCCACGGTTCCGGCTTTTGGTTTCACAACAATCAGCACATGAAGGCCCGGCCCTATTTCCTGCCGGCCGACCGGGGCAAGGAGAAGCGGATTCTGAACCAGTTCGGCGGCACAGTGGGCGGTCCTATCAAGAAAAACAAGTACTTCTTCTTCGCCTCGTATGAGGGCACGCCGGACCGGCAGGCAAGTTTCCGGTTGGGCAGCGTTCCCACCACGCCCATGCGGACTGGCGACTTTTCGCTGGCCGCCCAGCCGATCTACGACCCGCTGACCGGCAATGCGGATGGTTCCGGGCGGACCGCTTTTCCCGGGAAGATCGTTCCGCAGGCCCGCATCAGCCCCATCATCAAGAAGATCGTGGACCTGACGCCGCAGCCCAACACGGGCGATGTGTCGAAGGTGGTCAACAACTTCTACGCCAGCGGCTCGTTCCTCTATGACCGGCACGTGCTGGACACCAAGCTCACCGGGCAGCTCACCGACAAGTTGAATGTTAACGCTCGTGTCAGCTACCTGGACTGGCACTTCGATAACCCGCCGCTGTTCGGACCGCTGGGGGGCACCGGCATCGAGAGCCGTGGCTCGTACGACGGCAAAGGCATCGGCCACACGGTGAGCATGACCTACTCTGGCGTCTATACCGTGACGCCGAACCTGGTGGTGGATGGCTACGTCGGCTACACGGTGATCAACAACGGCGTGGACGCTATCCGGCTGGATGAGAACCTGGGGCGGGACTTCCTGGGCATCCCCGGGACCAAAGGTGCTGACCGGTACTACGGCGGCTGGCCCGGCTTCAATGTCACGAGTTTCGATTCCTACGGGCGCGCTTTCTCCAACTCGCCCTGGAACCTCAGGCTGCCGCAGGCCCAGTATGTCGCCAGCACGGCTTGGGTTAAGGGCAACCACAACTTCCGTTTCGGCTGGGACGCGCTCTGGGTAGGGATGGACGGGCTGGAGCCGCGCGGATCGCCGGGGTTCTTCAGCTTCAACCGGGAGGTCACCGGCACGGTGGGTACTCCGGCCACAGAGTCGAACGCGTACGCCTCATTTCTGTTGGGCTTGCCCAACAGCATGGAGAGGCGAGTCCGGGCGGAGATGGGGGTGGTGCGAACCTGGGCTCATAGTCTGTACGCCCGTGACAAGTGGCAACTGACACCGAAGCTGACCCTATCACTGGGCCTGCGGTGGGACTACTTCGGAGTTCCGACCCGCGCCGGCAACCGCGGCCTGGAGATCTACAACTTCGACACCGACACCCTCAAGCTGTGCGGGGTCGGCAACCTGGCCAAGAACTGCGGCTTCAGCATGGGCAAGAAGTACTTCGCGCCGCGCCTGGGGATCGCCTACCGTCCGACCGAGAAGTTCGTTATCCGGACCGGTTACGGTATCGCCTGGGATCCGGTGAACATCGGCCGCAATCCGCTGCAAACCTACCCCATTCTGAGCATCGCCAATTTCCCTGCCGCCAACAGCTACCGGTATGTGACCGAGATCGCCAAGGGCCTGCCGGCCGTGGCGCCCCCGGACTTCGGCGACGGCAACATCAAGGTGCCCAAGACCGTCACCATGGAGCTGGCGGACCCGCATTTCCGCCGCAGCTACATCCAGTCGTGGAACTTCATGCTAGAGAAGGAATTCGGTGAGGGTTGGATCGCCGAGGCGGGCTACGTGGGCAACCGGCAGATAAGGCTTCAGAACCGGTGGAACGCGAACTATGGTTTCATCGGCGGCGGCACCGCCAGCCGAGTGCTCAGTACGAAGTTCGGAAGAACCGCCGATACGATCTTCGTCTCGGACGCCGGCGGTTTCCGCAGTTGGTACGACGCCCTCCAGAGCACGCTGCAAAGACGGTTCTCCAGCGGGTACATGCTCAGGCTGTCGTACACCTGGTCCAAGGCGCTGGGTCCGCGCGGCAACGAGAACGGCGTGGACGGCTACACGAACCACACTCCCGCCTACTGGCCACTGATCGCTAAGGTGGTGAGGAGCTACGACCGCACCCACACTTTCAACGCCTCCTTCGGCGCCGAACTGCCGTTCGGCCGTGGGAAGCGGTGGGCGACGGATCGCGTCGGGGCCGCGATTCTCGGCGGTTGGCAGGTGAATGGTCTGTTCACTGCCTACACCGGCGGTCCCTTCAGTGTGACGGCCTCGGGAGCTTCGCTGAACGCTCCCGGAAACAGCCAGATTGCCGACCAGATCAAGCCCACAGTCGAGGTCTTCGGCCGGCGCGAGTCATGGTTTGATCCGACCGCCTACGCGCCTGTGACCCAGGCGCGCTTCGGCAACTCCGGCTGGGACCAGCTTCGCGGACCTGGTCTGGCGAACCTGGATCTGAGCATATTCCGAACCTTCGGCTTCACCGAGCGGGTGAAGCTCCAGTTCCGCGCCGAGGCGTTTAATCTGTCGAACACCCCGCATTTCAGCAATCCGCGGAGCGACGTAAGTTCCAGCGGGTTCAGCGAGATCACCGGCGTGCAGAACACCGGCCGCGAAGGCATTGACGAGCGGTTCCTCCGGTTCGGGCTCCGGCTGAGCTTCTAGCTCCCCAGAAGGCCGGCAGCAGCCCGTCATGCAGGCCCTATGAATCGCCGCGTCTTCGCTGGCCTGCTGGCTTCGTGCGCCGATGTTGTCCGCGTGGCCGGCCGGACTGGCGCATCGGAGGACGCAGCCGGTGCCGACAACCTGAGGCTCTGGTATCGCCGCCCGGCCGAGCGCTGGCTGGAGGCTCTGGCCTTGGGCAACGGACGTGTCGGCGCAATGGCGTTTGGCGGCGTGCCCCTCGAGCGGATCGTGTTGAATGAAGACACGCTGTATGCTGAGGAGCCCAGCCAGCGCGAGGTCGCGCTGGACATCACAAGAGACCTCGATCGGGTCTCGCGCATGCTGCGCGAAGGCGACCTCGAGGAAGCCGAACGCTTTGTCACGAAGCACTGGCTCGGCAGGAGCTGGCCCTGTTATCAGCCCCTCGGTGAGCTGCGCCTGGATTTCGCCCACGATGGCGCATACTCGGACTACGTTCGCGAGCTCGATTTGCGGGACGCGATCTGCCGGGTGCGGTACAAGCAGAACGGCATTGCGTTCACACGCGAGTTCTTCGTCAGCCACCCCGATCAAGTGGGCACTATTCGCCTGACGGCCAGCCGCCGCGGTGCCCTGAGCTTCCGCGCGACCTTCAATTCCGTGCATCCCACGGCCCGGATGTCCGCGGGCGCGCCGGACCAGCTTGTGTTTCGCGGGCAGTTACCCGGCCTCGCGTTGCGGCGCACTCTGGAGTTCGTCGAGCAGAAGGGCGACCAATGGAAATACCCCGAGCTGTTCGATGAGCAGGGGCGCCGCCGCCCCCATGCAAAGCAAGTGTTGTACGGGGAGGAGGTGGGCGGTCGCGGGATGTTTTTCGAGGTCCGCTTGAAAGCCGCGGCGGAGGGCGGCCACGTCTCGGTCACCCATGACGGGCTACAGGTCCAGAATGCCAACGAAGTCATCCTGCTTCTTTCGGTGGCCTCGAGCTTCAACGGGTTCGAGAAGAGCCCGTCAAAAGAAGGACTCGACCCGGCCGTGCGCACGCGGGCCGAAATCGGCGCGGCTTCGCGCCGGACCTTCGCGCAACTGCGCGCCGCACACGTCGCTGACTACCGGCAGTTCTTCGACCGCGTAGCACTTCGCATCGGGGAGCCGTCCCCCGAAACAGCGCTCCCTACCGACGAACGGCTGAAGCGATTCGCCGAGGGCCGCGACCCGTCGCTAGCAGCGCTCTACTTCCAGTTCGGACGGTACCTGCTGATCGCCGGATCGCGCCCGGGCACGCAGCCGTTGAACCTCCAGGGCCTGTGGAACGTGGACGTGATCCCACCCTGGGCCGGCGCCTACACCACGAACATCAATGTGGAGATGAACTACTGGCCGACCGAAGTGGCCAACCTCTCCGAATGTCACGAGCCTCTGTTCCGGATGATTCGCGAACTGATGACGACCGGGGCGCGGGTGGCGAAGCACATGTACGGCCGGCCCGGCTGGGTGGTGCACCATAACACCACGCTCTGGCGCGGCGCCCAGCCTGTGGACAACGAAGCCTACTTTTCCTTCTGGCCGATGGCCAGCGGCTGGCTCTGCCAGCACCTGTGGGAGCACTGGCTGTTCAGCGGCGACCGCCAATTCCTCGCCGAGGTCGCCTATCCGGCCATCAAGGGCGCGGCCGAATTCTACTCCACGTGGCTCGTTGAGGACAGCGGCGGGTTTCTGGTCACGCCCGTCAGCAGCTCCCCGGAGAACCGGTTCAAAACGGTGGACCGGTACGGCCGGGAAGTTGACTTCGGCATCTACTACGGCGCAACCATGGACATGGCGATCATCCGCGAGGTGTTCCGGAACACCATCGAGGCGGGTGAGATCCTCGGCGTCGATGTCGCTTTTGGGCGCACGCTCGAAGCCAAGCTCGCCAAACTCGTGCCGTTTCGCACGGGCAGCCGCGGCCAGTTGCTGGAGTGGCCGCGTGAGGTGAAGGATGACCGGCAGGGCCACAACACCTCGCCCTTCTATCCGCTGCATCCAGGCAGCCAGATCACTCTGCGGGGCACCCCGGAACTCGCACGGGCGGTCCGCACGCTGGCCGAGGAGCGGCCGAAGAAGGGCGGCGGCTGGCCTTCGGCCTGGCACGTCAATCTGTGGGTGCGATTGGAGGAGGCCGAGCACGCCTATGAGTGCTTGGCCGCCGTGATTGGCAGGTCCACGCACGTCAATCTCTTCAACGGCAGCGGGGACCTGTTCCAGATCGACGGCAACCTTGGCGCTACCGCGGGCATCGCCGAGATGCTGCTCGAAAGCCACGCTGGCGCAATCCACTTGCTGCCTGCGCTGCCGACGGCGTGGCCCGCTGGACACGTGCGAGGCCTTCGAGCCCGTGGAGGTCTGGAGGTGGACATCTTCTGGCGCGGCAGCAAGCTGGCCCGTGCGATCTTGCGCGCGAAGCTCGACGGCGAGCACCGGCTGCGCATCCCCGCAGGGCAGACGATCCGCCAGATCCGGGGCGTGCCGCCGCAGAAGCCCGCGCCCCCGCCTGACGGGACCTGGGTTCTCAAGGTAAAGGCGGGCAGGCAATACGAGTTGATCGCCGAGCGAGCCTGAGGGAGGCCGCGCCGCTAGGCGCGCCCCACCGCCCGTAACAGCCGCACCGGCAGCGTCACCAGGGCCCACACGAGCTGCAACGCCCCGCCCACTGCGATCCCCAGCAAGCGGAAGGGCAGCAGCAACAGCCATACCAGCGGATAGAGCACCAGCGCCAGCAGGGCCAGCGGCCAGCAGATCACCAGCAGAAGCAACCACAGCAGGAAGGTCATCATGGTGTGGGCCTCACCGATCAACTACGCACCGGCTCGGGGGAAAGTTCCCGCCAGTCAGGGCTTCTTGACGCTCACCTCGCGGAAGTAGACCACTGAGCGGGCGTCGTGGTTTTGAAGACCGATGTAACCAATAGCCGGGCGCGGGCCGCGCGCCGGCTCGTACCACGCCTTGCGGGGCGGCACCGGCTGATCACCCTGGAACTCATTGACCTGCTCGCCGTTGAGCAGGACCACCGTCTTCTGCCCGTCCAGGAGGATGTCCATGGTGTTCCACTCCCCCGGCGGCTTCTGCGCGCGCTTGGAAACCTTGCTCAAGGAGTACAGCGCTCCGGTGGTGTGCCAGTCGTCGCCCCCGGCGTCGATTTGCACCTCGTAACCGTTGTGCACGGCGTACCAGGGGTCCTTGGGTGGTTCGGGCAGCCGGATGAAGACGCCCGAGTTAGCCTGGGCGGAGGCGGTCCTGTAAACGACCCGCAGCGTGCAGTTGCCCAGCTTCTCGCGGGCGTAGTAGAGCAGACCCATCCCGCCTTCGGTCTTCAGCAGGCCATCCTCGATCACGAAGCGCCCGGGGCCGACCATGGTCCAGCCTGACAGATCCTTACCGTTGAACAGCGGTTTGAAGTCGGCGGCCGCACTCAGGCCCGCCGCCAGCAGAAGCAACATGCCGCGCATGTCCCCATGATGCCAAAAAACCCGCCCACGGGGACAGACGGAACGTTCCCCAAGCTTGGGGACGGTTCCGTCTGTCCCCGCCAAACGTGGTAGCCTAGCTCTCACATGTCCGGACCCTCTGAGCCCACACTCCATCGCCGCCTGGGCGTGCTGAACGCGACCTCGATCAACATGTCGAACATGGTCGGGATCGGGCCGTTCATCACCATCCCACTGATCCTGCGCACGCTGGGAGGTCCGCAGTCGTACTTGTCCTGGCTGGTGGGAGTGATCATCGCGCTGGCCGACGGCCTGGTGGTGGCGGAGCTGGGCGCGGCGCTGCCCGCCGCCGGCGGCACCTACGTCTTCATCCGCGAGGGCTTCGGCCCGCGCACCTGGGGTCGCATGCTGGCCTTCCTGTTCATCTGGCAGTTGCTGTTTGCCGGGCCGCTGGAGATTGCCAGCGGCAACATTGGGCTAGCGCAGTACTTGAGAGTCTTCTGGCCCTCGATGACCAACTTTCAGATGAAGCTGGCGGCGGCGGGGGTCGGCGTGGTGCTGATCGTCGCGCTATACCGCAAGATCACCGACATCGCCAGGATCATGCTGGGGCTGTGGATCGTCATGATCGTCACCACTGGATGGGTGGTGCTGACGGGCGTGGTCCGCTTCAACCCCGCCTTAGCCTTCGAGCTTCCGCCCAACGCCTGGCAGTTCGACCTAACCTTCCTCGGCGGACTCGGCCAAGGCACCGCCAACGTGCTCTATCTGTTCTTGGGCTACTACCAGGTCTGCTACCTGGGCGCGGAGGTCAAGGAACCTGGACGCACCATTCCGCGCGCGGTGGTCTATTCCATCCTCGGCGTGACCCTCATTGACGTGGCCATCGCTTTCGGCTTCATCGGCGTGGTGCCCTGGCAGGAGGGCATGAAGTCGCAGTCCATCGGCTCGGTATTCATGGACCGCGTGTATGGCTCCTGGGCCGGTTACGTGCTGGCCGGCCTGATCATCGTCACTGCGTTTGCCTCCCTGTACGCGCTCTTGCTGGGCTACTCGCGCGTGCCTTACGCCGCTGCGCAGGACGGCGTGTTCCTGCGCTGGTTCGGCAAGCTCCATCCCCAAGAGTTTCCCCACCGCTCTCTGCTGCTGATCGGCGCCGGCGCCATCCTTGCCAGCTTCTTCTCGCTACAAGACGTTATCCTGGCGCTGATGGCGGCGCGCATCGTGATCCAGTTCAACGCGCAGGTGATTGCCTTGTTCCTCATCCGCCGCCGCCGGCCGGACATCGAGCGGCCGTTCCGAGTGTGGCTGTATCCGCTGCCGCCCCTGATCTCGCTGGCCGGGTACTTGTACGTGTTCGCCTCGCTGGGCTTGACGTTCATCCTGTTCGGGCTGCTGACTCTGCTGGCGGGCGTAGGGGTCTACTTGATCATGGCCTGGCGGCAGCGGGAGTGGCCCTTCCAGGCCGCGACCTGATTCCGATGCATACCTTCCGGCAGCTATGGCGTTGGCTGCGGCGGCGCGCCGGGGAGCGGCGCATCACGCGCGGCGGCTGGGTGTTCCTGGCGGGGACCGTCGCGGTGGGCGTTGCGGCCTTGCTGACCGGCAACAATCTGATGTTCCTGGTTCTGGCCGCCATGCTGGCCATGCTGCTGGTTTCCAACTTTGTGAACCGGCTTTCGCTGGCTGGCCTGGAGCTGGACCTGTTCTTGCCGGAGCACCTTCCGGCGCGGCAGAAGCTGCCCGCGCGGATCTGGGTACGCAACACCAAGCGCTGGACACCGGCCTTCTCGATTCACTTACGAGGCGCCGTGGGCAGCGTCTTCTCGCCGCTATATTTCCCAGTGCTGCCGGGCGGAGCGGTGGTCGAGGAAACCGTCCAGGTCACCTTCCCCCGCCGAGGCCCGCACTCTGAGGACGCTTTCCTGTTCGCTTCGAGCTTCCCCTTCGGTTTCCTCGAGCGTCACGCCCCGTTGGAGCTGCGCCGCCGGGTGTTGGTCTACCCCTGCCTTCAGCCCCAACCGGGCTTCGAGGACTTGCTGGTTGCGGTGCGCGGCGATCTCGAAGTGCACCAGCGCGGCCGGGGCCACGATTTCTACCGCATCCGCCCGTATGAAGCCTTCGAGAGCGCCCGCCACGTGGATTGGAAAGCCACTGCGCATACCGGCACGCTCGAAGTACGCGAGTTTGCGCGCGAG
>Ga0129298_10000694_pt1 | contig 13632 bp, 9 predicted proteins | sample I19B2metaG_FD_94707 | JGI IMG/M metagenome (GOLD analysis project Ga0129298, IMG submission 94707) | Lake sediment bacterial and archeal communities from Gulf of Boni, Indonesia to study Microbial Dark Matter (Phase II) - ​I19B2 metaG | ecosystem: Environmental > Aquatic > Freshwater > Lake >... | reverse complement strand
TTCGCGGTGATCCTCCCCTGCCGCGAATGAAATCTCTTTTCAATGGGTCGCCTGCGTAGTATAAAAAAATGATATTTGGGGCTGTAGCTCAGTTGGGAGAGCGATGCGTTCGCAACGCATAGGCCGTCGGTTCGATCCCGATCAGCTCCACCAAACCATAGGGAAGGGATGCACGCGCATCCCTTTTTTTATGCGCCATGCCTGACTGTATTTCGGAGGGATTTGGGCTGTTCACTCCCGGTTATATTCTGAGATGATTACGGCTATCTCCTCCTCCGACATCTCCGGCAGTATAAAGGCTCCGCTGCGATCCCGCTTCAGGTCGGCAATCCCTGGATAGCTACTCTCCAGACGCTTCAACTCTTCCGCCTGGCGCCTGACGGTCTTGAGGAGGCGGTGGTTCTCCTCTTCCAGGTTGTATTTCTCCATTGCCGAGCGGATGGCCAGCTTCAGTTCGATATCGTTCCACGGTTTGGTGAAGAAGCGGTAGATCTCCCCGCTGTTCACCGCCCTCATGGTCGATTTGGTGTTGGCATAGCCGGTGAGCATGATGCGCACGGTTTCCGGATGGCGTTGCCTGATGATAGAGAGGAACTCCGCTCCATCCATGCCGGGCATCCACTCGTCGGAGATTATCACCTTGAATCGCCTCTGGCCGATGAGCTGCAGCGCCTCCTCGCCGCTGGCAGCTGCCTGCAGTTCGTAAGGTTCGTCCATGAGCGACCGCTCCAGCGAGCTGATCACATTGGGTTCATCATCCACAATCAGTATGGCGTCGTTCATTGCAGCGCACTCCTCTTCTAGTGGTTTTCCGTCGCTTTTCCCGCTCTCGCTTCAGCTGCTCTGCTCTTTGCCCTTGCCGCAAAATGGGCAGGAAATCCACTCCTCCTCCAGGGGTATGCGGCATTCCCGGCAAAAATTCTGTCTAAAAACTCCGCAGTAAGGGCAGAAGAGAAACTTGGCATCCACCTGCCTTTCGCATGATGGGCAGAGCCGTTCATGGACAATCTGGGGGCCGATGACCCGGAGCAGCTCTTCGAGAGTGGTATCTCCGCGGTTGACCTTTTCGATCCCGTCCTCAATGAGGGTACGCATGCCGTTGGCGCGGGCCATCTCGAAAATATCGGACTCCTTGTAGGAGGTGCTGATGAAGCGGCGGAAGTCGTCGGTCATGACGAAGATCTCGAAGACCCCGGTCCTGCCGCTGAATCCCGTGCGGTTGCACTGCTCGCAGCCGCTGCCGATCGGAACTCCGTCGGGGAAGAGCTCTGCCGGGATCCGGAGCAGATCCAGGGTCTCTCCTTTGGGCGGGACCATGGTGATGCAGTGGCGGCAGATGCGCCGCACCAGCCTCTGGGCTATGACCCCCTCCAGGGCGGAGCCGATGATGTACGGCTTGATCCCCATGTCCATGAGACGGGTGATGGAGGCCACGGAGCTGTTGGTGTGCAGGGTGGAGAGGACCATGTGGCCGGTGAGGGAGGCCTTGAAGGCCACATCAGCGGTCTCGAAGTCGCGAATCTCGCCGACGAGGATGACATCCGGGTCCTGGCGGAGGGTGGCGCGCAGCACCTGGTCGAAGGAGAGGCCGATCTTCTCCCTGACGGAGACCTGATTGGCCTCTTCGAGGAAATACTCCACCGGCTCTTCGATGGTCTCGAAATTCTTGCTCCCTTCCAGCATGGCGGAGAAGATCGAGTAGAGCATGGTGGTCTTGCCGCTCCCGGTCGGGCCGGTGGAAATTATTACCCCCTGGGGCCTCTTCACCATGGTTGTGATCTTGCGCAGGTCGTCGGGGAGGACGCCTAGCTCCGGGAGACTCTTGATGGCGGCGCTCTTGTCGAGGATGCGCAGCACCATCTTCTCCCCGTTCAGGGTCGGCATTGACGAAACCCGCATGTCGACGACCCGCGTGTTCGCCCTGACCGTTATTCGGCCGTCCTGTGGACGGCGCCTCTCGGAGATATCCATCTTGGCGAGAATCTTGACGCGGGAGATCGTGGCCGGATGAAGGTCTGACGGGATCTTGATCTTGCTCTGCAGCATGCCGTCGATGCGGTAGCGCACCACCGTGTATTTCAGCTTGGGTTCGATGTGGATGTCGCTTGCCCGGAGGCGGATAGCCTCGGAGATTATGGCATTGACGATGCGGATGATGGGGGGCACTTCGGAGGAGCCGATCAGCTCCTGGATGTTGATCTCCTGGTCCTCCTCCTCGATGACGATGTCGATCTCGTCGAGGGGTTCGATCTCCTTGAGCTCCATCAGATGCTCATCAGCTTCTTCGTCCCCCTCCTCGTAGATCGTCCGGAGCTGGGAGAGGATCTCGGAGCTGGCGGCGATCACCGGGGTCACCTTGAGTCCGGTCATGAGGGAGATGTTGTCGCTCTTGTAGATGTCGGAGGGGTCGGCCATGGCGAGGACGAGCTTCTTGCCGTCAAGCTTTATGGGGAGCATCCTGCTCTTCTCGCACATGTCGCGGGGGAGAAACCGGCCGGTCATGGGGGGGATGACGATCTCCTTCAGGTCGACGTATTCGATGCTCAGGTGGTCCTGTAGCGCCTTGATTATCCTCGATTCGCTGACGAATCCCAGGCGGGTGAGTGTTTCGCCGAGGAACTCCCCTTCCGACATTTCGCTCTCCGCACGCTGCAGCTCCTCCTTTTTCAGGGCGCCGGCATTAACCAGTATGTTGCCGAGTACACCGCGGTTTTCATCGAACATCCCGGCATAGTTCCTGATCTTCAGCCGCTGCTTCTGGGTGATGTGCCTCAGGTGCCGGTTTTCCTGCATGAGGACATACTGTTGCAGGGCAAGGCTTACTGTGAGGCGCAGATCCTCGTCGTTCCACGGCTTGGTGATGAACTTGTATACCGCCCCATCCTTTACCGCCCCCATGATCGACTGGACATCGGCGTAGCCTGTGAGCATGATGCGGATAGTCTCAGGCCAGCGCAGCTTGATCTCCTTGAGGAGCTCCGAGCCGGTTACTCCGGGCATGCGATGGTCGGAGATCACCAGATGGACCCTGTCGCTGTTCATGATGGCAAGGGCCCTGTCAGCAGAGGATGCGGTTAGGATGCGGTAGTTCTCCTCCAGGAAGATACGTTGCAGGGCGGAGAGGACCGCATGCTCGTCATCCACGAAGAGAAGGGTGAACTGCTGCCCAGCGGTTGAGCACTCCAGCTCAATGGGGTCGCCTGTGTCGATTTCCGCGGGCTCGCCGCGGCTGAGATTTTTGAACAGTTCAGCGTAGCGTGACATCGCGGTTCCTTTGCCCTGGGAGCTTTATGGTGATGATCGTGCCGCCCGATGGGGGGGAGGCGACGTAGATGCTGCCGCCGTAGCCTGTGACGATGTCGTAGGCCACGGACAGCCCCATGCCGGTGCCGGCACCCACCTCCTTGGTGGTGAAAAAGGGGTCGAAGATCCGGTTCCTGATCTGCTCCGGGATCCCCGGGCCGTTGTCTGCGAAACTGATCGTCAGCGTCCCGTTTTCGTTTTGGGTGCTGACAATGAGGCGCAGCCCTTTGGGCCGCGCTTCGAGGGAGTTTTCGATGATATGGAGAAAAAGCTGGCAGATCTGGGCCGGGTTGCAGCTGAAACCTGGGAGTTCTGAGTAGTTTTTGACCACATCGGTATCCACGGAGAAGCGGTGCTCCAGCACCCCCAGGGTGCGGTCGATTTCGGCGTTAAGGTCGACGATCGCCATGGCTGAGTCGTCTATGTGGGAAAATCCCTTCAGGTCGGCGACTATCTTCTTTACCCGCTCCGCCCCCTCCAGGCTCTGGCCGATGAGTGAATCCAGGTCAGCGCAGATGGAGTCGAGCCTCAGCTCCTGCCACTTGCGGAAGGATCGCTGCAGGAGGCTGGCATGGGCCGGATCGCTTGCCAGGAGCGAGCCGTAGTAGTCGAGCATCGTTACCATTCGGCCGGCATAGCGCTTCAGGGTGTTGAGATTGCTGGTGATGAAGCCCATGGGGTTGTTGATCTCGTGGGCGATGCCGGCGGCGAGCTGACCCACGGAAGCCATCTTCTCCTGCTGCAGCAGGCGGGTGAGGGCACGTTCCAGTTTCGCTGTCCGCTCTGCCACCTGCTGCTCCAGGTTCTTCGTCAGCTCGCGGAGCTTCCCCTCCGAAATGCTCAGTTGCCGGTTGGTCTCCAGGAGCTCCTCGTATGACTGGTTGACCACCGTGGTGTGGATCTCGGTGGTGAGGATCCTTTTCAGGCTGGCCTTGACAAGGCTTTGCAGCGAGCAGCCGAGCAGCGCGGCGATGTCTGCGGGATCGACGCCATCGACTCCTCTCCCCCTGACAAGGAGGGTGCCGGCCTGCTCCCCCTCGATCATCACCGGGCAGCTCACTTCTCCCCCGTTGAAATTTCCCCCCCGTGCCTCCCAGATGGTCTCTCCGTCGCTGTCGAGGAGCGCGGCATGGCCGGCGCCTGCCTTGACCCCCCACTCAAGGAGCGGCATGACATCATCGGCGCAGATAATCTCTGCGAGCCGTTTTTCCGTGCCGACAATGAACTGTACCTGGTCCGTCATTCCCTGCTCCTGTCGGTCAGCCGCTCCACAAAGGAGCGCTGATCCAGGCCGTGCTCAGCCGTGAGATGATAGCGGCTGTCCAGGTGTGCATAGGTGAGCTCGATCAGCCTGGCAAACGTCTCCCATACCCCCCACCCCTGGAGCGCCGAGGCCATGATTACCGGTATCCCCGTCGACCTCCAGTTGTCGAGGATCTCCTCCTCCGGGACGATGCCGGCCATGTCCCGCTTGTTGAACTGGATGACGAGGGGGAGCTTGTCTATGTCAAGTCCTACCAGGGCCAGATTGCTTTCCAGGTTTTCGAAACTCGCCACGTTGTTGGCCGTTTCCCCCGTCTGGGAGTCGGCAATGAAGGCGACTCCGTCGGCACGCTGCAGGACCGCCTTGCGGGTGGCGTCGTGGCGGACCTGGCCGGGAACGGTGTATATCTTCAGCTTTATCTTCAGGCCGCTCGGGGCGACGAGGAAGAACGGGAGGAGATCGAAGAAGATGGTGCGGTCGTCGGCGGTGTCGAGCATCATCAGGTCCCCCAGCCCCTCCCGCGCCAGCAGGTCGTGCAGGCGCAGGAGATTGGTGGTCTTCCCCGACATGGCCGGCCCGTAGTAGACCAACTTCAGTACCATGCGCTTTTCCAGTTCATCATATTCGATCACTCTGGATCTCCACCGTCGTCAATCCTTTGCAAGAACAGGTCTACCAATGCCGGGTCTAGGCTGCACCCCTTGAGCTGTTCCAGGATGCCGAGGGCCTTGGGTCTGTTAAAAGCCTTGTGATATGGGCGGTTCGACGTCAGGGCGTCGAAGGTGTCGGCAACAGCCACGATCCTTGCCTCCAGTGGGATGGCCTCGCCTGCAAGACCCTCCGGGTAGCCGCTGCCGTCGAAGCGCTCGTGATGATGAAGGATGATGTTGATCACTGTCTTTGGGAGTTCCGCCTTTCTGGCCACTTCCGCCCCCCAGTGGGGGTGCTTCCTGATCACCTCGAAATCCCGCGGGCTCAGGACACCTTTGAAATTGAGCATGGACTCGGGGATGCCGATCTTGCCGCAGTCGTGCAGCCAGCTCCCATGCTTGATCGTCTCGACCATATCTTCCGGCAACTTGAGGCTCCTGGCGATCATCAGGGCATAGCTCGCCACCCGGTCGCAGTGTCCCTTGGTATAGCGGTCCTTGAGTTCAATGGTCTGGCCGAGGGAGCGGAGTACCGACTCATCCACGCGCCGGAGGGATTGAACCATCCGGTAGCGGTTTATCCCCTCGTGAATGGTCTCCAGCAGCCCCACATTGTCCCATGGTTTGACGATAAAGCGGAAAACCTCGCAGCTGTTGATAGCCTCTATCACCGTTGGCAGGTCTGTGTAGCCTGTCATGAGAATCTTTACCGTATCCGGTGAGATTGTCCTGGCGACCCTGAGCAGGTCTGTTCCGGTTGTCGACGGCATGCGGTGGTCTGAGACGATGACCGCAATCTCCTCCTTCTGCAGAATCTCCATGGCCATGGCGGCGCTTCCTGCCATCAGTGGTCGTATGGCGTCGTCGTCACTGCAGGCGCGCTCCAGGGATTTGAGGATGTACTCCTCGTCATCGACAAACAAGACGTTGACTGCCATGAATGCTCCTCCTGGTTACCCAGTTGTCACCGGGATTCTTACGGTGAAGGTCGTCCCCTGGCCAGGGAGGCTCTCCACGCTGATCTCGCCGTGGTGCCGTTTGATGATGTCGTAGCTGATGCTCAGCCCCAGGCCGGTCCCCTTGCCGACCTCCTTGGTGGTGAAAAACGGCTCGAAGATCCTGGCCAGGCTCTCAGCAGGGATGCCGCAGCCGTTGTCGCTGATGGCGATCACCACTTTTTCATCCACGTGACGGGTGTGGATGCCGATTTTCCCCTCCCTGTCGATGGAATCGGCTGCGTTGACGAGCAGGTTCATGAATACCTGGTTGAGCTGCTGGGGGTAGCATCTGACCTTGGGAAGCTTGCCGTAGTTCCTGTCCAGGACCGCCTTGTATTTTATCTCGTTCCAGACGATGTTGATGGCGCTATCCAGGCACTCTGCGATGTCGATCAGTTTAGCTTCTCCTTCATCGGAGCGGGAGAAGCTCTTCAGGTCCTGGACGATGGTGCGGACCCTGCCGGCTCCGTCTAAGGACTCGGTAATCAGCGGTGAGAGGTCGGCCAGGATATGGTCGATCTTCAACTCCTGGCGCAGCTTGGCAAGTTCTTCCCGGGCACCATCGGTTAGCAGCGGGGCGCAGGCTTCAGTCTGATGGCTGATGAAGGTGGCCAGCCTGCTTACGTACTTCCCCAGGCTCTCCAGGTTGCTGGAGATGAAGCCGATTGGGTTATTGATCTCATGGGCGACGCCGGCGGCCATCTGGCCGATGGAGGCCATCTTCTCCCTTTGCAGCATCTGGGCCTGGGTTGCCTGCAGCTCCTTGTAGGCGTGGGAGAGTTTCTCGGCGGTTCGCTCCAGTTCGCTCGTGTCGATGATGGTAATGACCTCCCCGGCTAGCGTCTCGTTCGCAGGATCGGTAAATGGGTATGAGTTAAGGATGAAGCACCTGCCGCTCTCCCCGTGGCGGATCTTGGCCCCCTGGGGTGGGGCCGGGGGGAGGTGGAGGCCGTTGCCCTCCAGGAGTCCGCGCCAGTCGCTGCCTACCATATTCTGGTAGCTTGTGGAGCAGAAGTCTCGCAGCGCCCGGTTGCAGCGCTTGATCCTGCCGGAGTGGTCTGTGAGGATGACGATGTTGCCGATGCAGTCCATGGTCCGTTCCCACTCCGCCTTGATTGCCTCCACCTGATGAAGCAGGCTTTTCAGCTCCTCGTTGCGGGTATGGAGCTCCCTGGTCCTCTGCGCCACGGTCTCTTCCAGGGTGGCCAGGTAGTTCTGTTCCAGCTCCAGAAGGGTGACGTGCTTGACCGCTTTTTCCAGGGAGATGAAGAGCTCCTGCATGTTGATCGGCTTAACAATGAAGTCGAACGCCTTCTCCCGTATGGCCATCTCCACCGTTTCCAGGTCGGCGTAGGCGGACATGAGGATGAACGGCAGACTGGGATTGAGGCGGTGGCTCAGCTCCAGTAGCTCATGGCCGGAGATCTCCGGCATGCGCACGTCGGCAAGCACCACGTCAACGGCGGGCTCCCCGTCACGCAGCAGTTGCAGGGCCTTTTGTGCGCTGTCGGCTCCCAGGACGCGATACCCTTTTTGGGTCAGGGGTGGCGTAAGCATCTCGATGATCTGCAGATTGTCGTCCACGACGAGGACCGCGCACCTTTCCGAAGTTGTCATGTTAGCTCCTTTTCATCTTGAGCTAAACTATACCAAATGCCGGTGAAATTGCTTGGCAAGCACCTATTTTGGCGGAGGTGGAGACAATTGCCGCTACACTCCAAGCATCCGTCATGCTATTCTTCTGCAGCGATGCAATCCAGATGAGGGTGGTCCCAATGCTTGTCGAGGCAATGGAAAACAGGGTTATCGATTTCGAGGATGCCTACCGGTCGGCCAATCCGGCCCAGAGAGGGGCGATCGACCGGACCGAGGGGGCCTTGCTGGTGGTGGCCGGCCCGGGCACGGGCAAGACACAGATCATTGCCGCCAGGATCGCCCGGATAATCAGCCGGGGAAGCCAGCCGGAGAACATCCTCTGCCTCACCTACACCGATGCGGGGACCATAGCCATGCGCGAGAGGCTCCACGCCTTCATCGGCCCGACCGCCTACCGGGTGGAGATCCTCACCTTTCACGCATTCTGCAACATGGTCATCCAGGCAAACCCCTCCTTCTTCGGCTACAACGACCTGCAGCCCGTCTCCGAGCTGGAGAAGCGGGCTTTCGTCAAGGAGGTGCTGGACTCCCTTCCCCACGACAACCCCCTGGCCAGGGTTTCCGGCGACCTGTACGGCGACGCCGCAAACCTGCTGCAGCTCTATGCCGACATGAAGAGGGAGGACTGGCGGGCCGATGATGTCATCACCGCCACGGATGCCCATCTGCAGGAGCTGTTAGAAGACCCCTCCATGCGGTACAGCCGCAGGTACACCGACAAGAAGAGCGGTAAAGTCTACCAGCCCGGGGACCTGAAGGTGGATGCCTATGAGGCGAAGAAGAAGAGCTTTGAGCGCCTCAAGGCGGCTGTCGGCAGCTACGCCGCCTACCAGAAGGTGCTCCTGGGGAACCGGCGCTACGACTTCGACGACATGATCCTCTGGGTGATTGCCGCCTTCCGGGAGAACCCGGAGCTCCTCCTCGACTACCAGGAGCGCTTCCACTACGTGCTGGTGGACGAGTACCAGGACACCAGCGGCGCCCAGAACGAGATCGTCGACCTCCTCATGGAGTACTGGGACGACCCGAACCTCTTCGTCGTCGGCGACGACGACCAGTCCATCTACCGCTTCCAGGGGGCGAACATCGAGAATATCCTCACCTTCCACGGCCGCTACTCGCCCCAGGTGATCCCCCTGACCCGGAACTACCGCTCATCCCAGCAGATCCTCGACGCCGCCACCTCCCTGATCGCCGTCAACAGCCAGCGGCTTGCCGGGAGCGGCGGCCTTGGGGTGGAGAAGGATCTGCTCGCCAGCCGCCCCGACGGGGGGGTGCCGGAGGTGAGGCTCTACCCGACCCTGCTGCAGGAGGCCCTCGGCATAGCCATGGAGATAGGCGAGCGCCACTTGAGGGGTGAGGAGCTGGGGAGGGTGGCGGTCCTCTACCGCAACCACCGCCAGGTGGAGCCGCTGGTGGCCTACTTCACCGCCAGGGATATCCCCTTCTCCATCCGCCGGCGGGAGGATGTGCTGCAGGCCCCCCTGGTTCGCCAGCTGGTGGCCATCTGCCGCTACCTGCAGGGGGAGAGCGTCCGCCCCCACGGGGAGGAGCGGCTCCTCTTCCATATCCTCCAGTTCCCCACCCTCGGGCTCTCACCCCTTGAGGTGGCACGGCTATATGCCCTGCGCAGCGGCGGAGGGGGGGAGGGGCATCCCCTGCCTGTCAGGGAGCTGCTCCGCCGTCACGACGGGTTCGCGGCAGTTGCCGAGCTGATCGAATCCCTCCTCGCCGCCATGGCCGGCATGACCCTGCAGGAGCTGGTGCAGGCGGTGATCAACCGCTTCGGCCTGCTGGCCCACGTGGAGAGCGCGGCCGCCACCATCTGGAACCTGGAGGTTCTCAACACCTTCTACGACTTCGTCAAGGAGGAGTGCGCAAGGAACCCACGCCTCACCCTGGGGGAGTTCATCGCCATGCTGGAGCTGATGGAGAGCCAGCAGATCAAGCTGCCGGCGGAGAGGATCGCCATCAACAGCCGGGGGGTGAACCTGATCACCTGCCACTCCTCCAAGGGGCTGGAGTTCAGGACGGTCTATCTTCTGGGATGCGTCGAGAGCGAGTGGGAGAAGAAGCGCTCCGCCCCATCCTTCGCCATCCCCCCCAACATGCTCCATCTGAGGCGCAGCGCCGAGGAGAGCGCGATTGAGGAGCTGCGCCGACTCTTCTACGTGGCCATGACCAGGGCGGAGGAGGAGCTGGTTATCAGCCATGCCGGCCGGGACAACAACGACAAACTCCTGGCGAAGAGCCGCTTCGTCGCCGAGGTGGAGCAGTCGGGCCTGGTGGCCATGAGCTCCAGGCAGATGGAGGCTGGAGAGCTGGAGGAGGCGATGGGGGCCATCCTGCGGGAGCCTGCCGAACAGGGGGGGAGCATCTTCGCCTCCGATTTCGTCGGCGAGCTGCTCAGGGATTACAAGCTGAGTGTCACCCACCTGAACGGCTTCCTCAAATGCCCAAGGGCCTTCTTCTACACCCGGGTGCTGCGGGTGCCGGAGCCGCGCAACGGGGCGACCGCCTTCGGCAGCAGCGTGCACGAGTCCCTGGAGTACCTCTTCTCCTCAATGCTCAGGTTCCCGGCCAGGGCCTTCCCCCCCAGGGAGGAGTTCATCCGCTTCTTCACCCGGGAGATGGAGAAGCGCCGCGACTCCTTCACCGAAGTGGAGTTCGGCCGCCGCCTGCAGAAGGGGGGTGTTATCCTTGAGGCGCTCTACAACCGCTTCATCGACAGCTGGCACAAGGAGGTCCTCCTGGAGAAGAGCTTTTCCGCCACCCTGGAGGGGGGGGTGAGGATCAACGGCCTGGTGGACAAGCTGGAGAAGCTGACCGGCAACCTGGTGAACCTGGTTGACTACAAGACAGGCAGGTATGACCGGAAGAAGTTCCAGCCCCCAGATCCGGCCAGGGTCGCCAAGGCGCTGGAGGCGGGGAAAGAGCCGGCCTTCGAGGACCTCTACGGCGGCGACTACTGGCGCCAGGCGGTCTTCTACAAGATCATGGTCGAGTCGGCGGGGGACCAGTCTCTGGCCGTCTCCTCCGCCGAATTCCTCTTCGTCGAGCCCGACGAGCGGAGCGGGGAATTCATCAGCCAGCGGGTGGAGATCGAGCCTGAGCACGAGGAGATCGTCAGGGGGCAGATAGCAAGCGTCTACCGGCGCATCATGAACCGGGAGTTCGACCAGGGGTGCAACGATAGGTACTGCGACTGGTGCCGGCAATAGCCCCTGCCCCATGGCGGAAAAAACCGTTGACAATACTCTAGCTCAAGGGTATAAATATAAAAACTATAGCACTTGTAGGTTATCATGATTTCAATGCGCAGCAAATACGCCCTCAAGGCGCTCGGCTACATGGCCAGGAACCCGGAGAAGGAGTCGTTCCTCATTGCCGAGATCGCCCAGGCCGAGGGGATACCCAAGAAGTTCCTCGAGGCGATACTCCTCACCTTGAAGAACAACGGCATCCTCTCCAGCCGCAAGGGGCCCGGTGGCGGCTACGCCATGGCCAAGGCGCCGGCAACGGTGACCATCGGTGCCATCGTCCGCTCCTTCGAGGGGGACCTGGCGCCGGTGCAGTGCCTCAGCGAGACCGCCCATGCCAGTTGCCCGGAGTGCGGTGACGAGGATACCTGCGGCATAAGGCTGGTGATGGCCGACGTCAGCCAGGCAGTCTCCTCTGTGCTTGACACGGTGACCCTTGCTGATATGCTGCAGAGGAGCGAGTTCGAGCGCCAGAAGCGTCAGCAGGTCGTGGACTTCGCCATCTAAAATTTTTTGCCGGCTAAGTCTAGTTTGAATATAGGATATAGCGTTTAACCATACACCCCGCAAAGGAGAGACCGCAATGGCACGAATCTATGAAGACAATTCCCGTTCCATCGGCAACACCCCCCTTGTCCGCCTGAACCATGTCACCAATGGTGCGAAGGCCACCGTGCTCGCCAAGATCGAGGCGCGCAACCCCGCCTACTCCGTCAAGTGCCGCATCGGCGCCAACATGATCTGGGACGCGGAAGAGCGCGGCATCCTGGGGCCCGGGGTGGAGATAATCGAGCCTACCAGCGGCAACACCGGCATCGCCCTCGCTTACGTGGCCGCGGCCAGGGGGTACAGGCTGACCCTGACCATGCCGGAGACCATGAGCATCGAGCGCCGCCGGGTGCTGGCCGCCCTCGGAGCCAACCTGATCCTCACCCCCGGTGCAGAGGGGATGAAGGGGGCCATCGCCCGGGCGGAGGAGATCGCCGCTTCCGACCCGGAGCGTTACTTCCTCCCCCAGCAGTTCAAGAATCCGGCAAACCCGGCCATACACGAGAAGACCACCGGCCCGGAGATCTGGGACGACACCGACGGTGGCATCGACGTCCTCGTCGCCGGGGTCGGAACCGGGGGGACCATCAGCGGCATCTCCCGCTACATCAAGCAGACCAGGGGGAAGCAGATCCTCTCCGTTGCCGTGGAGCCGAAGGAGAGCCCGGTCATCAGCCAGAAGCTGGCCGGTGAACTCCTCAAGCCCGGCCCCCACAAGATCCAGGGGATCGGCGCCGGCTTCATCCCCGACACCCTCGACCTCTCCGTGGTGGACCGGGTGGAGCAGGTGGGGAGCGACGAGGCCATCGACTTCGCCCGCAGGCTCTCCCAGGAGGAGGGGCTGCTGGTCGGCATCTCCTGCGGCGCGGCCGCCGCGGCCGCCGTCCGCCTCGCCTTCCAGGAGGAGTTCAGCGGCAAGACCATCGTCGTCGTCTTCCCCGACGGGGCGGAGCGCTACCTCTCCACCGCCCTTTTCGAAGGGGTCTAGGGGAACCCGCAGGATCTCTCTATCGGGATGTACGGATACGCCCGGGGTGCGAGGATTTGAACGCCCCGGGCGTATTTTGTCGTCGAGGAGGGGGCGTTGGAGGTGTAGAAGTCTATAATGTTTATGGGTAAAATGTAAATTAATTGACGCGCGGCATTATTTTAACTAGTATGGTGATCTCGGGCAGTCGACTGCTCCTGGCAAGGGTGTCCTAGATCAGAGGGAGGTTTGGCAGATGGCGATTGATCCGCAAAAATTGAGGCTGGAGGGGATCTACCCCCAGAGGCAGGGCGATTTCTACATGCAGCGCATCAAGCTCCCCGCCGGGGTGATCTCCGCCCTCCAGGCCCGTAGGGTGGCGGAGATTGCCGGCCGCTACGCCCGGGGGACGGTGCATCTCACCACCAGGGGGAGCATGGAGCTCCACTGGCTGACGGCGGAGACTCTGCCGGTAGTAGCCAGGGAGATGGCCTCCGTCGGCCTGATCAGCCGCGGCGCCTGCGGCGGCGCGGTGCGGGGGGTGGTCTGCGGCTCCCTGGACCTGGCCGTATCGACGAAGCTGGAGGGGGTGGTGCGCCTGATTCACAGCCACTTTTCCGGCAACCCCCGCTTCGAGAGCCTGCCAAAGAAGTTCAAGATCGCCGTGGAGGCAGACATCACCAGCGGCCGGCACCTGATCCAGGACCTGGCCCTGGTGCCGGTGGATCTCGCCGCCGACGAGCTTAGCTTCAACGTCTGGGTTGCCGGCGGCCTGGGGCGCCAGCCGACACCGGCCTTCCTCCTGGCCGGAGATATCCCCCTCGACAGGGTGATCGGCATGGTGGAGGCGGTTGTCCGGGTTTACGCGGCCCACACCCCTGCCGGCAAGCGCCTCAAGCACCTGGTGGCAGAGATCGGCCAGGAGGAGCTGCGTCGCCTGGTCCTGGCCGAGCCGTCCGCCGGCGAGGCGCTCCCCACCGTGGCC
>Ga0129298_10000693_pt1 | contig 13675 bp, 12 predicted proteins | sample I19B2metaG_FD_94707 | JGI IMG/M metagenome (GOLD analysis project Ga0129298, IMG submission 94707) | Lake sediment bacterial and archeal communities from Gulf of Boni, Indonesia to study Microbial Dark Matter (Phase II) - ​I19B2 metaG | ecosystem: Environmental > Aquatic > Freshwater > Lake >... | reverse complement strand
TCAAACATTCCACGCTTGACAGACCATGTCGCGTCCACCACTACCCTGACAGGTCCTCCGCGTTCCATGAGTCGTTCCGTCAGGTCCCTCAGTAATTGGCTCGTCTTGAACTCGTTCAGCCGCTCTTCTGCCGTTGTGAACGCTTTATAGTCCGCTATTGCCAGGGAACGGTCGGACTGGTACCTGTCCACGGAGATCCCCCAGTGTCGCATGGCCTCCCTTACCTCATCGAATGCCTCGTGCTCAGTCACGTAGAACGCTACTCCGTGTTTCTCAAGGGCTACCTGGAGAAAAGGGAACACCAGCTCACGTTTCGTATTAGTGTTGGAGTAGAGCAGCACGGCGTGATCGTTGGGAGCTAGTCCCTGCAATGTTCTGACAATGTCAGACGCTTCCAACCTAGCTCAACTAGACGTTGGTGCTAGCACATATTTGACGATATGCCGAGGCGTTTTAGAAATCACGGAGGTCACCGAGGGGGAAGCTGATCGGTAACGGCAAGACACGCTGTCCTGAGACGTGCTGCCGCGATGCTGTCCTAATCTGCTTTCAGCTGGGAGGGTTTCCTGATATCTTCTGAAAAAAGATGCATGCTTTTCTAGAGCTGCTGAAAGCCCACTCTAGATACCGGAGTAGAGAAGTTCCACAGAACCAGTGGAATGGCTTTGCTGGTTCACTGAACCACTGTGAGAGAACGGCTTGCCCCTACCGATAGACGTTCTTGATCATGGAACTCTCGTCAGACAGCCGCTATTGCACTGTTTCTGTAAGCAGAGCTTAATCCTCCCGGCGTAGAAGGCCAAGAAAGATAGGTCGCAAGATTTGAGAAAACTAGCTCTTGGAACTCTCGTTATCGTACTAGTTGTGATGATGACAAGTTCCGTTCTTGCGGATGGAGCGTTCGATCAGTGGGGATACAATAGAACCGCGCTTGTCTTCGATGGCTGGTATGTCAACGCCTATGCCGGCCGTCCAGGGTATTATCCCGGACCTGACGCGACTCCGTATATTGGTGTAAGAGGCGACCCCTGCGGAAACATAGACTCATACTTCGCCGATGTCCGCGTCAAATGTGACCCGGCAACTGGATCGCCTACGAATCCTAAGAAGTATCCATATGCCTACAACGTGCTACTACAGATCAACGTGAACCAGGCATGGGATGAGGCCACTCACGGCAAGGCACCTTGGACTCCTGACGCTTGGCTCACGAATCACATGATTGGATGGTACCTCGGCGAGGACGGAAGGGTGCACCAGTGGGAGTGGTTCCTGAAGATAGTGTGGATCGGACCCGGGGGTTCAAGCAGCCCATATTGGCGACCAGGCGGAGATGTCATCAAACTGGGCAAAGACGACAGCTTCGAAGTCATTGAAAGTGTCTACAATGACCCCTACGGAGGCTTTCAAGGGATAGAGACTCTTGCGATTCCGGCAGGCCTTGCCTGCGGTTGATGGTCGGGCGAACGGCCACTCTCCGTACTCGTGAGTTCTTGTGCTGCAAAAGGTGTCAGGTAGGAGCCTCAATGAGCCAGCTCTCCTTCTCACTGATGGACCTCGTGGACATCCTCGGCAGTCTTCCGTGGCATCTGATGACCCGTGTTATCGCGTTGGCTTTAGTGTGGTTAGTGACATGTCTGGTTCAGGGTCATCGTAAGGGCCACATTCTGGCAGTTCTGATCCTGAGTAGCGGCAAGCCTCTATGGTACCAGGGGAAAGACGCATTCGGCGTGCACAGCTACATCTTCAGCAGAACCGGTTAGTTGGTCGATTCGAGTGCTACTCCGCATGCAAAAGACTCAGTCTTGAACGCCGAGGTCAATCATATCTGTTTCCCCGAGCAATTCGGACAGAACTCGGCTCCCTCGGATATCTTGGCTTCAGAATGGATACAGTATTCCATGCCGGGTAAGACTGCCAGTGTGACGGCCGGAGGTGGCCGGTGTGCAGGAGCTGGCTGGCATACCCGAGCTGGTGCGGCAGCTTTTCTTCGCTTCATAAGAAGTAGTAGGAAGACGATCACGATGGCTACTGCTATGATGACTCCGATCATGATGTACGGCATCGTATTGTCAGTACGCCATTCGGCACAGACAGTCTTTGGTTCGTTCATTACAATGGATCCGGTCGCGTAGTAGCGGTCGAGTCTCCGCACCAATGATCGCGTCGTCGTCGACGACGACGAGAATGCTCCCCCTCCTCATGACGGTTCAAATCTTGATGCCTGCACCAGCCTACCGAACAGGACGGTCGTGGTATCAGGCTCAGGCTCAACTCTTTCGGCGCAGCCATATTGTGGCTTCACGTCTAGTCACTCGGGTCTTGTTGGGCCTACGAGAGGTACAGGCTTCGTATGCATGATCGCTATTGATGGCTCCATCGCGAATGCGTGGTTTGTAGTTGCTGCCGGGGCGAGCGGATCGCATTCGGTGGCAGTCAGGTATGATATGGGACGCCGCGTGAGTGCTCCGGTCGGGTTTAGCGCGGACTGCCTGGCGGCGAAGCTGCTGTTGGCGGCGTCTTGATGCCCGTGAACACGCTTGCAGTCTTGGCGCCGTGGCTTGCCTTGATCGGCCTAGGCGACTGCATCGGCGCGGCTGCTGTGGCCGTCAGGAGAGTACAGAGAAGCTAGGGTCTCTGTCACACGCACGTCCTCACCCTCAAATGGTAAATGGTAAATCTCACTGCCAAAGATTGAGGTCACAGTGTCACATGGGCAGAATAGTCGTCCAGTCCCAAGAAAACGGACCTTACTTGGTCATCGTTGAGGGCAAGCCATTGGCATCTCTCTGCAGATGTGGTCTGTCGGGCACAAAGCCGCTTTGTGATCGAACCCATGAGAGGGTCGGACGTACTGATTTAAGCGCGCCTGTCATGGAATCGGAACCCTCGGTCTCTCTTGGAGCGACGCCTCTCGAAAGACCGGAGAAGACGAGCGCTGGGATTGTCGAAACGCCGAAAGTGTGCATAGGCTTTCGGTCGGAGGAACCACCGCTCTGGCAGATGAACGGTCAAATCACCGAGAGCAAGGGCACGCCCGTTAGCAAGGCGTGCAACAGCTTCGGCGACGGCATAGGTCCGTACAAAGAGCACTACTGCTACAAGGTTCACTCCCCGCACGCGGGTATCCACTGCTACGTGAGCATCCCGCTTGGCCCAAGCGTCAATGAGATCAGAAAACTCGCTTGGGTTGGGGTACAGTGGATGCAAGAATCCAGATTCATCCGAGTCAAGTCTACTTCAGGCGATGTCACGGACTATTCCCTGGAATCCTTTCGGAGATTGTTGAGAGGCGAGAAGACAAATTTCAGAGTGATTCACCACATAGTATACAAAGGTCCTTATTCCACGCCCCATTTGGGAACGCACAATCTCACTGTTACAAGGGAGCTAATACCAGGCTTTCTTGGTGTAGGCGCAATACGAAGGACAGGTTGGGCTCACGAAAGTCCACGGTTTGGTGAGTTCTGCTACAGCTGGAGAGACGGTTCGCCTGGCATAAGGGTACTAAGGTATTCGCTCCAGAATGCTTGAATGCTTCGTTTTCTGGGAATGATGGGCAACCGCTGGCAGGTTAGAGGACGGAAGAGAGGACGCGAATGTGAGAAGAAGTAAGCAGCAGGACAAGGCTGGGGGGAGGAGCAACAACGATCTCCCTGAGTCGGTAGTACGATCTCCCTCTTGATGCTTGGGCTCCCCACAGAACTCAGGGCAAATCAAGACAAAGCTCGATCTTCTGCGAGAAGAATCCAAGCATTCAAAATCTCCAGTAACCATTCCGTAGGAGAGCGATGTCAAGCATGCCTGAAGATTCTGCGCTTGGCGAACGCGACATTATCGACCTCATCGTGAGAAGACTCGACATAATGCCTCGCATGCCCGTACCGTTTGGTGACGATGTCTCCGCCGTGGACATCGGAGACGGTAGGCTCGCGGTCCTCAAGTGCGACATGCTAGTTGGACGGACTGACGTTCCAAGAGGTATGACTCTGAGACAGGCCGCGAGGAAAGCTGTTGTGATGAACGTCAGCGATCTGGCGTCGAAAGGGGTTCAGCCCCGCGTGTCGATGGTCTCGCTCGGGCTTCCAAGGTCCAGCACCTCCCAAGATGTCGGGGAGATCGCTGACGGTCTGAATGAAGGAGCGCGCCAATACGGCGCCTACGTCATTGGGGGCGACACAAACGAATGCGATGACCTCGTAATTGGCTGCTACCTATTCGGCCTCGCGAGACGAGGTGAAATAATGAGAAGAAGTGGAGCAAGACCTGGCGATCTAGTGGCGGTCACCGGGGAGTTCGGAAACACCATCGCCGGGCTCAAGCTGCTTTCGTCTCGACTAGAGATTCCTGTATCGCTGAGGGATAGTTTACTTGCGAGCATCTACATGCCCAGGGCACGTCTCAAGGAAGGCCTCGCACTTGCTCGCACTCGAGCTGTCACCGCGTCGATGGACTCGAGTGACGGGCTTGCGTGGAGTCTTTACGAGATTGCGCGGGCAAGCTCAGTCGGTATCGAGATCGAGGAGTTGCCGATCGCAAGCGCAGCCGCAGAATATGCCCGCCTGAGTGGCAGCGATCCATTTGACCTAGCACTCTATGGAGGAGAAGAGTTTGAGCTCGTTATGTCCCTCAGAAAGAACACATGCAAGCGAGCGCTGAAAGCCGTGGACTCTCTGCGAATCATCGGACGGGTCACGTCAAACGCCGGAACCGTCACACTCTCACAGCACGGAAAGCGAACACTTGTCAAACCCGTCGGGTGGGAACACTTCACATCGGATAGCTCTTGACTTCAGCATTCGACAACAGAATTCCATCCTTCCAGCGCAGTATTCCGGTCTCTCGACCTTCCGGGCAAGCATTATAACGCGCAAGCAAGCCTAGCCGACTAAAGCTGGAGAAAGAGTTGAATTCCGAAGCGGCCATGACGAAACTCAAGACATCCGTCATCAGCGGTCAGGAGGAAGACGCCGAAAAGGCTGCGCGTGAGATCCTAGACATCGGCATCGACCCAATGGAAGTATTGGAGAAACATCTCTTTCCGGCCATGAAATCTGTCGGCGAGAAATTCGAGACTGGAGAGTACTTCTTAACCGATTTGATGTCTGCAGCTGATGCCATGAAAGCAGCGTCGCGCATTCTGACCAGCAGGATAAAGGAAGCCAGCGGACGCGAGATGACGAGAACCAAGACGGGTAGAGTGCTGATAGGGACCGTTTCAGGAGACATTCATGACATCGGAAAGAACATCGTATCGCTACTACTGGAGGTCAACGGCTTCGAAATCCACGATCTGGGGAAAGACGTCGACTCTATGAAGTTCATAGAAAGAAGCAGCGAAATAGACGCAGATATCATGGCCTTGTCCGCTCTGATGACAACCACGAAGCCAGCGCAGAAGGAAGTAATGGATCTCCTCAACGAGATGGGTACGCGCGAGAAATTCGTGGTAATGGTCGGAGGAGCTCCCACATCGAAAGAGTGGGCTGAACAGATAGGAGCGGACGGATGGGCGGAAACCGCTGAACAGGCGGTCAGAGTAGCTCAAGAGCTCATTCATTGAAGGTGATCTCATGACTCCTCCATGGAGAATCAACGAGGTATTGGACAGAGCAGAGACTGGGCCGATCTGTCTCGAGAAAGACTTTGAACGCAAAGTTCTGGTTCCTAAACTCAAAGACGTGACCAAGCAGTACAGCATCAAATTCGATTCCGAGAACCTTGTGCCATCCGATGACTCACTCGCAGACGACCTTTGGAAAGCTGGCCTGGAACTGTACTTGGAAGTTGGAACGCTCTGCACGAGCACACATAGAAGGATCCTTTTTGATGAAAGCGAAATACGCGAAGCGATGAAGAATTTCCAAGGAAGATTTGTTGTAGGGGATGTAAGAGATTCAAGGGAGCTGTCCCAAAGGAAGATCGAAGATACAAGAAAACCATTCTGTCTGTTCAGTCCTGACATCACCTGTGATGAAGAACTGTTCATCCCAATGTCGATGGCATACCTGCAAGAGCCGCTCGCAGACGGCGTATGCGCTCCAATCCTAGAAGAAGTGGAAGGTCGAAGCATCAAGACTGGCGCACCGATCGAAGTCAAAGGCGCCGTCGCTCACGCCATGATGCTCAGAGAAGCAGCAAGGAGAGTCGGTAGGCCCGGAATATTCCTGCAGGGGGTGGGAACCGCACAGTCCGACGCCGCTCAGATAGCAGCCAGCAATCCCACCTGGGGAGAAAGACTGAATGACGGCAGATTTGTAGCCTCCATATCCGAGCTGAAAATCGATTACGGCCTGCTGAACAAGATGGTTCACTTTCATCAGTACGGTTGCTTTGTTGGTGCACTAACGGGCCCCATGCTGGGCGGATACTGCGGCGGACCTGAAGGTACGGCAGTTGTTGGAACAGCCTATCACATTCAGGGGCTAATGGTGAATCAGGCCCATTATCTGAATTACTTCCCGTTTCACATCAAGTACATGCACAACACGACAGGAGATCTGCTCTGGGGCATAAGCCTCGTCTACCAAGCTTTGGCCAGGAATAGTCCGCTGATTTCTTTGTCAAACGGGTTCGCCGCGGCAGGCCCTTGCACTCCAATGGTTCTGTACGAAGCTGCTGCACACGGTCTAGCCAGCGTTGTGTCTGGGGCCAATCTGTGGGAGATAGCCGTTGCCAGAAACAAGTACAAGAACAGAGCCACCCCAATGGAAGCAAAGATGGCCTGCGAAGTCGGATGCGGAGCCGCCGAATCCGGCATTAAGAGGTCTGAAGCAAATGAACTCGTCAAGCGCATAGTCTCCAAGTACGAGAACCGAATAGTGGACGCTCCGATGGGTAAGACGTTTCAGGAATGCTACGACGTGAGAAGAATTGCGCCAACGAATGAGTACACGGAACTCTACAGGTCCGTGAAGACAGAACTCCGTGACTTGGGAGTTCGCTTCGCATACTAGGATAGAGGAGCACCTACGTCGAATCCAAGTCTTGGTCGCGACGTTCAGTCAGCCGTGACCTAGTGGAGGCAGGAAACGCATTCCGTTGAGTTCGTTGTGTGCATCGAGGAAAGAGATTTGTGTACATCTCGTTCTCGTGACTGCAAGAGAGGTGCAGGAACGTGAGTGAGGAGTCTCATGAGGAAACGCTACTTAGACAGCTGTTGAAGATTGAGAAGCATGAAGATCGGATGATAACGGCGATGGTTCAATTGACAGCTTCAAACGAGAGACTGAGCAAGCGTCTCGCAGGCCTCACATGGATAATGCTGGTGCTGACTTGGATAACATTCGTCATAGCCATACCCAACACTCTGGCGACAATCTTTGGCATTCCAAAGATCAGCCAAGTCCTAGGCCTGGAAGTGATGATAGCTACCCTGATCGTTTCGACGGCTGGCGCGCTGCTACTAGTAATACTGCCTGGTTCCGCTCTTTCACTTTCCAGTCTGGACAAGCGATTTCGTAGAACAACTAAGAACAAGTGAAATATCCTCCTGATCATTCGTGATCGCATACGCTAGGCGGGCTGGGGAACTTGGGCTTCGGAAAGATCCTTGGGTACGTCGCATCGGCAGGCCTTGTGTTCCTAGGCGTCATATTCCTCCTAGCCTCTGCATACGCGACTTCGCGACTTCTTGTAGGAGCGGCGCTGACTGCGGTTGGCTTCGGAATTGCCTTGCTGACATGGAAGGCGGGAGCAGGTCAAGCCCCAGTCAGATATGAGATTCAAGCCCCGGGAAGTCTGAAGGTTGATTCCATCAAGTGTCCTAATTGTGGAGCTGGCTTGGATCCGTCGAAAATGCAGCTGAAGCTCGGTGTTCCCTCCATCAAATGCCCGTATTGCGGGAACGAGTTCGAAGTTGCAGAGGCGCCCAAATGGTGACGCCCCGACCCGCTCTCTGGGTTCTTCCAACTCTACTACTGATCGTTCTCTTCTTGGGGCCCGTTTTCCAACAGAGCGTTTGGGCTGAAGACGTCCAGTATCATCTGGAGAAGCAGTGGGTCAAGATCTGGATCAACACAGATGGAACGATCGACCTAGAGTATACCTTACGCATTGTCTGCGACCAAGGCAGCTTCAGCTACGTGACATTCGATCAGCCGAACGGGGACTTCAAGATAGGTGAGGCGTTCGACTCAGACGGACATGCGCTTAGAATCGAGGACGCGACGCAAGGGGCAGACTACAAAGTCAAAGTCTTCCTGTACAGGCCGTTGACCGTTGGCCAAAGCGCCGAATTCACCGCCACGACCAATGTAGGACACATGATCTGGGAGGATACGACAAACCCAGGCAACGCTGGGCTGCAATTCATACCCACCACATGGAATGCTGTAATCCTAGACCTCAGAGTCTTGGTAGTACTTCCGGCAGGGGTCTCGAAAGAACAGATCAGAGTCACACCCAATTGGGACAACGCGTACACTGACCCGAACGAGAACGGCAGGTTGGTTGTATACTGGGAGAGGAAGGATGTCGCTCCGAACACGAAGTTGCAGGTAGGTGTCTCATTTCCCAAGAGTTCCGTAGAGCACTACGAAACAGGCAGACCTGCTGGAGGTTTGTCCGAGCTCCCGGTAGGCATACTGGGTTTCCTGCTAGCTGTCCTCATCATCGCGATCGTAGCTGTCGGGATAAGGCGCGCCGCTCGGAGAAGCTACTTGGACCCGAAGATGCAGATGGAGACTCTGGGAGTCAGAAGAGGATTTACCGCCGTGGAGGCATCGTACCTGCTCGGCGTCTCGCCGGTCAAAGTCATCGTCATGATGCTCTACGGCCTCCTCCTGAAACGAGCTGTTTGGGTGACTTCAACTCTTCCGAGCTTGAGGTTGCAGATCTCAGACGGGTTCAAGGACGCAGAAGCAAGTTCGCGGGCGACGGAGCTAAGATACTACGAGCGAGAGTTCTTGGACGCGGTCGAGACCGACGGAACTCTGGACGAAAGAAAGCTCGCCGGTGCGTTCATGCGGGTTCGATCTTCTGTTGAGAACAGCCTTAGGGGATACTGTAGAGTAGATACGATTGCCTTCTACAGGAAGACTGTCCAGTCGGCTTGGGACCAGGTCAAGAAAGCAGGGACGCCAGATCTGGCTTCGAAGGTGTTCGACGAGAACTTACTGTGGCTCATGTTAGACGATGACTTCAGGTCAAAGAGCGAGAATGCGTTCAGAGAAATCGACTTCCAACCGCTCCCATACTGGTGGTGGTACTGGTACGGATACACACAATATCATCCAAACCCGGCGTACAACCCAGCATCGAGCCAAGGGCAGCCACCTCCTAAGATCCCGGGGACTGAGTTCGCAAACAACATCGCCACTTCTCTCGAGAAGACCGCAGGCAACATTGTGGTAAACATCGAGAAGTTCACGAACTCAATCCTCCCGGCTCCGCCACCATCCCAAGACACTTCGAGGCAGCCTGTACGTCACGGCGCGAGTTGCGCATGTGCATGCGTGTCATGCGCATGCGTCTGCGCGTGTGTTTCATGCGCGTGTGCTTGCGCCAGCGGAGGCGGAGTTGGATGACATTGGGGACTGCACCCAGAATCCGAATGGCCGGCTGGCTGAGGAAAGGCACCGTTCCTGCTGGCCTCTACCACTACAGAGGACGAGACCGGTTCAAGCGGATGGCGCTTCAGTTGAGAGTCGAGGCTGATGGGAAGGGCGTCTTGGCGATAGATGCGAAGACGGTGCTGTATCTCAACGAGACCGCTGCCGCCCACGTCTACTACTTCATGCTAGGCATGCCTACAGACAAGGCAGTTGCGCAGGTGCGGAGCAGATACAAAGTCAGCCAAGAGACTGCGACACGGGATCATGAGAGACTGATCTACGCGATCAGCACGCTGGCGCAGACAGAAGAAGTTTGCCCGATATCTTACTTGGGTATCGAGAGAATCGAGCCTTTCACTCAGGAACTGTCGGCGCCGATCAGAATGGACCTGGCTTTGACTTTCCGCTGCCAGAACGGTTGTCTCCACTGCTACACCGGAGGGCCTCACGAGACTGAGGAGATGAGCACTGAAGCATGGAAGAGAGTATTGGACAAGATGAAGAGGCTGGGAATCTTCATAGCCACATTCACCGGCGGCGAACCCACGCTCCGTGAGGACCTGCCGGATCTGATAGCATACGCGCAGAAAATCGGAATTGTCACAGGCTTAGTAACCAACGGGAGGAAGCTCAAAGACAAGAACTTCGTGGTCACCCTAGAGAAGTCCGGACTGGATTTTGCGCAGCTCACACTCGAGTCGAATGATCCGAAGATCCACGACGAGATGACCGGATCGAAGGGAAGCTGGCAAGAGACAATTGAAGGAATCGAGAACCTGATTCCGACAACAATCTACACAACCACCAATACAACTCTGACCAAATTGAGTGCCCCAGGCTTCTTGGAGACACTCGATTTCATACATGACCTGGGTGTCGGGGCATTCGGCTGTAACGGCCTGATACACTCGGGTAGAGGCTCTTCCTTCGCTAGGGACTATGCACTGGAGCCGGACGAGTTGAAGGATCTGCTTTCAAGGATACAGGAGAAGGCCTCGCGGTTGGGCATGAGTTTTCTCTGGTATACACCCACGCGCTACTGCGAACTCAACCCAGTAGAGCTCGGGCTTGGATTGAAGAGTTGCACAGCAAGCGGCATGAACATGTGTATCGGCCCCTACGGCGAGACGTACCCGTGTCAGAGCTACTTCCAGAACCTAGGCAATTTCCTGGAAAAGGACTGGGCGACGATCTGGAATCATCCGCTTTCAAAGCAACTGAGAGCGCGCAAATACGCACCCGAAGACTGCGAGGACTGCCCCGAGCTTTCCGTTTGCGGAGCTGGCTGTCCTCTCGAGGTTCACGAGCCAGTAAGATCCTGAATTCCGAATGACTTCTGACAAAGGCAAAACGCTATTATCCGCTGCTCAGGTGCAGACTGGTGTGAAGAGTACAGTCACCAGATCGTGACTTTGGCTTCGCCCAAGCCGTCGGAAGTAGTTGCATTGACGAAGAAGATCGACTCACGACTCCTGCCGCTAGCGCATGAGCGCGTGCCGAGACCCGACATCTATCTCGACGGAAAACCAGCGCTAGTCTTGGACAAACGTACAATCAGGAGAACAGAACGCGACGCTTTCACTGACAACCTTGCCGCTGCCGAATTCATGCGAGACCTCGCCAAAACAATCTTCGGCCCACGACGAATGATCAAACTTGTCCTGAGTAAGGACGGTAAGTACCCTCTCACATTCGTGACATCGGACTTGCAGAGCGTCCTGAAGAGGATCAAGATCAAACACCCGGCGGCTCTACTGCTTGCAGGAGCCGCGATTGCAACCCACCGGGAAAAGGGCGATGGCTGCGTATCGACAATTCTCTTGGCGACCAACATTCTGCACGCATGCAAGAAAGTGTTCAGGAAGAAGACACACGCAAACGTCATTATCGATGGTCTATCGCTTGCATATCAAAAGATCATGGATCTCGCACCAAAGCTAGCTGTCCCAGACAAGTACGACGCACAGCGAGTCATCGAAATCGGCGTTCGAAACTCACTCGAAGGAAAACTCGTATCCTACGACCTCGACTGCGTGTCAAAGCTCTTGTCGGACGCGATCAGACTAGTAGGAATTGAGAACCTTACGGGGCCGGACGGAGCCGAAATAGTAGACGTAAAGAAAACCAGCGGAGGCTCACTTGCGGAGTCTCTAGTCGTGGACGGGATTGTTCTTACTCAAGAGATCCCGAACGAGGAAATGCCACGACGAGTTGAAGACGCCAAGATCGCGCTCATCCAAGGAGAGCTGAGACTTCCGGGCAAGAAGATCCATCGATATCAAGATTATCGTTTCGAATTTGATCACCCTGAAAGATTCAGCGGCTTCAACCAGCGCAATAGAGCGTTCTTGGAGAGCCTCGTCGCGAAGATTGTTGAAGTCGATGCTAACGTGATCCTAGTTCAGGAGGGAGTTGATGATTTTCTCTTCGACTACTTCGCGAAACGCGGCGTCTTGGTGATCCGGCGCTTTCCACCCGTTGAGTTCGGACGAGTCAGCCGGGCGTTGGGTGCAAAGATGATTCCGGACCCGTCGCTACTTGTGCCCGAGGACCTCGGGTCAGCGAAGCTGGTTGAAGAGAGGAAGGTCGGGAAGGACACTTTCGTCTTCATAACCGGGTGCAAGGCGCCGAAGACAGTTGACATTGTTCTTAGAGGCGTGAACAATTGGGCTCTTGACGACGTTGAGCGTGTCATGAAGGGAGCGATCAAGGAGGCAATGACAGTTGCGAAGGACCCGCGACTGGTTTGGGGAGGCGGTGCCTTCGAGCAGGAGCTGGCAATGCAGCTTGACGAGTACTCCGAAGGAATACCTGATAGAAGACAGCTCGTCGTGAGAGCCGTTGCCGAGGCATTCGAGTCGATGCCGGCGATGCTCGCGGAGACCGTTGGGTTAGAGGCGATGGATGTGACGGCGAAACTCCGTCACAGACATTCAAGGGGCGAGGTCTCAGCAGGTGTAGACGTGAACAACAACTCAATTGGACTGATGTCATCCCTAGGTGTAATGGATTCGCTCGATGTCAAGCTTCAGGTGATCAAGAGCGCGTTTGAGGCAGCGATCACCATACTGAGGGTGGATGATGTCGTCATCGCCGGGGAATTACCAGACCCGGAGCGGCACTACTTGGAGCGAATCAAGGGCACATCACGTGAGAAGCTCAAAGAAAAGGATGCCCTGCTTGAGTAGACCGAATAGGCATCATGTGACATGGAAGCAAGACTTCTTCAGTGTCGCTTCAATTGCACAGAAGTTGACCCATGATTGAATCTCAGCCAACGACTCTGATCGCCTCTTTTCAGAATTTGATGGATTCGTCCCGTCTTCCTTGACATGTGTGCCCAGCGGATCCCGTCAGAGGCGGAGACTAGCTGACACCCATTTGGCTAGAATTGTGGCGACGAATATGGCGATACCTGACAAGACGACCAACGGCCCCGGTGGCAGTTCCAGATAACCCGACAGCAGAACTCCTGAAGACGCGCTGATTATGCCGAAGACCGAACTCAGCACAGAGTATCTGAAGAGGTTGGAGCTCATGTTCTTGGCCGTTGCGGCTGGAACAATCACTAGGAATCCCACGAGCAAGCTTCCAGCGATTCTTATGCCTATGGCCACGACCAGAGACACAAGCAGAAGATAGAGAAGATTCATTCTCGAAATGTTGACGCCGCTTGATACAGCTAACTCCTCAGAAATCATCCCCAACACCATTCTCTTGTAGATCGCTCTTGTCAACAGCACCGCAAAGACAGCAACAACAACAGCCACGATTGTCTCCGCCAATGTGACCTTCGTGATGTCGCCAAAGAGAGCCTCAAGGAGGTCGGGCTCCGGTATGATCAGTATTCCGACTGCCAATGCCAGCGTAAACATTGCCCCAACGATCGTTTCAAGCGACAGTTTCGTAATCCTTTCGACGTGCCACACTATCAGGGCGCAGCCGAACAGGAAAACGAACGCGCCCATGAATGGATTGAAGTTGAATAGAATCCCCAACGCAATCCCAGGCAGAGCCACGTGCGAAAGCGCGTCGCCAACGAGCGCCATTCTCTTGAGCACCATGAGTGATCCCAGATAACCCGCCGACAAGCCGACAAAGACCGCGATGGTCAGGCTAAG
>Ga0129298_10000692_pt1 | contig 13677 bp, 19 predicted proteins | sample I19B2metaG_FD_94707 | JGI IMG/M metagenome (GOLD analysis project Ga0129298, IMG submission 94707) | Lake sediment bacterial and archeal communities from Gulf of Boni, Indonesia to study Microbial Dark Matter (Phase II) - ​I19B2 metaG | ecosystem: Environmental > Aquatic > Freshwater > Lake >... | reverse complement strand
TAAGGTGTCCTTGCTCGTAATGGTATCCGAAACAACATCTGCTATTTTTTCATTATATGCTCCACAGAGACCCTGTGAAGATCCAAAGACTACAACGACTCTTTTTCCTCCTTGTTGTTCTGGTATCGAGCTTCTGGGATAATGTGTCATAACGTCAGACAGGGCAGAAAGGATATTTTTTTCATAGGCCCTTATGTTCAGATCGAGTTCTTCAGTCTTTCTGATAGTGACCCCTGCGTATGCCTTCATAGCACTGATGATATCTTCAATGGTAAAGAAGGCTTTTATTTTTTTCTCGATATCGAGTGAAGAAATCAATTTTTCCCCTCACTGTGAGTGATGAAGTCCTTGAGCTTTTCCATATCTTCTTTGTTGAGCCTTCCTTCTTGCATAATCCTTTTCATAATCTCAGGGAATGTATGTTTGGTCTGATCCAAAATTTCTTTATACACCTTTTCTACTGATGCAATATCAATGGCATCGAGTATCCCTGTTTCCGGGATAAGAAAGCTTACTACCTCTTCTTCAAGGGAAAAGGGATGAAAGCGAGGCTGCTTCAGTATCTCCCTCAGGCGCTCTCCGCGTTTGATGAGTTTTGCCGTTTCTTCTTCTACATGAGCACCGAATTTGGTAAACACTTCTACCTCCATGAATCTTGAATAATCTATCTTAAGCCTCTCAGCTACGGCCTTCATAGCTTCTACCTGTGCCTTTCCCCCAATCCTCGATACTGACCTGCCTACATCAACTGCAGGCCTTATGCCTTTATTGAACAGAGAGGTATCCAGATATATCTGTCCATCAGTTATGGAGATGAGGTTCGTGGGTATATAGGAGGATATTCTCCCTTGCTGTGTTTCGACAATAGGGAGAGCCGTAATAGAACCCCCTCCGTATTCCCGTTTGATATTTGCAGATCTTTCGAGGAGTCTCGAGTGAATGAAGAATATGTCTCCTGGATATGCCTCTCTTCCAGGGGCTCTCTTAAGGAGAAGACTCAATGAGCGGTAAGCCTCTGCATGCTTTGTTAAGTCGTCATAAACAATGAGGACATCTTTTCCCCTATCGAGGAAATATTCAGCAATAGCTGTTGCACTGTAAGGTGCGATGTACTGAAGTCCGAAGGAGGTCGAGGCGTCGGCAACCACAAATATCGTCCTCGAAAAATCACCGTATGTCTTTACCTCTTCAATGATCTTCAGGATACGTGACTTATTCAGTCCTATGGCAACATAAATAGATACAACATCAGAGTTTTTCTGGTTAATAACAGTATCAACAGCTATGGAGGTTTTTCCTGTAGAAGGATCGCCTATTAATAATTCCCTCTGTCCCCTGCCGATGGGAAACATGGAGTCAATAACCTTCAGCCCTGTATAAAGAGGTTCAGCTACAAAGTCCCTCTGGAGAAGAGAGGGTGCTTCTCTTTCAACAGGATACGATATTGTGTGCTCTGGTATAGACCTCCCATCCATGGGGATTCCTAATGCATCTACCACCCTACCCAAGAGACTGTCTCCTATATTTACAGAGGCAATCCGTTCTGTCTTAAAAGCCCGCTCTCCTGCCCTCGTTCCATTTTTCTCAGTAAGCAGTACTACCCCGATGCCATGAACGTCAAGGTCAAAGACTATTCCTTTATCTCCATTCTCGAACTCGATGAGCTCATAGAGTTTTGCATCTTTCAGTCCTGAAATATGTACTATCCCGTCTCCGACAGAAAGTACCTTTCCCTCTTCAGAGACAAGGGTAGAAAAACTGCTTTTTTCTACCTCTTCTCTCATCTTTTCGAAAAATCCAAAGAGTTCTCTTTCCATTTAAGCTGTCTCTTTGAGCCTCGATGTGAGGGAATTTATTTGGCCTAAGAGTGAAGAGTCATAGACCGTATCATTTACCTTGATTTTTAGACCCGCAATGAGGGTCTTATCAATTTTTGTATCGATAGTCACTTTTTTTGAAAGATGTGATTCCATGGCTTTTTGTAATTCTATCAATTCCTCTTCGTCGACTGGATATGCAGAAATGAGATCTACTGTTACAGATGCACTATCCTTAGCACTAATATTTGATATAATCCCTCCAAGGTCATATAAAAATCTTCTGTATATTCCCTTATGGAGTTCCTCATCAGAAATATCTTTCAAAAGATTCATGGCAAATACGGTGACGGTGTCAATGACCTTACCTTTTAATTCAGTCTCAAACCTCTTTTTTTCAGTTTCAAAGAGAGCCCTTTCCCTTTCGAGTATCTTTGCTGCTTCTTTTTCTGCTTCCATGAGTAATCTCTTCTTTTCCTCTTCTACTTCATTTTTCATATTTTCAGTCATACGAACCTGAAGTTCCTTAATTTTATTCATCTCTTCCTGGTGTTTTTCTTTCAGCTCCTGTGCCTCCTTCTTTGTTTTCTCAGCATCTTTGATGGTTTTCTCTATGAGGCCCCTCCGTTTTTCCATAATTTCCTTTATGGGTTTATAGAGAATCCTTTTGAGGATAAAGAGAAGGACAACAAAGTTTATAATCTGAAAGAGGAATGTCCAGATATCGAAATTCATTTCACTACATACCCTATGAGGGGGTTTGCAAAGAGAATAATCAGTGCAATAACAAATGCATATATGGCGATGGACTCTATCAATGCCATCCCGACAAAAAGGGTTCTCATAATCTGGGCAGATGCCTCAGGCTGTCGGGCTATGGAATCGAGGGCCCTTGTGAGAGCCTCGCCGAGAGCCCTTGCAGGTCCATATCCACCGATAGCTATAGCAAGGCTGGCAGCTATTATTGAAACAGAAACGATTATTGTTAAAGAATCCATTTTAGCCTCCTTTTTAGGGTTTCATTCTGATTCCTTCTGCTATAAAGACGAGGGTTAAAACACCAAATATATAAGCCTGTATCAATCCGATGACAATGTGTAGTAAATCGAACGGGATAGGTATGAGGAAGCCGAGTACCCCGAGCAGTATTACTGCAATCATCTCACCGCTTAACATATTTCCGAAAAGCCTTACTGCCAATGCAACTGTTCTGGTAAACTCCGCAATAAGGCGAAAGGGTAGTAATATCCATGTCGGCTCTTTATAGTGTAGGAGATATCCTTTAAATCCCTGAGTCGCTATGCCAAAGACATGGGTCATTGAATATGATATTACCGCAAAAGCAAAGGTTGTATTGAGGTCTGCAGTGGGAGTTTTGAGCCCTGGTAACAGACCAGTAAGGTTAGAGAATCCTATGAAAATCCATAATGTCCCTAACACCGGGATAACGAGCCACGGGTTAAGAGGCAGGACATCCTTTATTGTTTTTTCTATTGACTCAAAAACCGCCTCTAAAAACTCCTGGGAGATCGACGGTTTTATAGAAAGGTTCCTCGTCAAAAAGTAGCAGATTGTCGTTATAGCTGTCATGACAAACCAGGTGGTAGTGACCGTACTGGTAACATGAATCGGGCCGATCGAGAAAACTACTTCAGGGAAGAAACCAATGTTTCTCATTGCTTGCTTTTCCTCAGGTAAAAATACCAGAAATTATATATGCCGACAGCTATGCCAATAATAATGAATGTAATGGTCCATGAGATACCGCCCAATTTTTTGTCCAGATACCTTCCGAGGTATGCTCCAGCCACGATGGGAATTACAAAAAGCCAGCCTCCAACACCGATGAGAGAAGCGTAATGCCAGAAGGTCTTCTCTTTACGTGCCTTCATGAGTTCTTTTGCGGATTTTTCAATATCCTTGGAGAACGTTTTCTTTTCCATCAGAAACTTCTTGTAAATTCGATAGTCTTTTCCATGAATGACCTTTCTATGCCTTCGAGCATCTTGAGAAAAGCCCTCTCGGATATTTCCCTTTTCCTCATAGTATTTTCGATTATTTCTGCAAGTTTTTCTGCGTCTTCGCTTTCAAACACCTCCCTTGAGGTGATGGTTACAACTTCTCCCCTTACACTCAGGATTCCTCCATCAATGGCAAGAAAGGTTTCCCTGTCGTTTATGTCTGTGTAATAACAGAGGGAAGGCACAAGGACGGTTAAAAAATCTATATGTCCCTTCATGATACCAAAGAATCCTGTTTTATCCTTAAGCCTGAGTGATCTGATACCTCTTTCAAACGTCTTCGTTGGTGTTACGATATGCAATCTGAAGGATGCATTATTCATCTGATTTACCAATATCTCCTATCATAAAAAAGGCTTCCTCAGATATCTCATCCATCTTGCCTGAAAGGATCATCTTACATCCATCGAGGGTTTTTATGAGAGGTACATGTTTTCCCTTTCTGCCGGTGAATTCCTCTGTCAGAAAAAAGGGTTGCGTGAGAAACCTTTCGAGACGTCTTGCCCTCTGCACGATTAGTCTGTCAGAAGGAGAAAGCTCCTCTATTCCCAGCATGGCAATAATATCGAGAAGTTCTTTGTATCGTGAAAGATGCTCCCTGACTGTCTGAGAGATTTCATAATGTCGTTGTCCCACGTCCTCAGGGCTCAGAAACTTTGAGGTCGAAAGCAGGGGATCGATTGCTGGATACAATCCCCTTGCAGCTATTTCGCGGGAGAGAACAACTGTTGTATCAAGATGAGGGAAAACATTTGAAACTGCAGGGTCAGTTATGTCATCAGCAGGCACATATATGGCCTGTACTGAAGTAATAGAACCACTTTTTGTGGATACAAGCCTTTCTTCTACCTCTGCAAGCTCAGAAGAGAGTGTTGGCTGATAGCCGACCCTGGAGGAAAGCCTACCGAGGAGAACAGAAACCTCATTTCCTGCCTGAACAAAACGATAGATATTATCCGCTAAAAACAATACATCTCTTTTCATCTCATCCCTGAAGAATTCAGCGAGGGTAATTGCAGAAAGGGGTGTCCTGAACCTTATACCAGGGGATTCAGACATCTGGCCGAAGACGAGGATTGCGTTCTCTATGATGCCTCGTCTCTGCATCTCTCTCCAGAGTTCATGACCCTCCCTCATCCTTTCACCCACACCACAGAATATCGATATCCCTGAATAAATCTTCGCTATTGTGTAAATGAATTCCATAAGCAGTACCGTCTTTCCAACCCCTGCGCCTCCAAAAAGGCCTATTTTGCCTCCCTTTGGAAAAGGTGACAGGAGATCTATGATCTTTATGCCAGTTTCCAGAATTCCCGCTGCAGGGACCTGGTCTTCAAGGAGGGGAGGTGGTTTATGGATGGGTTTCATGATGTAATCTTTTAAAGGAGGTTTGTCGTCTATGGGTTCTCCAAAGATATTAAATACCCTTCCAAGACAATCCTTGCATATCGGGATGCGGAGAGGTCCGCCTAAAGACTTAACAATCATACCCCGTTTCAGTCCCTGCGTGAATCCAAGGGCGATGGACTTTACTGTTGTATGACTCGCATGGTCATGTACTTCAAGGATGATATTTTTTTTGTCCGGTTTTTCAACGATGAGGCCATCATTGATGCTGGGAAGCCCATCGATAAACTCAATTTCTACAACATCACCATGAATAGCTGTTATAGTGCCTTCCATATAAATATTAATAAATAGCTATAGGTGTAGAAAAAATATTCTAAATTAACACCCATCTCTTTTCTTTTCCCCTCAGTTACAGGAGGGGATAAAGGAAATGAATTTTAAAAAAATAAAAATATTGCAATATCAACCAACTTAAAATATAAATCTATTACACTAAAAAGAGGTATCAGTATAAATCTGATTTTTTTGTAAGAATTTAATTCAATATTTGTCAGTATTTATCCTACAAAGTTAATCGAAAGAGAAAAAAATTATGTAGCTTTTTCTCTTTCACCCCCTCTTTTATATGGGATAGGAATATATTGAACAGATGGGCGCTGTTGCATTGCTTGTGGGAAGAGGTCCATGAGTTGGTAGATCTCCTCTGGCAAACCAACTGTTACAAGAAGGCCCAGTTTTTTTGCCTCTTCAAATGTGATGGGATAATCATGCGTCCACCTGCCTTCGGTGAGGGTAGTGGCTATCTTTTCGGCAGTTTCTTCATCAACCCTTTCGAATAATATATTTTTTACAAAACTCTTCATTTGATCCAGGGCCTTTTGTGCCACATCAGCCAAGATGAAAGTTTTGTCTTCGATATCTTTCGGCTCCTTCTCTTTTACAGTCTTCAAAATTGATACTGCTGGATACTCACCTAACTGGGGATCGACGGGACCTAATACAGCATTTTCATCCATTACGACTTCATTGGCTGCAAGGCATAAGAGGGTGCCACCAGACATGGCATAGTGGGGAACAAAGATCGTGACCTTTGCCTTGTGTCTCTTAATGGCCATTGCAATCTGCTCAGCAGATAAAACAAGACCACCAGGTGTATGAATAATCATGTCAACGGGCATATCGTCAGGGGTAAGCCTTACTGCTCTGAGGATCTCTTCAGAATCAGTGATATCTATATATCTCATTAGGGGAAAGCCGAGAAATCTCATTGTCTCCTGGCGGTGGATAAGGGTGATAACCCTTGAGTTACGTTTCTTCTCAAGCCTCCTTATTAATCCGAAACGTTTTGCCTGCATCATTTTTTGTTGTATGATTGGTAGAAGAGAAGCAAGAACGATAAAAATCCAGAAAAGATTCCAGATGCTACTCATGTTTTTGTACCTCCTGTTAAAGGATTACCAAAACAATATGTAACATAGTATATATCAAATAGACGGTACATATTTGAGATAATCCACGCACAAATATCCCTAAAGGTTCAGAAAATCACTGTTGATAAAAGATTGTGCAGTGAATAAAGCTTCTGTGAAAGTAAACCCCGTTGGAATTGTACACGAGGCATTGAACCCTATGCACAAAAGCAGAAGATTTCTTAATCTACCCCGTAAATATCATCAACGGGGTTTATCACCCCCATGGCAAGCCATGGGCATCCTTCGGGTAATTGGAGAAGTCCTATAATCAGAATATTTTGAATAGAGAGTTGTTGGAAAGATTGCTGGATTTTAAATAGTCGTAACCAATGGTAAGCCAGTATGTTCTGTTATAGACATCCAGTAATCCTGCTCGGAGTGTAAAATCCCACGGGAACTAACTTACTTGTTCCTTTTTCAGGATCCGACCTTTTCTATTAGGAGTTGTTACAGTTTCTGTTTTACTTTTTCTTACTTTTGCGTGCTGCGCCATAACAGTCTTTTCTGCCTCCAGCCAGTCATCAAGATCATATCCATCAATCATTTCTCTCTGTAAATAGAGATCATAGGCTATTTTTGCTATCTCTCCCTGAAGATCATTACTTCCAATCATTGTTTTAGCTCGTATAAAATTAGTTGTTTTGATTCAGTCTTTGTTTGTGCTTTTAAACAATATGAGAGGGTCAGAATATATATCGTGCAACCAGGTATTTTTATTTTTATACCCTTTTACTTCCTTATTTGCTGAAGAAGCTTCAAAAATCGGACAGGAGGTAAAATCCTCTTTAAAACAATAGCGTTCCATCTCTGCGATACTCGGAACATAAGAACCAGATCGTGTACAGAATCCAAAATAATGGTCTACAAAATATGGGCAACTCATAAACACCTCCCTCAAGAATCATTAATTATTTGTTAATATTTTTTGATGGTTGTATTTTTAACTAAAATGAAAAATAAATATATCAGTATTCGTCTGATTTTTTTGTAGGAAATCAGCCTATGATATTGTCGATGTTTGTCCTACAGAGGAAAATGAGAAGAGGAGAGTCAGCATGGTTTTAAATCATCAACCAGTATCCCAAGACTTTCTTCAGGTGACCGCATCACAAATGGCCATTTCATAACTGGCTGATAAAGAAATAAACGGAAAAAACTACCATAACTACGCCAAAGAGTATCATGATAGTTTTTGACCTGGTTCTGATATCAAGCTTGGCTCCCAAATATGCCATAGGAATCACGCCAATGGCCATGGAAGTAGTTATCCTTAGATCGATATGCCCAAGATGATGATGTATGATACTTCCCGGAAGGGCCATTGCAATTACTGTGAGCAGTGAAGTAGCAACTGCCTCCTTTATTTTCATACGGAACAATATGACGTAAGTCGGCACAAAGAATATACCACCTCCGTTGGCGAGCACTCCTGAAAGAATACCGATAGCAACGGCAACAGAAACTATATAACACACGGGTGGTTGGGAAAATGGTTTTTTCATAGTATGGGTCTTTTCTTTAAAAGTTTTGATGATAAAATCAATCCCTACAAGACAGAGCACGACAGCTGTTAAGAGCATGAGAAACTTTCCTGAAAGATAGGCAGTAAGGTAAGAACCCAAAATTATTCCAGGAACTCCTGCAATAATGCTATAGACGGCGACCCTGAAATTAACTAAGTGTTCTCTTTTATACGCAAAGGAAGCAATGGTAGCTGTCAGGACAGTCAGTGGCAGTGGTGTTCCAAGAGCAATAAGAGGTGGAAGATTAAGAAATGTCCTGAGCACAGGGGTATCGATACTACTGCCCCCGATGCCAAAAAAGGCAGATAAAAAACCCGTGATGCAGCCAATAAGAAGTGCTTCAAAGTTCATCGTATTGGTATAAGGAGTGGATATTAAGATTTCTTTGTGATAATGTTGTGATCTTTATTTTTCTGAAGGATTTCATCTGCTAACCTTTCCGCTGATTTAAGATCTTCTTCCTTTGGATACCCCTTCACAATAACAGGCTCGAGAATCTCCACCTTGAGATTTGTCAGCATCCCTTTAATCTGTTCTAACATCCTACTGCCCCACCCAAAAGAACCAATCACCGATGCAAATTTCAACTTCGGCCGTAAAGCATTTACAAGATACGTTGCATGAACAATATGAGGATGTGGACCAACTAAGACCGTGGGCGAGGCTATTACTATGGTAGCGGCATCTACGAGGGCTATTGCTAGCTCACCAATATCTGCATAAATAGCAGGTCTTATCTCCTTGGCAATCATTTTTAACCCTCCTTCTCAAACAAGGTTTTATCGGCCCCGCATACAGGGCAAACCCAATTATCTGGTAGTTCCTCAAAGGGAGTTCCAGGCTTGATACCAGAATCAGGGTCACCTTTTTCGGGCTCATAAATATAACCACAAACAGTGCATTTGTATTTTTGCATTTTACCAGCCTCCTTTTCGTTCAAAACTTTCCAGAGTTCCTCTTTCATCAAATAAGATGAAAACATTTCTGGTCATTAAATATAGCAAACCCTGCCTTCGATGAGGGTTTTTATTATTAAGAAAGATAAATTTTTCTATGGTATAATAAAAAGTTGTTAAGGAGGCTTGCAGAGATGCCGATATATGAGTATGAATGTCTTAACTGCGGTAAGCAGTATGAGATATCCCAGAGATTCAATGATGAACCATTAAGCAGATGCCCTGAATGCGGGGGGCACGTGCACAAATTAATCTCCCGAACTTCCTTCATCCTGAAAGGTACGGGATGGTATGTCACAGACTATGCCTCTCCTGAAAGAAAAAAGGCAACGGTGCGTAAAGATAAATCTGATATAAAGACCGAATCCAAAGTAGATACCTCTCCCAAAAAATAATGATAAATCCCCACGTCCACATCCCCTATTACAAAATAAGGGATTATCTTTACTTTATAAAAAAATACCTCCTCAACCTTGAAATCTATTTTCCCTCGAATTCCCTCGACAAGATAAAAGATTCTGACATCATAAGGCTTCAAGAAAAACTCGATTACCATCCTTCTCTAACCATCCATGCTCCCTTTATGGATCTGTCACCAGGGGCAGTGGATTCAAAAGTCAGGGCTATCACTACCGAAAGGTTTTTCCAAGTCCTTGATGTAGCAGAAATTCTGAAACCAAAAGTAATAGTCTTTCATTCAGGCTATGAGAAATGGAGATATGCCTTAAAAATTGACCCCTGGTTAGAGGGTAGCCTGGTAACGTGGAAGCACCTTTTGCCCAGAGCAAAAAAGATGGGTATGAAGATAGCGATAGAGAATATCTTTGAGGATGATCCAATAAACCTGCGGCTTCTTATGGAACAAATGGGGTCTCAATATTTTGGTATATGTTTTGATACAGGACATTTTAATCTCTTCTCAAAGACCCCGCTTGAAGAATGGTTGAAGCAGCTCAACCCTTACATCATCGAACTCCATTTGCACGACAATAACAGGAATGCCGATACCCATAATGCGATCGGAGACGGGACTTTTGACTTTAATACCTTATTCTCTATGCTTAAAGATAAAGATATTGTCTATACCATTGAGGGACATACGCCAGAGGATGTTTTTAAAAGTCTCGAACGGCTCAAAGACTATAGCTTACCTGCCTGATTCTTGAGCGAGAATCCCCTGAGTTCTGGATGATCTTTACCTTTATACTGCACGATAACCTTGTGGGTTTCGCCCATGGTTCCAGGTAAAATTAATCTCTTTATCTTTGCAATCTCAAAAAGATAATCTGGGGAATTTTCATACAGTTCTTTCATGATCTCATCAATTCCGAGGCCAATAAGAAAAGCTCCTTGCTGACAGAAACCGAGAGTCTTCAATCCGAGATTTTCTCCCCATTTCTTTACAGAAGAGAAATTAACGTGCGCTGTTATGTCCTGTTCCCCTATGTTCTGATATGGGTCTTCTGTTAACTGATGTTTATGATAGCAAAGCAATGTGCCCCTATTCCTGTCCTCGCTGTAATAGTCCCAGGCAGGATAACCATAGTCTATTGTCAAAATGAATCCTCCTGACAGTATTGTATCAACAGAATTGAGCCAGTCCTTTATTCTTAGGTTGATCTCTGTCCTGTATCCTTCAGGGAGTTCAATGGAAAATTCATTCAAGTAATCAGCTATAGCGATAGTGCTTAAATCCCCTTTTATCTCAATGAAGGTATTATTATCAACAGCAACAAAAATCTCTCCAAGTTCATCTTCCATCTCAATGACATGAACGGGGAAGGCGTCGAGGAGTTCATTCGAAAGGACACAGCCCTTTAGAGTTCCTGCGTCTTTCAATGAAGAAAACCATTTCACCTTATCTAAAAAGCCTTCAAGGAGCCTCTCCTGTCTCTGTTTCATAAATGGATTGGGTTCTACTATTATGTATGCTAATGGACTAAAAGACCTTTTACCGAGATAATCAAGGATATCTTTGCACAGGTATCCTGCTCCTGCACCAATCTCAAGAACAGAGAAGTCCCCAGGTTTTTTCATTACTTCCCACATCTCCTCAATCTGTCTCCCGATCATTGCTCCAAATGCAGGGTGAAGATGCGGACTCGTATAGAAATCCCCTGCCTTTCCAATCTCTGTCCTTTCAGATGCATAATACCCAAGTCCAGGCTCATAAAGAGCCATCTCCATAAAGGTTTCGAAAGTGATAGAACCTTCCTTCTGTATTCTCTCAATAATCTTTTGTTCAAGAGGCTTCATATCATTCTTTAGTAAGAAACCATTCCTTTACCTTCTCATCATAATATATTTTGTACTCATATCCATCAATCCCTTTAACGTGAAAGAATCTCTTTCTTACCCTATACTCAAGTCCTTCTTCAATCCACATACTCAGAATTTCTGAGACTTTAATTTCTATACCTTGAAAGACAAATGACCTTGGGGCCTCTTCACCTCGAGAACCTGAATAGGCTATTACTTTAATCTTTTCATTAGGCATATTAAAGTGTAACAAATCGCACTTATCTAAAATAAGTACCTGAAGCATTGATTTTGTTTGTCACCCTGAGTGAAACGAAGGGTCTCGCGTTTGGCTCAGGGTAAACTCCGTGAAGCATCTCTTATTTTGGACACTATTGACACCAAATGTAGTTGTATAGGAGCAGCCCTTTCGTATATGTTTAATGATACTTGACTATAGGGCTGTTTACCCAGAAAGGAGGAAAAAGATGTTCAAGGAGTTCAAAGAGTTTGCCATGCGGGGAAGTGTCATTGACATGGCTGTGGGAATCGTTATTGGCGCTGCCTTCGGCACCATCGTCAATTCCTTTGTTTCTGATATTATTATGCCACCAATTGGCATAATCCTTGGTAAGGTTGATTTTTCCTCCCTCTTTATTGTTCTCAAAGAGGGCAAAGTCGCCGGCCATACGATTCTCTTGCCGCTGCCAAGGCTGCTGGTGCTGTTTCAATCAACTACGGTGTATTCATAAATACAATCATTAGCTTCCTCATCATTTCCTTTGCAATATTTCTCCTTATTCGGAATATCAACAGGCTCAAGAGGCAACAGGAAGCTCCGCCAGTACCAACAACAAAGGAATGCCCTTACTGTCTATCCGTCATTCCCATCAAGGCTACCCGTTGTGCGCATTGTGCCTCTGAGTTAAAGTGATATCTCTTCTCGAAAGGAGGATTACATGAAAAGGATATGTTTTCTGGTTCTCATAATTTCTCTCTTTTCCATAACCCTAACTCATGCCGGGTTATTTGACGATGTAATGAAAAATATAGGCTCTTCAGGTAAGGGACAGCCTGATGAGAGCACAATTGTTTCTGGACTAAAAGAAGCTCTGTCTATTGGTACGAATAAAGCTGTTACAAATGTGTCACAGGTTGACGGTTATTTTGGGAATCAGGTAATTAAAATCCTTATGCCTGAAAAAATCCAGAAGGTCGCAGATATTCTTGGAAAAGTTGGATACCAGAAACAGGTTGATGATTTTGTCCTCAGCATGAACCGGGCAGCAGAAAAAGCAGCACCTGAAGCAGCGGCCATCTTTGTTGATGCAATTAAAGGGATGACCATTGAAGATGCGAGGAAGATTCTCAATGGAAGTAACACTGCTGCGACAGAATTTTTTAAGAGCAAGACTCATGACAATATCTATGATGTATTCAAGCCTATTATTTCATCGAGCATGAATGAGGTCGGTGTAACACGTGCATACAAAGAAATGATGGGAAAATATGAATCTCTTCCTTTTATGAGTAAGGAATCAGTTGACCTTGACCATTACGTAACAAATAAAGCCATGGACGGCCTTTTTTATATGGTAGGACAGGAAGAAAAGAAAATCAGAACTGATCCTGCAGCAAGGGTAACTGATCTGCTGAAGACAGTTTTCGGGAAGTAACTGAACATTTTTTAGAGTTACTAATAAGACCATATGTAAAGTCACATCCCTATAACTATATCTATCATGCTGGCTTGTCCAGCATCCTTTTTTAGATTCCCAACAAGTGGGAAGGATTCCAGACAAGCTGGAATGACAGTAAATGTGGTCTTACTTATGAACTCCTTAGTAAATAAAACATATAGAGAAAGTAGGAATTATACCTACAAAGCATTGAGTCAATATCTTACAAAAAAAACAGAATTTCACCGATATCATTGTCTTGTGCTTTATGCTATATAAAGTACGAACTCTGATAGGTTATGGATATGCACGGAAATATTAAACATTCGAAGGAGACATGGTTTCTGATCATTTACGTATTGTTTTCCATCGTCGCTCTTATACTGGTAACATCTTCAAATCTTTATTGCAGAACAAGACTCGTCGAGCAATCTATAATCAGGAGGAGGTGAGAAATAAAAGAGTTTTTGGATTTCTTTAATGAAAGAATTCCTCGAAGCTCTGCTTCGGGGTGCGATATGTTTGTCATTCCCGCTTGTCGGGAATCCTTCTTTGGATACAGAGTTACAGAAAGATTCCGGACGAGCCGGAATGACAGATTCGATACCTCGCAGCTTGCTG
>Ga0129298_10000690_pt1 | contig 13682 bp, 11 predicted proteins | sample I19B2metaG_FD_94707 | JGI IMG/M metagenome (GOLD analysis project Ga0129298, IMG submission 94707) | Lake sediment bacterial and archeal communities from Gulf of Boni, Indonesia to study Microbial Dark Matter (Phase II) - ​I19B2 metaG | ecosystem: Environmental > Aquatic > Freshwater > Lake >... | reverse complement strand
ACTTTTAAACTTATTGCCCAGCTAAATCCCTGAGATCCTGCGTGTAACGAATCGAAGAAAAGATCTAATGATTAATTCTCACACTACCTGACTATCACTTATTTTTTAAATGCGTTTGCCCTGAATAGATCATGGAGTGAATTCTTGGCAAATGAATAACGTGAAAAACATTTATTCTTCATGAAAAACGTTTAAAATACTACCTGTCCCATGAAAAATGCTTATGAAAGGAAATGGGATAATTACTGCCATTCCTTCAAAAACTCTTTAAAAAGATACGTTTTATGTTGATCATTTAGCAGATGGTCCGGACCGTTGACCAAAGGATCATACCACGATACTTTTTGTTCTGCCCAGGCCAACCATTGTGTAAACTCTTCAGTAATATTACCCTTCTTCATCGCATTTGCTTCAACTGTTTGGATGTAATTACGGATTATGTTTGTCTGATGAAGACGGACTGCTTGCAGAAAGAGTTTCTTGAAAGCCTTCGCTTCTTTCTCCTGCCTATCTCTCAGTTCTCGCTCAATTCTCTGCTGCTCTTCCCATTGTTTCCTGCGGATTTCAGATTCAATCCTTTCTACCCTCATTCTTTCACCTTCCAACTCAAGCATTGCAATTATTGTAGAAATCTTGGTTTCGATTGGTTCATGGCCATCCTTAACTTCCTTTCTGGTATAAGATCCAATGTCGATGACGAAGACAAATTCCCCGGTTGTTTCATACTGTCGTCCACCATAACTGGTTTTAATGTCAGATACCCTTTGTTTTTCTCTAAGTCGGAATTTTACATGTTCTTCACCGATCTTTGCATATGTGGTAAAATGATCGGCTATAACATCATGTTTCCTGAACCTGAGAACCTTAATTATTGTATCCAGCAGACGAATTGCTCTTGGTCGGCTTTCTTCCTGGACTTGGATATTCAAAACATTATTTCTGTCAGGATAGGTTCCATTGTGGCTTCTGTAGTATTTCCTTACAGCATCATAATAGTCTATCGTGCTTCTGATAAGTTTATCCGGCCGGGAGGAAAGTCTGTCCGGTACTTTTAATGGTAAGTCCCTCGTATCTTCAAGAGTATGAATTAGTCTCCGCAACTGGCTAAGGGGAGAATCAACATTAATATGACCTTCACCCTTTTCGCTGAGTGTTATTTTATCTGTACCCTCAAAGTTCAAGGGAAGTTTTGTGATAATTACTTTCTTATGATACTGGATCTTTTGCCAATGCCCCATAGCGGGAATCGGAATATTCATTCGCTTGCAGATCTTCCGCAGACCATTATCCGATATCTTATACTTCTTTGCAAGTCTTGAGAGTGGTTCGGTCCACACAAGATCATAGAGTTGTTTGCGAGTAAACGTTACCTGTTCCATAGTTTTTCATTAAAAATGTTCTAATATGTGTAGTATAACTACCAATATCGGAACATAATTAATGATATGTAGACCTGTATTAAAAATTATAAATCAGAAATCGAATTCCAGAAGTTCTTCCTCCCTGGTTACTTCAGACCAAATTTTCCTGGACATTAGTTCATCATACTCTTCTATGTCCAATAGTCTCCAGAGTACATATGTGCCTCTCTGCAAAGTATGCCGAACAGTTATTATTTTGTCCTTCGAAGTAAAGAACAAGCTACAGTATAAATAACCTCTTTCAAAATGGACATTAGTTACACGTACAATGTCTACAAACCCACTTTCCTGGTATGTCAATAAGTCATTTAGTTTTATCACATTCCCGGTTGTGCAAATGCAATCACTATTGATGAAATACCAGGAAGAATGGAAATAACAGCCAAGTCGATTTGCCCATGCATTAAATTTTTTCTTCAAACAATGGAAGAAAAACCGAACTCTAATTTCTAACATATTCATATTCTGGTCTTTTTCATGTATCCACCGGTACCCTTCCCCCCCCGGGCACCCTAAAGAATATGGCTGGGGGTGCTGCATTGAGAAATTCTACCGGATATTTAATTTTTCCTTTAATATAAATACCCGGAAATATCGGATCCGACCTTAAAATCAAAAGCAAAAAAAAAATTCCAAATGGAAAAATCTTTTGGACAAAATTGGTTTTTGAAAATTTTTTATAGAAATTTTGAATAAATGGCTGAAATACAACTAATTTCTGCAAAATATTTGATATTTTTCAGTAATAGGAATTTGATGGCAGATAAGGGGAAAAGTTTGTGGCAGATTTTGCGGATTTTGTGGCAGATTTTGTGGCAGAAAAGACAAAACCCCTTGAATATCAAGGGGTTTTGAGGGTGTAGGGGCGGTGCGGACGGGACTCGAACCCGCGACCCCCGGCGTGACAGGCCGATATTCTAACCAACTGAACTACCGCACCAATCTTAATTCGCGATGCAAAATTAAGCTATTTTTTCATATCACAAAAAAAATAGATCAAAATTTAATGATTTATACCTCAATATGGGTGTAAACGATAGAATGACATACTATGGCAGATTGTTTGGAGATAGTTTCAAAAAATACTGTAGTTTTAAGCCCTAAACAGACTCTTACCTGATAATCAATGAATTTTAGATCAGTATTGATTATTCTTTTTACACTTATATGCGAAATTTCTGTTGCTCAGATATTTACTGACAGTAATTTGCCAATTGTAATTATTAATACCGACGGAGGGGTGATTATCCCTGATAATCCCCGTGTGCTGGCTTCAATGAAAATAATAAAAAGGGGAGGGGACCAGCGGAACTGGGTGACAGACCAGGATTCTTCAAAATTCCTTAATTACGATGGAAGGATAAATATTGAAATCAGGGGATCAAGTTCACAATACCTTCGGAAGAAGCAATATGGTCTTACAACACTGGAATCTGATAATATTTCAAACAGGAATGTAAGCCTGCTCGGACTGCCTGTTGAGAACGACTGGATATTAAACGCTCTTGGATTCGACCCTTCATTAATGCGTGATTATATATGCTATAACCTGTCACGGAGGATTGGTAATTATGCAACACGGACTGTTTACTGTGAGGTAATAATAAATGGCTCCTATAATGGCCTGTATGTCCTGCAGGAGAAAATAAAAGCCGGAGATGACAGGGTTGACGTGAAGAAAATATCTCCATCTGACAAAGCATTCCCGAAAGTTACCGGCGGCTATATAACAAAGGCAGATAAAACCACAGGAGGTGACCCGGTGGCCTGGACAATGCCCAGCTACCTTACATCAAAGAATGTTTTGTTTATACATGAACTGCCAAAACCCGAAAATGTTACCCTGGAACAGAACAACTATATTAAAGGTGAATTTGAGAAGCTTGATTATCTTGCACTTGGAATAAACTCATCCTCCACGAACGGATGGCCTTCAGTAATTGATGTTTCATCATTTATTGATTATATGTTATTAAATGAATATTCCGCGAACACTGATGCATACCAGTTAAGTACATTCTTTCACAAGGACCGTAACGGAAAACTGAGAGCGGGGCCAATCTGGGATCATAACCTGACATTTGGGAATGATCTTACACTTTGGGGCTTTGACAGGAGCAAATATGATACATGGCAGTTTTCAAATGGTGACAATACAGGGGCAAGATTCTGGAAAGGACTCTTTGATGATCCAGTTTACAGATGCTACCTTTCCAGAAGGTTTAACGAGCTTATAATGCCTGATATGCCACTCAACCGGAATCTGGTATATTCTTTAATTGACAGCACAGCCCTTCTTATTAATGAGGCACTTTCAAGGGAAAACCAGAGATGGGGTACTGTTAATAATTTCACAGGAGAATTGACAAAAATCAAGGATTTTATCAGCAACAGGATCAATTGGATGTATTCAAAACTGGGATCAGGATCAAACTGCATTAATGCCGGCATCCCTGAACTGGCCATAACAAGAATTATGTATTGCCCTGAAACTTCTGTTGAGTTCCCGTCACCGGATGATCTTGAATTTATTGAAGTTACCAATACAGGTACAAGTGAGGCAGTGCTATCGGGAATATTTTTTGCGGGCACTGGTTTCGTCTATCAGTTTCCAATGTATTCGGTTCTGCCGCCGGGAGTTTCTGTGACGATAGCCGGCAATGCTGCTGTATTTAAAATGAAGTATGGTTTTTTTCCGTTCGGACAGTTTACGAGAGATCTGTCTGATACCGGAGAAAAACTCCTCCTTTCAGATGCCTATGGCAATGTAATCGATTATGTTTGCTATTCTGATGCCTATCCCTGGCCCGAAGCCCGGGGAAATGGAAAATACCTGAACCTGAAAGATTATAAGGCCGATAATAATCTTGGTTCAAGCTGGGAGGCTGTTGAAAATGATCTGATTTCAGCTGTCGATGTAAATCCTGAGTCACTGATAAAGATTTACCCTTCACCGGTTACAGACAAACTTGTTATTGAACATCCTGAAATTATTTCAGAAGTACATATACTGAATTTGCAGGGTCAGGTTTTAATGAGCACTGTAACTGGTTCTGATCAGGTTGTTATTGAGATGAATGGTTTTACTAAGGGGATATATATCATTAAACTGGTTTCAGCACATGGTAATTATTTCAGGAAAATAATAAAGATGTGATATTCAGGATGTTGCTGTCCTGAAAAAACTGAAGTTAACACCTCCGTAGTTCCTGTGTTCATTAAAGAGAGAATGACTGCTGAAACTCATCGACCTGGGATGTTCAAGTATAAAAAAGCCTTCCTTCTTTAATATCCCTGCATTAATAACAATATCAGGAATCTCTTCAAGCCATTTTAACTCATAGGGTGGATCGGCAAATACCAGATCATATTTTACCTTACAGGTTCTGAGATATGCTTTAACATCAATATGGATCGGTTTTATATTATCCATTCCCAAATCCCTTATTATTTTCCTGATGCCATTAATATGAACAGGATCCTTCTCTACAAGATGTACCTCAGCAGCTCCTCTTGAAGCGAATTCATAACTCATGCATCCGGTCCCGGAAAAGAGGTCGAGCACAACAACAGATTCAAAATCAAGCCTGTTATTCAGGATATTGAATAAACCCTCACGTGCAAAGTCGGTGGTTGGCCTTGCTTTAAAACCTGATGGTGGAACAATCCTTCTTCCCCTGTATTTGCCTCCTATTATTCGCAATTTGCCAGTGTGAAAAGATTGAGATAACGATGACGCACAACATCGCTGAATACATAACTGAATGTAAAATTACCTTTTGGCTCACTGAACTTAAGATGCCTTACATACATGGCAAATGCAGAAGTGAGGTCATCATACTTTTCAGTGTGTCCGCTCAGCCAGATAGTCTCATCCTGTTTTAATTCAAGGTTTCTGAATGTATTCATCACATAATAGAGAATATCATTGATGTTTCTGTATGTAAATGAGTTACAGAATTTGAGTAAGTTCTGCCTGTAAATCACAAGGTTGAAAAAGTCCCTCTCAACATGCAAATGGATATGATTGCCATCAGTGCTTTTTCCCGAATGCGAAGCATGGTTGAGCAAAGGCTTTGTATGGTGAAAGGGAAGCACCCCTGGAAACCTTTCAGTAACGGTTTCATATAAAGTTTTTACAGCTGAAAAAACGATAAAAACATCAGGATCAGACGACTTATTAGAGAGCAATACATTTCCATCCACATTCAGGTGATTGAAGGAAAAATACTCATCTTTTTTACCGGGATCAAATAGCTGTGACGGTACCAGGGTGAACTTTCCTGATGGTAAAACAATATTTATTTTCCTATACCTTTTTCCCAGGAAGTCATCTTTTGAAATAATCTCATCTATTGCACTTGCGCTGAAAGGATTTTTTTCCTCTGCCTCAAAAGATCGCAGAAGAACATATTTGTTCCTGATGGTGTCGAGAATTGAAAAAACGAGTTCATCAGTACTCAACTGTACTGAAAGCACATAGTTTTCAGTTGAGTTTATGTCAAGTGTCTCGTCAAAGAGTTCGAGAAATGGCATTAAAAAGGTATTTCTTACAAAAATATAAAAGTAACAGCAAAGGTGGCAAAGTTTTAACAAAGATCACAAATAATTATATTGTTATATTATATCTCTTTGCGTACTTTGCGTTTTCTCTGCCTGGTTTAATAAATAGATGCGGGATACAATAATATACAACAGTCTTGTTAAAAATCTTGGTAATGCTCCCACTGAAGATCAGTCGGTTGCATTAAAGAAGATTGCTTCTTATATCTGTGACAATACCAACGATGTTATTTTCCTGATGACAGGATATGCAGGCACAGGAAAAACCAGCGTTATCAGTTCCGTTGTAAAGACTCTCGACCTGCTAAGGATGAAATCTGTATTGCTGGCTCCAACGGGCAGGGCAGCCAAGGTTCTTTCTTCCTATTCCGGCAGACCTGCCTTTACAATTCATAAAAAAATTTACAGGCAGAAATCATTGAAGGATGGGATCGGAAGTTTCAAACTCGACAGAAACCTTGCAAAAGACACATTCTTTATTGTTGATGAGGCTTCCATGGTTTCGAACAGTTCAGGTGATGCATCCCTTTTTGGAAGCGGCAGGCTTCTCGACGATCTGATAGAATATGTTTATTCAGGTACGGAATGTAAATTAATCCTTGTTGGTGATACGGCACAGCTTCCTCCTGTTGGCTCTGTTGTAAGTCCGGCTCTCGATTCAAAAACTCTCGGCGACTACGGCTTCGGACTGATAACATGTGAGCTTAGACAGGTAGTAAGGCAGAGCGAAACATCGGGTGTGCTGATGAATGCCACAAGCGTCAGGCTGCAGGTTGCAAATGAGGATCTTGTTCATCCGTCGATAGACTGCATCAATTACTCAGATATAAAAAGATTAAAAGGCGAAGAGCTGATTGATGAGATCTCTTCTGCATATGGTTCCTGTGGCCTCGAGGGAACAATTATTGTCGTTAATTCAAACAAAATGGCAAACCGCTATAACCAGGGCATACGTAACAGGATATTCTTCAGGGAGGAGGAAATAAGTCCCGGCGATATGGTGATGGTAGTAAAGAATAACTATTTTATCCTTGAGGAAGAGGATGACGGAGCGGGCTTTATTGCAAACGGGGATATTGCCGAGGTGAGAAAGATAAGAAAATACGAGGAGAGATACGGATTCCGTTTTGCCGAGATGGTCCTTAAATTCCCTGACTATGACCTGGAAGTGGAGTCTAAGATTATGCTCGATGTACTTAGTCTTGACACACCTGCTTTACCAGCCGATAAGAATAAGGAACTCTATCAGAACATATTAGCTGATTATCTGCATATCAAAACACGGAGAAAACAATATGAAGCGGTTCGTGACGATCCGTATTTCAATGCACTCCAGATAAAGTTTGCATATGCTGTTACTTGTCACAAGGCTCAGGGCGGCCAGTGGGAGAGGGTATTTATTGATCAGGGTATGTTCAACCGCAATGAGATCACAATCGATTACCTCAGGTGGTTCTATACAGCTCTTACCAGAGCTACTGACAGGGTTTACCTTGTCAACTTCAATGAGGAGTGGTTTAAGTAAGGGTACGACGGTTTGACGGTGCGACGGTACGGCGGTTCGATGTTAAGGCAAAAATTCAAATTGACCGTCGTACCGTAATTCCGTAAAACCTTAATACCGTAATACCGTAATACCGTAATACCGTAATACCGTAATACCGTTCCCATATAGTCACCAGATATATGGTATCAGCCTGTACCTGGTTTTCTGACAATATTCGATATAACCTGGTAGGTTTTCGCGGAGGACTTTTTCCTCATTTATGATCCTGAAAGCAAGAGCTATGGGTAATAATGCCATTGGTATAAGTCCCCAGTATGAACCAAGTGCCAGCGGTGTGGGCATATACATTATTAGTACACCTATATACATCGGATGCCTTATAATGCTGTACAACCCTGTAGTGATGACCCTTTGTTCCTGGTCAATTTCAATAATCCTTGATGCATAGCTGTTCTGCCGGAAAACCATGAAGATGATAAGGTAACCTCCAAGGATAAATGCATCTGTAGCTATTATTACTTCAGTTGGAACGTCAGACCAACCGAAGCGCTTGTCAAATCCGGGGATAATAAAAGCTGCTATAAAGACAGGAAGGGTGAACAACTGGAAAAGTTTCTGTTCTTTGACCTTTTCAGTTCCTCTGGCGCGTCTCTCCAGAAACCTCGGATCTTTTACAATAAAGTACATAAATGCTGACAACATTGAAAGGAAAATGATAGAGAAGTAAAGGTAAACTTCCCAGTAATTAAATGTCCCGGCAGGCAGTAGTGTGAATCCGATAATAAACAGTGGTAAGAATGAGATTCTTACCAGCAGCTTCCTGATGAGAGCTGATTTCTCCTGCCTGGTCATTTCACTTTTTGTTTCCATATAACTCTATAATTACTTTGATGATTCTTTTGATCGTATAGCGTCAATCACCTCCGTTGATACCCAGTAAATATCATAGTTGTCATTCTGAGGACTATTAAGAAACTCCTTTAGAGAACCAAGAGTGTTCTTTGAAGATAATACCTTCATCTTTTCGCTTGTTTTTCTTGCTGAAAAGAACAAATACTTTCCATCGGGCGATACTGAGGCAGAGATTGCATTGCTTCCTTTAATGTTTATTTCCGGACCAAATGATTTGCCTTCACTCCAGTTATCATTATTATCCCTGAAAAATATGTAATAGTTTGAAAAACCCGGATTAATCGCATTGTGTTTATTTTCGACACATGCGATCAGAAAACTCTCCTCAGGTGAAATAAATGCATTGTATATGTTCCCATTCCCGTTGATAACAGGAGGAAGCAGCTCCGGCGTATCATATTTTAACCCATTCTTCTTTGCCCTGAGTATTTCAGATTTTCCGGTCTTCTCATCGCTTCGGGTAAAATAAAGTGTTCCGGTTTTTGTCAGTGAAGGATAAAACTGTGAGTTTGGCCTGTTGAAGGCAGTATCGGGATTATATATGTCGCCCCATGTCCCATCACTTTGCTTATTGGATGCCCATATATTCTGATAAGCCCATCCCGGCTTTGGTTCTTTCCCTGACGGAGGCTTTGTCGAAAGAAAATAGACAGTTTTTCCATCAGGGGAAAAGCAGGGTTCAAGGAAGAAGTATTTACTATTATGCGTAAAGGGGGCAATTTCAGGTTCTGTCCAATTGCTGCCTGCAAGTCTTGTATAAAAGATAGTTACATGTCGATCCGTGAGAATTCCATAAAATATCTCTGTTCCATCTGGAGAAATGGTTATGTCGCGTTCGTAATAACCTGTAGCAATAATGTCAGGAGCAAATAATTCCGGTATCAAGCCGGGAGGTTTTTGTCCCAGGTAAGCGAGATTCGGATTTAGAGTTCTGACCTCCTGCCATGCTATAGCAAAGCATAAGTATCCCAGGGAAAATAAGGAAAAAAAGTTTTTCATCATATGTTACATTTAATTTACGCAAGGCAATATTTTCTCAAAAATTAAGGCGATTATGCTCATCCAGTGTGCTCCGGCCTGCTGGTAGGTTATATCGTTGGTCCAGCAGGTGGCGGTAACAATCAGCTGAAGATCAGGGATGATGATTATAAATTGTCCTCCCCAGCCCATGGCCATATAGTACCTGTGGCCCGATTCAGTCCCGAGCCAGATCTGGTACCCGTATTCAGGACCGTACGGGACATCATTCTTTGTTGAGATCTTTGTTGCTGTCATTTCATTGATCCAGCTTTCAGGAACAATCTGATTTCCATTATATTTCCCCTTGTTCATTATCAGATTTCCGAATTTCACCATATCACGGGGTTTTAAACGCAGATATGCTGCACCCAGGTGGTAGCCTCTGTTGTCGGTGCTCCATCTGTACTCTGTAATTCCAACCGGATCAAACAGGTTCTCTGCAGCAAAATCAAGTGTACTCACACCTGTGGCTTCGGTTATTATTACCGAAAGCAGGTGAGAGGCTCCATCGCTGTAATTGAATACAGTTCCCGGGGTGGCGACCAGAGGAAGGTCAAGGATAAATTGCAGATTGTCCTCTGATTCAAAGAAACATTCTTCAAAAAGACTTGAGGATGAAGTTCCATTCCATGAATGACCGAATGACATCTTGAGAAGCTGGTCAATAGTGATATTAGCTTTTATGTTATCATGGAATGTCACGATTCCTGTCAGATAATTATTGATCGGATCGTTAACACTTTTTATAAAACCTTTGTCTATTGCCAGTCCGACAAGGATTCCGGTAAATGTTTTAGTTACAGACATTATATTTTTTATACTGTCGGCGCCATAGGTTTTATAATTTGTATATTCCTCTGCAACGATTGTTCCGTTCCGGCTTAGAATGAGACTTAAGGCTCCATCGATAGTTTTAAACTCATCGAAAGCCAGTGTAAGCTGTTCTCCATCAATATTATACTGTTCAGCCAGCGGGAAACGATTTTCGAGTTCTTTTTTACATGATATCAAAAGGAGTATTGATACAAGCAAAAGAACCAGCCGGTATCCAAGATTTCCATGTCTCATTTATCTCATTCAATAACAGCTTTCAATAACCAGTTTATACAGGTAGAACTCAAAATTGTCCTTCCATCTTTCATTATCCTGAACATATGGCCATGCCGTAACGACTGCAACCAGGTTTTTATCAGGAACAACCATTATAGTCTGACCACCATGTCCGGCTGCCCAGTAAACTTTTTCTGCTGTAAATATCCAGAAATAATAACCGTAGCCCCATCCTGAGGAAGTATAGTGTGGTCGTGTAGCCTCATTCACCCAGGTACTGTCTATAATCTGTTTGCCATGCCATTTACCGTTTTGCAGCATTAGTTGTCCGAATTTAGCCATATCTCTGGGTTTAAGATTAAGGTTTGCAGCTCCGAAAGTCACTCCGTCTTTCGCCGACTGCCAGTACCAATCAGAAATTCCCAGAGGTTCAAACAGATATTCCCTGGCAAATTCCGACATGGGTTTTCCAAATCTTCTCTGAATGGCATATGAAATCAGCTCACAATTAGCATCGGTGTAATAGAATGAGGTACCGCGTGTGTATAGCCACGGATATGACAGAGCATATTCAATTGAGTTATCGGTAAAAAACCTTTCATAGCCCGAATTTTCATCCTGACCTGAACAACCTGTTCTCATTGTCAGGGCATTATCAATAGTAATATCTTTTTTTTCGGGGTGATTTATAAAATACTCCGGGTAGATATCGCTCAACCTCTGGTTCACAGAATCCAGTAATCCCATTTGCAGTGCAATACAGGTTAAAATACCAGTAAATGATTTTGTAGCAGACTTGATATTCTGAATCTGCCTGGCATCTTCAGGATCATGGGGATATGCTTCAGCAACTATTTTACCGTTTCTCACAATTATCATACTTCTGACCAGGTAATATTCATCTTCCCTGTATATATACCTGAAGACCCTGTCAAGCTTTATACTATCAATATTTTCTGCTGAAAGAGAGGATATTTCCCAACCATCGTCAATATCAGGGGGAGTGAATCCTGTATAAGGTAATTTAAATGGTTCATCCTTAAGACAGGAAGAAATAACTGTTCCTAGTGCAAATATCATAACTGACCCGATCCATTTTATTAATACAACTCTCATATATTGCTATTTGCTTAAAAACCTACTCCAATCCCAAAACTGATAATTATTCTTTGAAAGGATTCGCCATTGATCTCTGAAATCGTAGAATAAATTATTGAATTATTGAGAGAAAAACACAAATCTTCATTTAATGCAATTCTGTACTCATTTCTTAATGAGCAAAGAAAAAAATCAGGAATTGTGGTGAACGTATAACCACTGTTTGTTATTAGTATAATATTTGAAAATGTCCATTCCTCCTGGGCATATAGTCTGATGTCTTCAGGTCTGCTGCATATTCCTGCAAGTTCCATCTTTAGAGAACTGATAAGTGTGTTTTTATCATTGAAAATCAGTTTAATCCGGTTATACAATCCTGCTGAAATTGCTGAACTCCAATACGCCCTGGATTCATCCCACACAGGATATTCTAATACTGACCAGTTGTAGGAAACGTCAGCACCCAGGTAATACTTTACCTTTTCCCCGTCCAGAAGAATTTTGCCCCATGAATAGTCTGCATTAAAACTAATATTATATGTCCCTTTATCTGTTTCAAGATTTGTTTTAAGTTTACTATAGCCTGCTGCGAACATGAGTTCATTTAAATTTTTTTTGTCCTTTTCAAACCTGTATGATAATTCTATCCCCGGCCCCCTGTTTACTTTTGGTATGAGGATATTCTCCTTTACCTGGTTGTTTACGATTTCAAGGGAGAATAAGTGTGTAGTTCTTGCAGATTGTTCTTCCTGTGAAAACAGGTAACCTGGAATAAGCAGAATTGATAGAAACAGTAACGATTTATTCATTTATTATTTACTTATTGTCAGATTCCCGATATATAACGGCCGACTAGTTCCATGACTGATGATTCTTTCTGCCATGACTTACTGTCAAATCCGGGCTGGGGTGCAGCTGTGGCAACAATTACAATATTAAGTTCCTTTATTGTAACAATCATCTGACCACCATGACCCCAGGCAAACCAGATAGTATGACTGCCTGAAGTGCCTGACCACCAAAGATAACCATACTGCAGGTTATGAATGGTTTTTAATATTTCACGGCCATAAGTGGTAGTAGAATATACTGTTTGTGACTGATTTATCCAGTCGGTAGGAATAAGCTGATTATCTTTCCATTTACCATTATTGAGGTATAATTGTCCGAATTTGGCAAGGTTTCTTGGAGTCAGGTAAATGTCACCCATTGCATAATAATATCCTGAAGGATCTGCAGGCCAGTATGGAACTGTTATCCCCATTTCATCGAAGAGGAATTCTTTGGCAAATGCCAGGAGTGTTCTTTTTGACCCCCTTGATATTATGATTCCCATAATGTGTGAAGTAAAATTCGAATAGCCGAATTCAGTTCCCGGGTTATGCATTAACGGGAATTGTGACAGCAATGGTATCCAGTTAGTTGTATTGAAAAGTGTATTAAGGTATCCGTCGACCTCTTCCCATGGATAACCTGATCTCATCTGAAGTATCTGCTCCACTGTGATTTCAGATTTACCCGGATCAGTTGATTTCCAGTCGATTTCAGAAAAAAAGTCCTTCATTTTCTGATTTTTACCTGTAATAAAACCTTCCCTGATAGCTATACCTGTAAGAGCTGAAGTAATGCTTTTTGTAACGGAAGCGGTTGAAGATGCATCATATACTGATTTTCCGTTAAAGTATCCCTCGGCTACGATGAACCCATTCTTGATAACCAGAAGGCTGTAAAGATTGTCAAGTTTTCTAGCTTCTCTGTACAGATCATTCAGAAAATTTGAATCCAGATCCTGTTCTCCGGCACCGGATATCTGCCAACCATCATTCTGAATTAATGGTTGCCATGAAACAGACTCTTCATCGTTTTTTGTACAGGACCAGAGCACCAAGGTTGCCACAAGCATTAATGAATTCAACCACTTACAGAAATTCATCATCTTCTGCATTTTTAAATTTAACTTGCTATCACCTTTATCAGGATTACTCCAGTAATAAGACCAGCAAAGAGGATCAGAATGCTTATTATCATCCACCACCAAATTTTTCTCCAGCCCGGGGTGGTTACTTCTCCTTCGCCTCCCGCAAAGACGTGCCATGCCTGATAACCCCTTT
>Ga0129298_10000681_pt1 | contig 13733 bp, 13 predicted proteins | sample I19B2metaG_FD_94707 | JGI IMG/M metagenome (GOLD analysis project Ga0129298, IMG submission 94707) | Lake sediment bacterial and archeal communities from Gulf of Boni, Indonesia to study Microbial Dark Matter (Phase II) - ​I19B2 metaG | ecosystem: Environmental > Aquatic > Freshwater > Lake >... | reverse complement strand
CATTCCGCCAATCTCCCCTCCTAAAACTTTCGTTTTCAATGATCTTTTCGACTTCATCTTGGCTTTCGTCACCGTAGGCTAGGCTATCTCTACCGAAAATTTTCATGCCGTTGTATTGGGGCGGATTATGTGAAGCCGTAATCATCACGCCAGCATCAGCCTTAAGCTTTTTAGTCAAATACGCCAAAACAGGAGTGGGCACAACACCTAAGCAATTAACATTGGTTCCTCCAGCCAAAAGGCCAGAGACCAACGCGTTCTCAAGCATTAAACCTGAAACTCTGGTATCTCGAGCCGCAAGCACCTTTTTCGCTTTAGAAAATGTTGCAACAGCCAAACCTATTTTAGCAGCCAAAATCGGCGTCAAATCAACATTAACTAAGCCTCGCACGCCAGAACTGCCAAAGAGTTTTGACCTCAACTCCTTTTCACCAAACACCCGTCTCCATGGTTAAAGTGGAGAATGTATTTAAATAATTATGCAAAGCATAACTTGTAGGATTTGGTGCTGTCCTTGAAACTCGAAAAACTAAGGCCAGAAGAAAAAGTTAATTTATCAATAAATATGGTGGACGTGGTTACTCGCATTTGTGCGGAAGGAATTAAAGCGCAAAATAAAAACATTAGCGAGAAAGAGCTTCTGGAAAAACTCAGGGAAAGAATGCGCTACAGCAAGCATCTTAAGAGGGTTTAAAACTGAACAGTTTTGAGGACTTGGTTAGACGGATTGTTACGGTTTTGAATGATGCCAAAATAGACTATGTGTTTACTGGAGCTTTGGCAGCAAGTTATTATGGCGTTCCTAGAACCACACTAGACGTAGATATACTGGTCAAATTTACTCCAGAAGACACAAAATCTTTAGTTACGCAATTGAAGAAGGCTGAGTTGAGTATTAACAAAAGAAAGATAGAGTCTGTGTTCAGATCGGGTTTTAGAATAATTACGCTGGAAGATGAAAAATCACCTTTCACAGTAGATATCATATTATCAGACAAAAAGCTTGAGAAAAAGAAAGGCGAAATTCTGGGGATGCCCACTTACTATCAAACTCCTGAGGCATTAATTCTTGCAAAGTTACGGATGATAAAGGTCACTATTCAGAGAGAAAGGGCTTTGAAAGATAAGGATGATATAAAGGCAGTTTTGAGGCACATTAAAGTTAACCTTAAGGCACTTAAGAACAAAGCCAAAGAGGAGAAAACAACCTCTATACTTGAGGAGCTATTAAGTTCAGAAACGTAGCTAGAATAATTCTATAAAGTAGTTTTTCGCTTCAACTTCTCACAGAATTTTATTAGCTGTTTTCGTGTGGGATGAACTCCATTCGGGTTAGAGATGTAATAGGCTGCAACAGCGTTGGCTAATGCCAATCTACTGCCGTCTGAAAGTCTGTAGGCGTCTCCTAAAATGTTTCCCGCATTCCAAGCGTCGCCGGCTCCTGTTGCTCTTAAGACTGGAATCTGAAATGCTGGAACAACTGTTTCGCCTTTTTTTGTGAATGTCGCCGAAAAGCTTGTCGTGTGCAGGTCAACTCTTGCTGATAGGTGCGATGCCAAAATTCTCGCCGATTCTTTTGCTAGCTCTTCGAACCTTAATCTCTTTCTGAGTTCTTCTATCTCGCTACTTAGCTGCGATGCATAGCAAATCGTTTCATTCTCATTTGCACTTAAAATATCCACGTGTTTGCCTTGCAGAACGCTCTTCACCAGTTCCGGAATCTTTTCCTTGTTAGGGGTTGGGTCTGCTGTATCGTAGTATGTTTTGCCTTTTCCACTTGTTTTTACATGGCGAAAAACAGTTTTAGCCAATTCTGTTCCAGAGCGTCTGGTTCCAGCCCAATTAAAAACGCAAACGTAATTCGCATTTTTGATTGCTTCAAAATCGTCATTATTTAGGTTATGCGATCCAAAATTGGCTAGTGCTCCAACGTCTCTTAGCATGATGTTGACTTTTCCATTTTCAGTTGTAAGTTCCATCGCTGTTGTTATCGATAACTTGTTGAGGATTTTAATGTGGGAAAAGTTAGCCACCAGAGGTTTGAGGTAATATTTTATAAGTTGTAGTCCAAACTTGCTTGTGCACACTATTGGAGTGACTTTTATACCTAAAGCAGCTAGGGCAGAGGCTGTGTTTATCGCGTTTCCTCCTCTAAGCTCTGTTTGTTCTACCCCGTCTATGCTACCACCCTTTCGTTTAGCTACATCTCCGAGGATTTCAGAAAAATCCTTCACATCACAGCGTAGGCTTATTAGGCGGTCAAGGAAAAAGTCAGGCATGACCACCACGTTAAGTTCTTCAATCTCGCTTTTCAGAAACTTCAGTATTTCCTCGAGAAGGTTACCAAGCAAACTCCTATTCACCTGAAAGCAAGATGGGCAGTAAACGTAGATAACATTTTTTCATAAAGCTTTTTAATGAACCAAAACAATAGTGCCAACTTTATTAAACAAAGATGTTTCAGCGAGGAATGCCGTTGAAATCTAAAACTGAAATTTTCTTACTTTTACTAGCAATCATACTTTATATTGTAAGTGCCTTTTGTTATTCTTACGAGGCGCCTTGGGAAGGGAATATTCCTGTTTTAAATTATCCATATAGAGATTTTGCCATTCCATTGGCTGGTGTTGCGTCGGCACTTTTAGTTATTGCCGCGATTTTATATTCAAAGCGAAGGTAGAGCCACACGTAGGAGAAGAAGCTTTGCTGGGCAGAAAAGCATTTCCAGCTATGTTCATTGCTGTAGGTTTTGTTGTGAAAATGGTTGCTGAGTTTGTGCATGAAATCTGCGGACACGGCTTGTTTGTTTTGTTATTTGGGGGAACGATAAAAATAGTATATATCAGTGTTTTGTGGCCTTACGAACTTTCTCGCATAGACTGGTCTTTACCAAGTAGTATGAGTTCTGCGCAGATGGCATGGGTTTACGCAGGCGGCATACTAGTGTGCTTATGTGTGTCAATTCTAACCCAAGCCTTCTTGCTTGTGAAAAAGAAAACGCCTTGGTATTTTGCTCTTACACTTTTTTGGCTTGTATTCTGGACGCTTATAAACTCAACAGGATACCTTATGATTGGTGGCTTAACATCATTTGGAGACGTTAAAGAGCTAATTGCGTTAGGAGTTTTAACAAGCCTTCTTTCCCTTGTCATTGGCTTGGTCATTTTTGTCATAGGTTTTGTGGGTTTATCTTGGATTCTGAGGAAAATACTGATTGATATGTTTACTCCCAAAAGGGCAAGTTTAGGCGTAGTCCTTTCCTGGCTTATAATTCCAGTGCTTGTTCTTGTGATGTTGGCTAATCCAGAGCGCGGTTTGCAAGCAGCCTATCTTCCCTTAACTTTTATTCCAGCATTGTTTTCATTTGCCTTAGAGTATTTTTTGGTTTTATCTAAGCAAGAGGCGTATGCAAGTCCAGACGATGTCGCCGAAGAATAAGGCTATGATTAACCCCGCGGTGATGAAGATGAGCATTGGTAAGCCTGGAGTTGCCCAGATTGTGTCTTGAATCTTTCCAGCCTCGACAGCTTGGGTTAATCTCTCAACTATTGTGTTTCTGTCTTCGTCTTTAGGTATCAGAACAAGTTTTCTTTTAAACCCATTTTCAGGGTTTTCTTCTGTGTCCTCTAGGGGATATAAGTGCCATTTTTCCTTCAATTTGTTGACGGAAACCTTGTAGCCAGTTATCAAGACCAGAATTTTTCTTCCTAAAGATTCGTTTTGATGTCCTTCTTCAAAGAGTTTTCTGCCAGTTCTTTTATGCCAAAATACGTTGCGTAAAAACATGTAAACCGCTGTTGCTGCTGCTAGTAAGACAGAGTTGCTGAAAACAGTGATTGGGAAAAAGACTTGTAAAATTGGCGAAATTTCCCCTGATAAAGGCTTAAACAAGCTTTCCGGAAACGGAAAGAATGGTAAAGCAAGTGCCAGGCACATTAAGGCTTTTGCGTCGGCGCCTCCGAAACCTCCGGAATAGAAAAGTATTATAGCGAAGGCTGCGGTTAAACCGAAACACATTCCGTAACAGAGCAGTTGCGAAAACTCGTAGCCAATGTAAATTTCAAGAAAGGTTAACGTAAAAGCTAGTGGTGCAAATAGAATCCAAACCATGTTGCTTACTTCACGGGTTTTATAGTCGCTCCAAGAAGCATAAATAAGAAAAGAGAGACACAGAGAAACGCGTGCGCCTTCCAATATTTCATTCATCTGGTAACCTTCAAGTCTTCTACTGACAGACGTTTTATGGACGGAAGAACTAGAAATAGTTTTCAAAGCGAAAAGCTGAATGATAGGGAGGATAATGGTGTGTTACAAGGTTCAAGGCTAAGGTGATGTTTCATCAAAGCTCAAAGGTTCGCCGAGTTTCGGGGAAATTCGGAAGTGATACACCGTGTCTGGTTGCCAAGGGTAAGTAACCACGACAGTAATGGTTCCTCCGTCTTTGTTGACAATCGTTGAGGACGGAGTATAAGTTTGCGGTACGGAATTAATGTACACTTTATCAATTTCGGCGTCAGAAGTTCCTATATTCCTAATGTATATAGTGACGTTGCCTGTTTTCCATAGGCAATCTGCGTCTTTTTTGAGCATTACTCCTGCCTGTGTTCCTGCGCTGCTCATGTACGTCATTACCCAAGCGTATGTGACGACTATTGCTGCGACCGCTATGACGATTAATAGTAATGTGGCAAGTATTGGTGATATGGCTTTTTTAGATTTTAACATGTTTTTAGCCAAACAACTTCACCTTTGGTGTTTAGGAAATGCGCATATTCCATATTTAACTTATATGAACTCGAAATCTGTACTCACAATATGCCGTTGTTTCTTCTGTTGCCGAAAAGTGTTAGAAAAGTTTAGTGATAATCCCGCAAACGCGAACACACGGGCCTCTAACTGGATTAACAGTCCGCGCGCATTAGAAAGTAGCGCACGCGATTTTATAGGCCGTCCAAAACTTTGAATACAGTTCTGCATATGCAGAAAGCAATTATGGATAAGGGTTAATTTTAAATGGATTAATCAACTTTTCGCTTCGACTGCTACAGGCCTTTTCATTTTTTCTTTTTCTTGTTGGCTATCCGTAATGACAGTTAGGTTTCGCATTCGCGCTCGCGCGCGCTTTGAGCATTTTAACCATCGGGTTCTCGAGGTTTATCTTAAAGTTTACCGCCATGGAGCTATTCCTTGGGCTAACCTGCGCTACTATTATAGCTTGTTCTTTCTCAAGCGGTATCGTGTTCCCTCTCGCTGTGACAAACCACGAAACGAAATTGTGACCTGCATTTGCCCCATGTATAATTACCAGCATTTTTCACAGCAACCTGATCGGGTTAGTGCTGGAAAAATCAGAGAAGAATCTATCTCGGCGGGGCTCAAACACGCGACACTACTCGTAATGATGGCCACACTGGCAGCCAAACTGCTACCAATATCCATAAAAATCTAACCGAATCGCAAAAAGCTTAGAATATATATTAGCGCGTTTATTATTTGAGAACATCATGTTAGGAGTTTCAAAATCATGTTATATTAACCGCAACGAACGGGATATTCTGACCATAATCTCTTGTCCCTAGCTTACCGGAAAACAGTATGAATACCGGTACAACTCCCCCAACAAACCCGGGTTTCCAGGGACCAAAATATACCCAGGTCGGTACACCATATGGTAGGACCTGAAAACCAAAGGTGCTTATGTATTTGTTATTCACTACTTTTGTTATGGGCCACACGTCTGGCTTAACAGTACTTGACCATGGGGTAATCATCCAGATGTACGATTTGGCAGTAAGATTTATGTTTTGGCGTGATGGGTCTAGGTTAGTGAACAAACAAGCAAGAATTGTATAATTTGAACTAGAAAAGGTGTAACTTTTCTTTCCAGTGCCTATATTAGTCCCATTTACTGGTGAACTCGCAAAATCATAGTGCGTGAATTGCGTGAAATCCATCGCGACTGAACCTATTCCTTGAGCTATCTGTGCTATTATTATGCTTTGACTTTGGGTGAGCGGTACAGTGTTTCCCCTAGCCGTCACAAACCAAATATTGAAATTATCCAGAGAAGCTGCGTTTGGCACAGTCACTTTCGTAGCGTTGCCGCTAGTAAACTTCAACACTTGTCCGGCTTTCAAGGTTGTCCAGGTCAAGTTTGCCCATGGCTTATTGGCAACAGAGTTATTGAAGCCGTATGTCTGTTTTGACGTGTCGAAAACCCACAGGTTCACTATCTGAGCTGTCACTGGTCCGGCGTTGGTAAGGTTGGCAATTACACTGACTATGCCTCCTGAGACGGAATAATTCCCATCAGCAACGACTTTTTCGTTGCGAGCGTCAAGCTCTTGCTGGTTTTGCGCTTTCACAGCAGAATTGTACAAGGTGTTTTGGTGAAGTGTCCACAGGAAAACGCTGGTGGCCAAGGTCATCATCAGGAGCACCATGAATATTGTTCCGATGACAGACGAGAAACCTCTCGAACTGCCTGTTAGCTTCTCAACGTTTTTTCTAAGCCACATAAGTGCTTTCAAAGGAAGACCCCCTTCCAGTTGTGATGAGAACCGAGTAACGAGTGCCAGTGTTAAGGCTACCCGCTAATGACAGTACAAAGTATCCTTGCTGTGCCATATCTAAATGTTGTTTAGTCATGGTAGTGCCGTTAAAAAACTTTAAGACAACGGGAGAAGACCATATAACATAGGTGCCCGTGATCACATTTTTAACGGAAACCGCTTTTATGGTTACGTTGTTTTGCTTTCCAGAATTCAACAAATAAACCAACACAACTTTCGCGCTACTATTATAGAAAACGTTCTCGAACGTCAACTTCTCCTGAAGACTAGCGATGTCAGAACTCATAGTTTGACTGTAAGCATTATTATAAGCACTAGATTGAGACTGCCCCCAAAAAAGCACTACAAAACCTACAACAATAACAGCACCAGTGAGAATCACATTTGAGATAGCCACGCTAACGGCACGTCTTTCGCGAAGCAGCCTCCAAACCTTTCTTAAACTCATATTAAAGCACGCTACTTTAGTGTGTATTGCGACTCAATATTTCAATAGGTCAAACGAATTAATATACTTTACGAAATCCCACTAAACAGTCTCGAATGCCAAAATGCAGCAACCTTGCCTCTGAATCTCAAATCATCCAACCCAAACGCGCGCATGCTTGTTCCTAAATTCGTTCGTAGGGCGACTTGTGCTTCAGTTCTCCGCCTGCGACATATTTAGATCATATGGTAGACCCGAGGGGGTAGACTGTAGAGCACACAAGCCCCCGCAAAAACGCGAAGAACCATGCGCGACTAACTCCATTACACTCAAAAAAGAAATTTAGGAACACGCACGCGCGCTTTGTTTGCAAACCCAATCGTTACTAGGAGCAGTATCACTATAGCACTTGTAAGCATTACTGTGGAAATTGCGGGACTAACTTCTCTGCCATTCCTTCTAAAACTGCTTTGTGGGGAGGCTTTTCTCATTTTCATTTTTTCCTTCTACCCAAGTTTCATAAACATGGGCAGTAGTTCTGCTGCAACGATTGAAATTACGACTAAAATTGCCGCGTGCTTAAACCCTGCTGCTATCGATTCCTCGCTTATTTTCCCCGCCACGATCCCTAACATATAGCTGTAGAAAATGGCTGACGTCATGAAAATCTGTCTGATCCAGTCCATGTTTGCTGGGGGCGTGGCGCCAGCAACCCCTATAGTACCCGTCGTGAAACCTAGCATCATTGATGTGGTCACAACGAGAAGCAGTGCCGCAAAGTAGGGCATCATTATGTAGGGTCGAGTTGAGGATTTCTTTTCCTTTTCAACTTCTTGGGTCAAGTTGTTGAATCTGGCAAGCGACTCTATCATTTCAATCGTGCCTCCGCCAACATCCACCGTCTCAACAAGCAAGAACATGACAATTTGCGTCATCCAACTTTTCGTCCTGCTTATGAAATCCATCATCACCTTTTTCAGCGGGATTCCCCAAGAGATTTCTGAGCTGATTTTGCGCAGCTCCTTGCTGAATACGCCGTATTCGCGGTGTGAAAGGCTTTCAATGCACTTTTCGGGTGAGAGTCCTGTTTTTCTAACCTCCGTCAGGTCTCTTAGAAAACTGTTTACGCCTTGTTCCGTGCTTGTTTTTTTGCTTGAGAGTTTGCCATGTACAACGGCTGCTGGTGCAACTGAGATGAACAATCCTAACGCAAGCGCCACGGGCATTTTGCTTAGTATGCCGAAACTGCCGCTGAGAAAGAGGAAGGCAAACAATAACATTCCTGCTATGGTGCACACGGCAAACACTTTGTATGGCCGCATTTCGGTAACGGGTGTCTTAGGCTGCATGCTGTGCGCCATGTAAACGAACATCATTGACAGCATTGGACTCAAGACGAACGTGTAGAGAAGAAGGGTTGAAACATCGCCGCCCGATCCACCGCCCACACCAATGTTCTGCACGCTGAACATGATGTAGAAGCAGAGGGACATCATCACGTTGACTATGATGAAAGTCTCCAGAAGCATTCCGAGTCTTTCAGCTGCAGCTCTAACACGCAATGCTCTGGCCTTAAAGATGTCCTCTGCTTTTCTTTCTAGGAAGTGTCCAATGTCTCCCCCGATGATGACGGTTGATGAGTATCCTGAAAGGAAATCTTTGAAGATGTCTAACGGGTTTTTCTTTGCTGCATTTTGAATTGCTGTTAACGGATCTATTCCAAAGATCTCTACGTCTTTTATGATTTCTCTTGCTTCCACCTTCATTGCGGGCATCAACTCGACTCCAGCAAGTCGTTTAAAACTTGTGTAGGGGGCTATGCCTCCTGAAGCCATAACACTGGTGTAGGCTGCTGCAAAGGGCATTTCCCTTTCCAAGTTGCTTGCTCTTTCACCGGCTCTGGACATGGGCATCAACAGAAACCCTATCATTACATAGATTGGAAGCGGCACCAAGAAGATTATTGGGATGAAAAAGTAAAGATAAAGAATCACTATAGATATTATTGAAACTGGAAGCGTTAAAATCGCAATGAAAAGCATTAAGGAAACATAGGTTTCCGGGTAAATCTTGATTTTTGCCCTTTCTAGATAATCCTTAAACTCTAGGACATTTTTTAGAAAGGAAGGTGCTATTCGCCCAAAGAGGCGGAAGGACCAAACTTCAAGGGTTTCCAGAAACGGCAATTACCTTTACCTCCTCCCCTGCAAGAACTTTTTCGTAAATTTGCTTTGGTTTAGCATAATACTCTGCGATTATCGCGGCCACGTCTTTGTAACTTCTGATATTGCGTTCTCGCATCCAGTGCAAGATATCTTTACGCCTACCTATTTCAGCAAGTAACTCTTTCTTGTTTGCGCCTACACGTTCGGAAATGGCGGACAACATCATGCTTTTATCGAGTGTTGATAAATATTCGTCCTTCGTTGGGTGCCATTTTAAAACGCATCTGTAATCTTTGTAATCCGCGATTTCGTTGACATTCATGACACGTCTATATGCTTTTTTTTCGGTGCCTTTTACGAGGTGAACCCTTTGAATCGATAACACAATGTTCATCAACGGAATATAAGCAGGTGAAATGTCCATGGGTTTTGATGTCAAACGCTTGATTGCTGAGTCTAGGTTTTCAGCGTGCATTGTGCACATGCCTCCGTGGCCTGTGGCCAAAGCTTGGAAAAGCACGTAAGCTTCTTGACCCCTCACCTCCCCTACAATTAATACGTCTGGGCGGTGTCTCATTGAAGTTCTCACTAGGTCGAAGAGTGTTACCTCACCAACAGTGCTTCCGCCCAATCCATAGCTTTGTCTGGCGATAAGCGAAACCCAGTTTTCATGTGGTAAGTTAAGCTCTGCTGTTTCTTCTATTGTGATTATTTTGCTTCCTGGTTTAATTAGGCACGTTAAGGCGTTTAGGGCTGTTGTTTTTCCAGCGGCTGTTCCGCCCAAAACCATCAGTGAAGTCCTGTTTTCAAGGCATAGCCAGAAATACGCTGCCATTTCCTCTGAAAAAGTGCCCAAGTTTACTAGATCTATTATTGAGTATGGGTCTTCTCTAAACTTCCTAATAGAGAAAGCTGTTCCGAAGGGTGTAACCTCACGCCTATAACAAACAGCCAGTCTATGCTTTCCTGGCAGTGAAGCATCTACTATGGGAAAGGCTGAGCTCACATGCCTTCCGGCCATGTGTACAAGCTTAACGACAACGTTGTCAAGTTCTTCATCATTTTCAAATTCGAGATTTGTTTCAATGCTTTCGTAGTTCCTATGCCAAACATAGACTGGCTTATTGACTCCATCACATGAAATGTCTTCAATGTTTGGATCTCGCATTAAGGGGTCAATTCGACCGAAACCCACAAGGTCCCTTTCGGCATGATAGAGGATTTTATACCATGATACGTCGGGCAGCCAGCCTAGGCTTATGCGGTATTTGTCAACAATTTTCTTGGCTTCTTCTGCAAAAAATCTTCTAGGGTCAAGAACTTCTTCTTTTGGCGACTCTATTTCTGCAAGCAATATTTCCAAAATCCGATTGTAAACGCTTCTTTCCAACGGATCAAGTTGTAGCTCATCCAATATGTATTTGTATTCGCCTATCTTTGGACTTTGTACTATAGCGACATGGGCAAAGGGTTCATAGAGTGGATATTTGTCAACAACTTTGAATCCTCTAGGTACGGGCTTGGGTGGAGGTGGCGGGACGGCTACTTGTTCGTGTTTCTTAAAACTAATTTTGATTTTCACTTTTTTGAGTTTGGCCAGTGTTTCCTTGAGCCGCAACTTTGCCATGGCGTTTTCTCCTATCTAATGGTAATGATATGCCAGACTATTAAATATTACGTCTCACGATATATCACTCATTATCGCTACTGCTACTCTCCTTCCTCCGTGGAGAGCACGATGATTTTTAACTTAATCAAGATAACAACCACAACCGCGATTATTATTGGGATAATGATCAGGAGTATGGTTGTAATGGGCCAGCCTCCTCCAGCTTGAGGAGCGGTTTTTGGTTTCACTGTTATTGCTGTTTGGTTTCCTCCATCAATGTATCCGTTTTTGGTTACATTTGCTGTTATGGTTATAGATAATTGCGCTGATGTTTGAGGAGCGTTAAAGATGAATGTGCAAATGCCTGTTGGATCAGTAGTTTTGGTCGTAATCGAAAAGCTTCCATTACTGGATAATATAGTAACCATAGCACCAGTGACAGGGGTTGCATCCTCTTTGCATGTTACATTAACTATGACATTCGTTGATTCTTCTGACTCAACTGCGGATGCGGTTATTTGGATGTTAAATGTTCTAGGATTAACTGTTATTTCCAGTTGGCTTTGGTTTTCAGCATACCCCACCTTTGTTGCTTTTGCTGTAACATTGATATTTGATTGTTCGTTGACCTGTGGTGCTGTGAAAATGAATGTGACATTACCATAATTGTCCGTTAACCCAGTAGTCTTAGAGAAGTTGCCATTCTCTGCCATTATGGTAACGTTAGCCCCCACTGTGTAGCTCATCTCATATTCCACGTGAACAGTTACGTTGAGTTTTGCCTCAGAGATTGTAAAATTGGGTTCAGCGATGATTTGGACATCAAGCGTCTTAGGGTCTACGCCTATTATGGTCTGCCCCATACCATTCATGTAGCCATCTTTCGTCGCTATTGCCGTTATATTCACGTTTAGGAATGTTGTTGTTTGAGGAGCTGTAAAAACCAGTGAAACAGAACCGCTTGAATTAGTAATCGCAGTTTCAGAAGAAAGGCTTCCACTACTTGATAATATCGTAACGCTGGCATTGGAGACAGGTTCTCCGTTGCAGCTAACGTGAATTAAAACCTGTATCATTCCGTCAGATTTGATGGTATCCGGGTTGGCAGTTACTTGAACTGAAAGGAATGGTAAAACTTCCAAGTACTCATAGTCCGAACCATCAGCGTACCCAATTTTAGAAGCCCTTGCAACAATTCTAACATTGACTCTCTCGGTTATTTCTGGTGCAGTAAATGTCGTGATGAAATAACCACTTGCGTTGGTTAACCCAGATGATTCCGTGAAATTTCCACCCTTCACTGAAAACATCGTCACGGCTGCATTTTCCACAGCAGCGTTTCCGTTTGTCACGTAAGCTATTATTGAAACTTGTTCTCCTTCATGGACTGTGGAATTGCTTAAGTCGACACTAATTTGTAATGGCGGAAGATCTTGAACATTTATTGTTGTAACAACGCTGTTGCTTGTGGCACCGTAGTCATCCATCACTATTAAGAGTGCGTTGTAAATTCGCACGGGTGGGCCATATTTATGAGTGAAAATCGATAAGGTTGTCCAGCCGCTGTTGCTTCCATCTCCAAAATCAAAAAAGTATCTGTCAACGCGTCCATCATTATCAAATGAATCTGTAACAAAAAACATAACATCTTCGTTTGGTCGAACCCAAATCTTATCAGTCAGAAGGGTTGCTGTTGGGCGAGTATTGATGATTCCAATTGGTTTGGCTAAAAAGAATATGAAATCAAGATTGACTCCGTCACCGCCAACAGGGTTGCCCTTTCCATTAGGGTTTAACGATTCATGATATGGTCCGCTTTTGTCACCCCAATAATTATGTTCCGCATTTACGATGGCATTAAGTAATACATCCATTCCCATTTCGTTGCCATATATGTCGTTAAAATCAGCTTTATGGTCCCCATCATCATATAAAATGCCGATTTTATTGTAAGAGATAGAGTTATTAGTGATGTATGTGCTTCCTGGGCTTGAAATATAAAATCCGTTATTGTTTGATGAAACAATGTTATTAACGATTGTAACGTCAGTGTTGTTTGCATCGATACGTATTCCGTTTTGTTTGTTTGCAGAGATTTTATTTTGGCTTATGTCCACGCCGGAAGTTTCGTTTCCTGTTAAAAGTACTCCATTTCCATTTGCTAATACATTGTTTTTTTGTATAGTAACTTGTCCGTTTCCAGTTATACATATGCCATTTTCTTTGTTCTCTGCTATTACGCTATTCTGAAGTATCAATTCGCTGTTTGTTATATTGATTCCGTTTTGAGAAAGGCTTATAGTGCTATTTTCAATTTCTACATTGCCATTTTCTGCAAGTATTCCATCTTTTGCATAGGCTAAAAAACAGCCTGTTACCGTAGATTTTTTCGTCCCATTAAATTTGATTGCCTTCCAGTTTCCTACTTCTGGTTGTTCTTTACTCGAAGTGAACGTTATCGTTTTACTAGTGCCATTTGCGTATAATTTTCCTGAAATGATTAGGGAGAAGCTCCCTCCAAACTTTACTTCAACGCCGGGTTCTATGGTTAACGTTGCATTTGGATAAACCATAACATTTTTTGACACTACAAATGGGCTTTCTACAAGAGTCCAAATTGTATCTTGCGTAATTGGGCCTTCAACATAAGTTGCATTTGCAACAGGAAATAATGTTCTATTTGCAAAGTTAAAAATGCTAAAAGCTATGGTCAGTAAAATAAATAGCATTTTCAATTGCTTATTCATGTTCATGCATCCATTCTTTAGCTAAAGCTCACAGTATCCCTCTAATCAATGCTAGTTTAAACATTATGAATTCAAAATAAAATTTCAAAATCTCAAAATCTGCACAGCATCTCATATAACGGAAAAACATTAGCAAGAGATTTAACGCAGTAAGAGAACAACCATAAAAAGCGAAGCGGAGGAAAATGTTTGAAAGCTTTCACGGCATTTGCT
>Ga0129298_10000679_pt1 | contig 13755 bp, 13 predicted proteins | sample I19B2metaG_FD_94707 | JGI IMG/M metagenome (GOLD analysis project Ga0129298, IMG submission 94707) | Lake sediment bacterial and archeal communities from Gulf of Boni, Indonesia to study Microbial Dark Matter (Phase II) - ​I19B2 metaG | ecosystem: Environmental > Aquatic > Freshwater > Lake >... | reverse complement strand
CCTTTAAACCTTTTAACCCTTAAACATTTTTTTTCATTTCTTTACTTAATCAACACCGGCATCCCTAAGAGCGGCCAGATTACTAATAATGCAATTGCCAGGTACCCAATCAAGATAACGCTGGGAAGTAAGCCATAGCCAAAAAATTCTCCAGGAGTAAATTGTTTCGATTCATAGGCAATGGCGTTTGGTGCAGCACCGATTAGGAGCACAAAAGGCATACCTGCTGTAACAAGAGATGCATAAAATATCGGCTCAGGGGCTACACCTAAATATTGTGCTATGACAAGGGAGACAGGAAGAGATATAGCAATAGCAGCAACATTCATGATGAAGTTTGTCAGGACCAGGACAAACGTCGCCACGCTCAATACAAATACAAGCCAGTGTGCCTTCTGAAACAACAGGAGCCATTCAACAGCCATCCACTGGGCAGCGCCTGTCTGCCAGAGACAGAAGCCGATACTCATGGCACCGCTGAAAAGGAGAATAATATTCCAGGGGATATCTTCAAGTTCTTTGACAGTCAGCACCCTGAACAAAAAGAAGACAAGTGTTGAGCAGAGTAAAATAGCGGCTCTGTCAAGCACCTTTAAAGCAGGCACAAAAGCTTGCAGAGACATGACGGCAATTGCCCCTAACACTATGAAAATGACAAATTTCTCATCCCTTGTCATAGGTCCGATCTCCTTTAAAAGCCCATTGACTCTTTCCCTGAGGCCGCTGATAACCTTTTTTTCCGGCTTTAAGAAGATCATAAGAACAATCCATATGACGAAGACCATGACCCATCCGATGGGAAACATGTATTTTGTTAATTCAAAGAAGCTTATGTATGTCCCTGTAAATTCCTTGAACATACCAGCACCTGCAGCAGCACGTGCAGAACCTAAAAAGGTAATAACACTCCCCGCTCCTGCAGCATAAGCCATCCCGATAAAGAGAGACTTACCAAATTTTGTTGGCTTATCACCCTCTCCATAGAGGGAATTAATTGCCAGAAGGATTGGGAATACTGTAGCCCCTGCTGCAGTGTGTGCCATGAAGTGCGAAAGCCCTGCTGTTACCACAAGAGCGCCAAGAACGATCATGCTTGTTCTTTCACCGACAATCTGGAGCATCTTGTATGCAAGACGCCTGGTTAATCCTGATTTTGTGAATGCAAGTCCAATGACTACCGAAGCAAAAATGAACATCACCGATGGGTCCATGAAGTCCCTGAAGGCATCCTTTGTTGATCGAATTGCAAACAGAGCCTGGAAAACACCTATTGCTATAGCAGTGACGCCTATAGGTACAACCTCAAAAACCCACCATACGCCTGCCAGTAAGAAAAGGGCTATGGCTCCTTTCCCTTGTGGTGATAGGGCAAAATGCTTTCCTCCTGGATCTACGGCATCAGGCCATGCCGGCATATAGAAAATCCACAAGAAAAGACCCAATCCTAAAAGGATAAACAACACCCTTTTCCAATCAAATTTTACTTTGGGAGGAGCTACTACTATCTCTGGTGGTGGCTCTGGTAAACCCTCTGTCATCTTTTTCTCTTTTTCTGCCATTTCATCTTCCTCCCTCTATTCCTGTAAAATTGCATTTGACAGCTCGTCAAATATCTCTATCATCCGTACGAGACCGACAAACTTCTTCTTGTTCTCTAACACGGGCAGCAAAATCAAATCGTGGTGAATCATCAGGTATGCTGCCTTTGTAATAGGGTCATCGGGTTCAACAAAGTACTTCGCTGGAACCATAATCTCGTTTACAGGCTTCTTTGCCAGGTCTTTGGATTCCCTGGCAAAAAGGGTATTCCAGATAAGGGACAACTCTGACTCTTCTTCTGAAAGGACCTGAGCTTTTTCAGTAGGCGTCCTCATAAACCTCGGTTCGAGCCCTCTCAACATATCCTTCAGGGTCAACGTGCCAAGAAGATTATACTTTTCATCAAACACCAATACTGCCAGCGGTTCAGGATATTTTTTGGTGCTCAAAAATGATACTTTGATAATCCTCATGGCCTGGTCTATTGAAAACCAGTAGGGAATGTGAGGATACTCAAAAATACCAACCATTACATCTTTTATTTTCTTGTCAGTCGGCATACAAAACCTCCTTTGTGAAATAAATTATTTGTTCCTGTAATAACTTATCTTTTGACATAAAACCTCCTCTCATTGATAGAACTTTTTTTGAATTCTATTGCGAATCCAAAGCTATCGGATCTTTTTATTGAACGGGTATACATGATCGGCGTTTCTCCTGAGAAGAAAAGCTGATTTAATAATAAGGTGGGTGAACCTTCAGCCAAACCAAAAAATTGAGCTTCCTCAGGGCTGAGATAGGCTGTGCCGAAATAGTTTCTTATTCGTGTAATATCTATTTCATATTTTTTAAAAAGCCCAAAAAGAGAATTATGAACAATGTCTTCTCCCAGTAGCTGTGGACATATATGAAGGGGGATATATACCTCCTGAATGATAATGGGCTTGTCTTCAACAATAGTCGCCCTTTTTATATAGATAATGTGTTTATCTGCTGGACAATCAAGCAGGGTACTGATATTGCCAACAGGCATCATTGTTGTTTGGGCAAGAACATCTGTAGAAAATTCAATCCCCGGCTCAAGCATAAGCTCACGAAAACTTGTCAACATAATCAGCTCGTCTGATATCTGCTTCCTGACAAAAGTTCCTTTTCCTTGCTGACGGAACAGATAGCCCTCCCGAACAAGCTCTGAAATAGCAGCCCTCACCGTTACCCTGCTAACACCATATATCTTGCAGAGCTCGTCTTCTGTGGGTATCTGAGAGCCAACATCCCATTCCTTGCTTTCTATCTTTTTCTTGATAATTTCGCACAACTGATAGTAAAGCTTTTGAGGATATTCCCTATGAATGAGTTCTGCCATGATAATTTATTAACCTGATAGCAATTTTTTATTATTAATAGAGGTTATAATATAATAATGTTATATTATAATTGTTATAACATCATCTCTTTTGGCAATAAAATATCAGATGAAAAACGATTTGTCAAGAAAATTTTTTGTGGTGAATTTTTCCTGTAAAATCATTTGAATACATTGGCAATAATTCATGACATATTGGCCCCAATCAATTACATTGCAATTTGCAAAAGATGTTATCATTAGAAAATAAAAGCTTGACAGAAAGGCTTTTTCACTATAGCCATGGAGGTAAAGATGAACCTCTGGTCTAAATTTATGGGGAAGAAAAAAGTTACCCCGAACAATGAGCAACAAGAGAATAAGAGGGCGCTTCTCAAAAAGAGATACCGGTTTTTCCAGGAATTACTGTCAAATAATAATAATGTTCTTGAGCTAATGGCAGATATGGAAGAAAAGTTATCAGGGGAGTTCCTCTTTGACAGACACTACGTAAACCAGAAAATCTCAGCAATTGCAGAGGGAGTAAAAATTGTTATAGATAGGTTGAATGACATTTCAAGCAATAAATATTCTACCTTACATGAAAGATTCCATGTTATTCTTTCAAGCATAGAAAAGCTCCTCACAAGAAAGAGGGAGATTCCTCTCAGCAGTTATACCATCCCTTTTGATGAAATCACCAAAGAGATTTCAGACATTTTGGGAAATAAAAATGCCAACCTGGGTGAGGTAAGAAACCGTCTCAGAATACTTACACCTGACGGTTTTGCTATAAGTGCTTTCTCCTTTAAGAGGTTCATGGAGCACAATAAGTTCCTCGAAAAAATAAACAAGGCATTATTTGAACTTAAGGTTGATAACCTTGAGGTACTGAATAGCAAAAGCCGCGAGATTCAGGACGAAATTATCAGGGCCAAGATTCATCCGGATCTTGAAAGAGAAATACTGCATGCCTATTCGAGGCTCTGCGAAAAATATGGCAAGCAAGTAATGGTCTCCGTAAGGAGCAGTGCCCTTCTGGAGGATGGGGAGTTCAGCTTTGCAGGGCAATATTCCACATTTCTTAACGTGCCCCCTGATCTCATTGTCCAGAAATATAAAGAGGTCATAGCAAGTCTCTTTACACCAAGGGCAATATTCTATTACAAAACGAAAGGCCTGCATGAATATGAAATGGTCATGTCTGTGGGCGTCCTTAACATGATCGATGCAAAGGCAGCAGGGGTCATGTACTCAAAAGACCCAAACAATCCAGAAGAAGATACCCTTATCATCAGTGCAGCTCGAGGTCTCGGCAAGAGTGTGGTTGATGGAGCAGTAACACCTGAAACCTATATTGTATCAAGGAATTATTTAGAAATAGTGAAAAGGAATATCCCCGAACAGAAGAGCATGTTTGTCTGCAGGCCTGACGGGGAGCTCGAGGAAGTCGTTTTACCTGATGAGATGAAGGGAAAACCCAGCTTGACTGATGAACAGATAAAAACACTCGCTGAGTATGCTATTGCTATCGAAAATCACTATAAATCCCCTCAGGATATTGAGTGGGCAATAGACAGAGACGGCACACCTTATATATTGCAGACCAGGCCATTAATGATCCTGAAAGAGAAGACAAAGATCGTCCCTACCCGCATTGAGGGCTACAACATCCTGTTCGATAAAGGTGCCATCGCATGTAAAGGGATTGGTTTCGGAAAGGCCTATATTGTGAGAACAGAGGAGGATCTGAATGATTTTCCAGAAAGTGCTATTCTGGTAGCAAAACACACCTCCACAAAGTTTGTTTCCGTCATGAACAAGACAACTGCAATTGTTATAGATGTCGGAGGAACCACAGGTCATATGGCATCATTAGCACGGGAATTTCATGTCCCTACTATCCTCGATACAGAAGTAGCAACAGATATTATCAAAAATGGTCAGGAATTAACAGTCGATGCAATAAACTGCAATATCTATGAAGGGCATGTAAAGGAGCTCGAAGAATTCGCGGAAAAAAGAGAAGAGCCTTTCAAAAACACACAACTCTTCAAAACACTCGAAGGTGTGCTGAAATGGGTTGTTCCCCTGAATTTAGTCGACCCGAAAGATGTGGGATTCAAACCCGAATTCTGCGAGACCCTTCATGATATAACACGATTCTGTCATGAAATGGCAATGCGTGAAATGTTCACGATTACGGAGATAACTTCTGATAAGGTCAGCGACGCTCCGAAACTCGTAGCTTCTATTCCTATGGAGGTATATCTCATAGACTTAGATGGAGGCATTAAAGGTGCTCCTAAAAAGCTCACCCCTGAATATATTGACTCCTCACCCTTTAATGCCTTTTATAACGGTCTCGCCTCCGCGAAGTGGCCTGATGCGCCGCCTGTTGATGTTAAAGGTTTCATGAGCATGTTAGCCCATACCGCATCAATTCCCGAGGGTGAACTTTACAGCATTGGCGACAGGAGTTTCTCCTTTATCACAGGAGAATATATGAACTTCTCCATAAGACTCGGGTATCACCTCTCTACTGTGGAGGCATATGCAGGAGAAAGCATAAATGATAATTACATACGGTTTTTCTTTAAAGGTGGAGGTGCCGGCAGGGATAGACGATTCAGGAGGGTAAGATTAATAACAGAAATACTCAAGAGTATGGATTTTAACTTGAAAGTTGTTGAAGATATTATCGACGCAAATTTAACGAAATATAAGAAACCTGCAATCGAGAAGAGATTGGAGGTGTTAGGAAAGCTGACTGCCTACACCAAACAGCTTGACATGGTTATGTACAATGACGCTATTACTGACATGTATATAGAAGACTTCGTCAAAGCGCATATAAAAGGGAAGCTGTAAGGGTTACTGTTTCCCTATTTTCAACTGTTCTCTCAGCATCTTATTTTCTCTCTGGAGCCTTATCCACTTAAGGGACCTTTCAATAGTAAATAGGATCTGCTCCTTTCGGAAGGGCTTTGTGATAAAGTCAAAAGCCCCTTTTTGCATCGTCTCGACAGCAGCTTCAACAGTTCCGTAAGCCGTTATGATAATTGTGGGGATATCCTCATCAAAGCGCTTGACAGCCTCGAGGAGTTCTATTCCGTTGAGACCAGGCATCTTTAAGTCTGCGACGAGGAGGTCAAAACTACTCTTCTTGACTAATTCAAGGGCCTCCACCGGGTTATTCGTGGTTGTTACCTCGTAAGGAGTCTTCTCTTTTATGATCATACTCAGAAGCCTCAACATATCCGGTTCATCATCTACTATTAATATCTTCTCAGGCATATCTCCCTCCCTTCCTATTAGTTTAAGGGTTTAAAGTTTAACGGTTTAAACGGATAAAACATTGAATCATAAACTATTAAACCTTAAACCATTTAACCTTTAAACTGTTATTTCATTGCTGGTAAGGTTACGATAAACGTTGTACCTGTCTCTTTTGTCTCCTCCTCTGTTTTTGTCTCGAAGGTAATTGTCCCGCCGTGTTTGCTCACCAGGGCATATGATATGGCAAGTCCCAGTCCGGTGCCTTCGCCTACTTTTTTGGTTGTAAAAAAAGGGTCGAATATCTTTGCCCTGTGCTCTTTTTGAATTCCAGCACCGGTATCAGAAACCCTTATCTCAACATTCCGTCCGCTGTCCAGAGATTTTGTAACGACTTTAAGAAGCCCGCCCTCTTTCATGGCAGAAATAGCATTACTGATTATATTGAAGAAAACCTGTTGGAGTTCACCCGAATCTCCTTTAATGACTGGCAGAGATTCCATCATATCTCTTTGAAGGGAGATATTATTCAGTTTGAGGGTATTTCCTTCAACAGCAAGCACGGCCTCGATACTCTGATTGACATCTATCTCTTCTTCTTTCGGTTCTGCAAAATGTGCAAAGCTCAGGAGATTTGACACAATCCTCTGGGCATTCAGACCCTGCTTTTCCATAGTCTTTAATATCTCATAGAATTCTGAGTCTGGAGGTACCTTTTCTGCCATCATCTCTGTAAAGCCGAGGATTATCGCCAGGGGGTTGTTTATTTCGTGTGCTACGCCAGCAGCCATTGTTCCGAGGGATGCCAGTTTTTCGGTGTGATACATCTGCTCCTCCATCTTCCTCCTCTCAGTGATGTCTCTTGCAATACCAAGTATGGAGCTGACCTTGCCATATTCATCCAGAAGCCCGCTGAAGTTGGTGCTCAGCCAGTATTCATTCCCGTCCACCAGCAAAGGGCAGATTAAATGCCTGCTTATGTTGTCTTCAAAAACATCCTCTATTGTTTTTATCTGAGATTCAGCACAATCAGGAGGAAATAGTTCTATAAGATTGTGTCGTACAATATCCTCAGACTTTCTTTTGAAGAAATTGTATCCATAGCTGTTCATGGAAAGAAATTTACCATTTCTGTCTACTCGAAAGATGATATCTTCTGCACGCTCAACAAGAGACCTGTACAGGCCTTCAGATTTCCTGAGTTCTTTCGTCTTTTCCTCAACTTCCTTTCTTAAAATCGTTGACCATTTGAGCAGCATGGTGAATATGACAAAACCCCCGGTGAGTATTCCAAAAACAACAACACCCTCGAGCAGAAATTGACCGATCTGTATGCCCCTGACAGTTCCCTCAACCTCACTAATAGGTGCCACTACTGCCACAGACCAGATTTCACCCTTATTGGAACTATCTAATCGAATAGGTGCATAGGCAATCAATTTCTTAATCTCACCCTCCTGACCCCTATGCCATCCGGATATATACCAACTTGTTCCCTCATCACCTTTTAACATCTTCTCCTTCTGGATTTCATTAATCCTTGCAAAGGATATAGAGGGCATTTTCCCTTTTCGAACCTCAAAGGCATTTTTCCCGATAAAATCTTTTTCAAGATGGTAAAGAAAGATGCCTTTTTTATCAATTACCCATGCATATCCTGTCTTCCCGGACTGTATTCCCCTTGTAACTTTTCCTGTTAATTCAGTGGCATCGATAAGGAACATTAAGACCCCGGAAAATGTATTTTTTGCAACAGGATGCGATTCATCCACAGAAACCTGCCAGACGGATATAACCATCCTCATCATGGGTCTTTTATAATTATCTCCGTAATCTTCACAAAAAATCTCACATATATGAATATTGCCTTTGTTTTCCTCTATATTAGCCCACTCCAGATAATGCATATCTTCTTGAGAAGGGCTTACAGTCTTAAATCCAAGATCATCTACGATATAAGCCTTTCTATCTTGAGTATCGATAAATCTTATCTCTACCCCGCCTTTGTCCTTAATGCTTGAGAAAGCGATATCCATTCTCTTATTCATAAAGGCTGACTCTTTGTATTGGATGGAAGGCGAGAAGCTCAGGAGAGATAGCTCTCTCTTCAAATGGTTAATGCTATCTTCTATCTGGCTTGCGGCATGTTTTGCGAGAAGCAACTGCTGCTGATTAAAGTCCCTGACCACCGTTTCCCTGACTTTCCCTGCATACAACCAGCCAATTAATAAGGTAATGATGAGTAAAAGAGGCGTGCCAATAATAACGATCATCTTTAAATGTTCAACACTGTAGTCAACGATGGACCTTGAAAGGAAGGCTGATACCCTGCTCCAGAAATCCTTACTATCTTTTGATCTAATCATGAAGAACCATGTTATTTTAACAAAAACATACAAAGGATTAAAATCATATTGACATTCGCTGCGTATAAAACCCTATCCGCCTTAAAATTTGACTAAATTGGATGACTGTTTTATAGTTTTATACTTGATTATGATACAGAGTATGACAGGCTTTGGCAGTGCTGAAAAAACCGGCTTCAGGGTCGAAATCCGTTCTCTTAATCACAGATTTATTGAAATATCAATAAAAACGCCACCTTATCTGAGCCAGCATGATATCCCTTTGAGAAATATTCTGAAAGAGAGGTTTCAGAGAGGTAGGTTTGATGTCACTGTCTCAACAGACAATCATAAGTTAATACAAGTAACGATAAATAAAGAAATGGCAGGAAAGATATATAATGCTTTCCAGGAATTACAGAAAGAACTCTCAATCCCTGGCCAGATTGGTGTAGAAACCCTCGCGGGATACAGGGAACTTCTTGTAGAAGAAGAGCCCCAATACGATATAGATGCCCTTTATGATGCCTTTCATGAGGCTGTCTCCACCCTTGAAGCAATGAGGATAAGGGAGGGCAAAATGCTTTCAGAGGAGCAACGACAGAGGGCAGAGTCACTGAGTGTAATCAATAGTAAAATAAAATCCCTGACACCGCATCTTCTTGAAAAGTATAAAGAAAAGTTCTGTGAGAGATTGAGGTTAATACTCGAAGCAAAAGAGATGGACAATACGAGGGTAATGCAGGAGGCCGCAATAATGGCTGAGAAACTCGACATATCAGAAGAGGTAAGCAGAATAGAAAATCACATAAAACAGTATATAGAGACCCTCGATAAAGGGAATGTGATAGGAAGAAAGCTCGATTTTCTTTTACAGGAGATAGGCAGGGAAGTAAATACAATAGCAGCAAAATCAAGCGATTACACGATATCAAGCCTGACTGTAGATATGAAGATCGAGATTGAAAAGATGAGAGAACAGGTGCAGAATATACAATAAGGAGAAAGTATGAAAAAGGGCGACTTAAGAACCGTACTCGTCAATATAGGCTTTGGCAATGTGGTGTCAACCTCCAAGGTGGTGGCAATTGTTACACCAGGTTCTGCGCCAATGAGGAGGCTTCGAGAGGAAGCAAAAAAAAGGGGTAAACTGATTGATGCGACTGAAGGGAGGCGCACCCGCTCAATAATAGTAACAGACAGCGATCATATTATCCTTTCAGCTCTTCAGGCTGAAACGATTACTCAGAGATTCTTTGAAGATAAAGATAAAGAGGCACTTGAAGAAGAGTAAAGGTATCCTTTTTATAGTCTCTGGACCCTCAGGCGCAGGAAAAACAACTCTCTACAAAGAAGTAGCATCGACGCTGCCTAACCTGAAACCGTCAGTCTCTTTTACAACCCGCCTGCCCCGGCCAGGGGAAGTTCATAACAGGGACTACACATTCACCAGTAGAGATGAATTCCGGGCAATGATTGATAAAGGGGAATTTGTGGAGTGGGCAGAGATTCACGGAGAACTTTACGGCACGTCCAAGAAGAGTCTTGGAGAGATTGTGGACTCGGGTGTTGATGTCATTTTGGATATAGACATACAGGGCGCAATGCAGCTCAAAGAAAAATATAAGGAAGGGGTATATATCTTTGTACTTCCACCCTCCATGGAGATACTGAAAGAAAGACTTGAAAAGCGCATGGCTGATTCAAAGGACAAAATAGAAAAAAGGCTTGCAGTGGCGGCTGAAGAAATTAAAAAGTATCGGGAGTATGATTATGTTATAGTAAATAATAGCTTAGAGGGTGCATTGAGAGAACTCAAAGCAGTAATAATCTCCCACAGGGTCAGCGTAAAGAGAGTTGACCCTGAGTGGATTGAAAAGAATTTTTGAACATAGATCCGCCTAAGGCGGAAGGAGGAAAAGATGGATATCGTTTCTCTGCCGGCTGAATACGACAGAAAGAAGATTGATGGAAGATACAGGGTTGTAGCAATAGCAGCTCAAAGAGCGAGGGAGCTTATTTCCGGCGCTAAACCCAAGATAAAGACAAAGGCAAACAAGATTACAACCATAGCCATTGAGGAGACAGTATCGAACAGTATCGAATTCTTGACAGGTGAGCAGGCTAAAAAGGCAAAAGAAGAGGCAGTGAAGTTAGACTATAGAAGACTCCTCGAGGAACGGGAAAAGCAAGCCCCTGTCGAGGAGGTCACAGAGCTCGAGAAAGACCTGAAGGTTTACCTCCACGAAAAGGAAGCAACAGACAAGAAGGCCCTGGAGGCCCTTTTTGGTGAGAAAAGAGAAGAGAGTATTGAGGAATAAGTCCGTACTCCTCGGTGTGACCGGTGGAGTCGCGGCTTACAAGGCTGTAGACTTAATAAGAAGACTCAGAGAAGAAGGCACATCGGTCACTGTGATTATGACCGAGGCTGCAAAAAAATTTGTAACGCCCCTATCTCTTGAAATTGCTTCTCAAAACAGGGTTTATTCTGACCCCTTTAGTGACCCCATGATTCACATAACGTTGCCTGCTCATGCAGATATTATGGTTATAGCTCCTGCAACAGCAAACACGATTGCGAAGTTCGCAAAAGGTATCGCTGATAACCTCCTCAGCACCTGTCTTCTTTCATTCACTGGGAAAATAGTTATTGCACCCTCTATGAACTGGAGGATGTATGAGAACCCTATTTTCCAGGACAACTTGAAATATCTTTTATCCCGTGGGATCATTCAGGTAGGGCCTGAAAGAGGGAGCCTCGCATGTGGAGAAGAGGGAATGGGAAGGATGTCAGAGACAGCCGAGATAATCGAGACTATCAAGTCAGCCCTCAGCCCGAAAGACCTTACGAGAGAAAAGGTCATTGTGACTGCAGGTCCTACCAGAGAATACCTTGACCCTATCAGGTTTGTATCAAACAGGTCATCAGGGAAGATGGGATATGCCATAGCAAGGGCTGCCTTAAGAAGGGGTGCAGAGGTAACCCTCATAAGCGGTCCTTCGGCATTAAGTCAACCAAGAGGAGTCAAATTCGTCTCTGTCGAGACGGCAGTTGAGATGTTCGACGCCGTAAATCAAGAACTGTCCTCATCAACAGTGCTGGTGATGTCTGCTGCTGTTTCTGATTTCATGCCTGCACAAAGGGCAGAAGAGAAGATTGAGAAATCTGAAGAACTGCTTTTGAGGCTCAGCCAAACACCTGATATTCTTTCGGAGATTGGAAAAAGGGAAGACAGGCCATTTGTTATCGGCTTTGCAGCAGAGACGGGGAAAAAGATTGAACGTGCTCGGAGGAAATTAAAAGAAAAGAATATGGATATGATCGTATTGAATGATGTTACAAAAGCAGGTTCAGGATTTGATGTTGATACAAACAGTGTTGTTATCCATGACAGAGAGAAGGAGATAAGCCTTCCGCTTTTGAGTAAGGATTCTGTAGCAGAGGCGATATTGGACAGATTGGTCCAACTTAGAGCTCCAACTTAGAGCTTGACTTTTTCCGTTATTTCGATAAAAATTCTGGCATATCATGGCATTACAAGAAATTGAGAGATTGAAAGAGAGGGTCGATAAAGACCCGAATTCCAAACTCTTCGTACCTCTTGCCGAAGAATATAAAAAAGCAGGGTTGCTCGACGAGGCCATAGATGCCCTTATGGAGGGACTTGCAAGACATCCTGGCTACATGAGTGCGCACGTTTCCTTAGGTAAGATATATCTCGAAAAGGGGATGCTCAGTGAGGCAGGCGCAGAATTTAAAAAAGTTGTGAGTGCTATCCCTGACAATCTCTATGCCCACAAGAAGCTGGCTGAGATTTATAGAGCCCTCAGTGAGAGAGAAAAGGCTGTAGCAGAATTCAGGCAGGTATTAAAACTGAACCCAGCAGACGAAGATGCTGCGAAAAGCCTCGTTATTCTCGAAGAAGGATTTCCCGTTCAACCCGAAGTTACTAAAATGGTAAAGGCCATGATGAAAGAAGAAACGCCATCTGAGGTCCCTGTCAGCGAACCTTTAAAAGAAATGAGGGAAGCTCCTATCACAATGGAAGAAATATTGGAAAAACCGCTCGAAGAACAAGAAAGGCTTCCAGAAGAAGAGGCGATTACACCTGATGATGTGTTTGAAGAATTTGAAGAACCAGTGTTTGCAGTAGGTGATATTCACGAGGCTCTGGGAAAAGGGGTATTCGAGGAGTCGCGGATACACATAAGTGATGCAGATAGGTATATCTCCCAGGGTAGGTATGCAGAGGCCCTGAATGTTTACAGGAGACTTCTTTCAATTGAACCGGGTAATGTCTATGTACTCCAGCGTATCGAGGAACTAAGAGCCCTCTTGAAACTCCTCGGAAGGGGCAAGGAAGAATTGATATCAATGATGAACAGCTTTCTTGAGGGTATTAAAAAAAGGCGGGATGAGTTCTTCAGAACTCTTTAAAGGGAATGAAGGTTTTAGTCATCCATGGTCCTAACCTCAACCTCCTCGGTACAAGGGAGACTGATGTATACGGAACCAAATCACTCGATGAAATAAACAGTGACATCCTTTCCCTTGCTTCAGACCTTGGTATCGATGTAAAAATACTGCAACTTAACAGCGAAGGAGAAATATTAAATGCTATCCAGGAAGGTGCCCATGATGCCCTGATTATAAATCCTGCTGCTTATACACATACGAGTATAGCAATAAGAGATGCCCTTTTAGCAGTAGGCAAACCTTCGATAGAGGTACACCTCTCAAATATTTACCGCCGCGAGGAATTCAGGAGGAAGTCTTTCATAGCAGATGTTGCTGTTGGGCAGATAAGCGGTTTTGGACCTGACAGTTACCTCCTTGCCCTAAGGGCAGCAAAAAGCATCCTTTCCCAGTAACTGAATAATAACCAAATTCCAAGTGCCAATGACCAAATAATGACGAATCACCATGCACCAATAACCAACCTTTTGACGGGACTTTCGGAAGTTTTCCTTGTTTGGGGGCGCAACTCATTGAAAAGTAAGATAAAATCTGCTTCGTAGTTGTAAGACCTACCGAAATGCTCTCAAAATATCTGCAAAGATGGCTGTTGATAGCGAGTATATGCATTTTTGGCTTGACATTGTAAGACCCTATCATTATACTTATGGTATGGCGCACTTACATAAGAAGATGAAATCGGGAAGACCCTATTATTACATCCGGGAAATCCAACGTATCCATGGCAAGCCCACGGTTGTAAACCAGGTATATCTCGGCTCCCCTGAAAGGAT
>Ga0129298_10000674_pt1 | contig 13828 bp, 11 predicted proteins | sample I19B2metaG_FD_94707 | JGI IMG/M metagenome (GOLD analysis project Ga0129298, IMG submission 94707) | Lake sediment bacterial and archeal communities from Gulf of Boni, Indonesia to study Microbial Dark Matter (Phase II) - ​I19B2 metaG | ecosystem: Environmental > Aquatic > Freshwater > Lake >... | reverse complement strand
TCAAATCCCTGACCATTTCCGAAACAATATTAACAAACTTATCACCTTCACTCGCAGAAACCCAATGTAACCTCAATCTTTCTCCCTCGATGCCAAATTGCGCAAGCATCTTCTTTAAGAGGATATATCTTCTAAGGGCTTGATAATTCCCTTCTTTGTAATGACACTCACCAGGATGGCAGCCTAAAATCATCACTCCCTCAGCATCCTCCTTGAAAGCCTTAATCATAAACTGAGGATCAACTCTCCCGCTGCACATAACTCGGACAATCCTCAGGTTTGAGGGATACTCCTTTTGTGCCCTACCCACAGAGTCTGCACATTCATAAGAACACCAGTTACAAAGAAAGGCTATGATTTTTGGTTCAAAACGATTCATTCTCGATAATCTGGAGACGCAAAATAAGCTACATGGAAAAAGTGAGAAGGCTGGGGAAGAATTTTTATACGACTCCCTATAAAAGTTACGAGTTTAGAGTCATGAGTTATTAATAAGTGCATAAGTAAAGCATCATTATTAAAAAATCTCCCCACGCCCCTCTTTGCCAAAGAGGGGTATATTCCCTCCCTTTGGCAAAGGGAGGATAGGAGGGATTTTACAACCAATGTCTTCATACTTATGACCTTATTAGTAAGAGTTTAAAATGACATATTTTTTCACTTTTAACTTTCAACTTTTAACCTCAAGCTGGTTATCTATTATAATCCGCCTTTGGCGGAGTGAGATAGCCTTTCCCTGTTTATGGTTGTACTTAGTTTATGGGTTGCGCTTATTTGTCTTGTAACAACCCATTTATCTCAGCCACAATCTGTTTATCAGTAAAATTCCTGGCCTTAATTGCTGCGCTTGGACAGGCAGCCACACAAATACCACAACCTCTACATAAGACTTCATTAATTTTAGCTACCTTCACCTTTTCATCTAAAAATCCCCCCCGCCCCCCTTTTCTAAAGGGGGGTGAGGGGGGATTATAGGTTATAGCTTTGTAAGGACACAGACTGATGCATGTCTTACACCCTGAGCAGAGATCTTCATCAGCCTCGGCAGTTAAGGGCTCAAGCGAGAACTTCTCCCCGGGTATAAGTATGGAAAGTATTTTGCCTGCTGCAGCATGACCTTCTGCTACTGCACCTTGAATATCTTTTGGTCCATGTGCACATCCAGCAATAAATATTCCTCCTACGGAAGTCGAGACGGGTGCTACATTTGTATGTTCCTCAAGAAAAAATCCGTCTTTACCTAGTGAGATACCAAAAATCTCGGCTACTTCTCCGGCATCCCTTGCTGCCTCAAGAGCAACAGATAAAATTACTAAATCGAAAGAGGGTTCTTTTATCTTGCCATTAATATCTTCATATTTAATCAAAATCGTGCCGTTCTTTTGGCTTAGCTCTATTGAATCAATATTTTTTACTTGAACAAAATCCACTCCTTTTTTATCTGCCAGCTTATTAAAGAAACTTTGAGATTCTCTGCCGGGAAGGCAAAAATCAGAGTAGAACTCGGTGATCGAACTATCGGATAATTGTTCCTTGACCAGAGAGGAAAACTTCAACGAATACATACAGCATACCGAAGAACAGTATTCATTATACTTCCTGGTCCTGGAACCTACACAATGAATGAGGGCAATCCTTTTTGGAGGCTGGCCGTTTTTTAATAAAATCTTTCCTTCAGTTGGACCCGTTGAATTTAATAATCTTTCAAATTCAAGACTGGTATATACATCTTCGATTTTACCGTATCCATATTGGGATACTTTTTTAGGATCGAATACATCAAATCCTGTAGCTAAAACGATTGCACCAACTTTCAATTCCTGGATTTGATCAGTCTCTTCATAATGAATAGAACCAAATGGACAGGCATCCTGGCATGCATTACACTCTTTTCCCCGCAGATGTAAACAATGCTCCTTATCTATAACCGCTACATGAGGGAGAGCACCGGGATAAGGGATATAAATGGCCTTCCGATCATCAAGCCCCTCATTATATTCATTTTTAACCATAACAGGGCAGACCTCAAAACATGCCCCACAGCCAAGACAGGTGCTGCTGTTTATAAATCGAGCTTTCTCTTTGACCTTAACGATAAAATTACCGTAAAATCCAAGTACTTCTTCTACTTCGCTGAATGTTATCAGTTCTATATGCTCATTATGTAAAACCTCATCTAAAAGAGGATCAAGCACACACGAGGCACACTCCAAATGTGGAAAAATCTTTTCATATCTTGCCGCCTTGCCCCCAATACATGGCAGTTTTTCGACAAGATAAACCTTCCTATTTTTCTGTGCAAGGGAGAGAGCTGCACTAATTCCAGCCACACCCGCACCAACGACAAGAACATCCGACTGACATTGTATCTCCTTAATTTCAAGAGGTTCATGAAACGCAACCCTTTTTACTGCCGCAGCAATCATTGACCTGGCTTTCTGAGTTGCCAAAGCCTTATCTTTAACTACCCAGGCACATTGTTCTCTTATATTTGCAATCTGCAACAGAAATGGGTTGATGCCTGCATTACGGAGAACTTTTCGAAAAGTAATCTCATGTTCCTTGGGTGAACAAGTGGCAAGAACTACATTCGTTAAATGGTATTTCTTAATATCCTCTTCAATAAGTGTTTTGCCTTCTTCTGAACATAAGAGAGGAAAAAGCTTGGTCAAAACTACATTCTCAAGACCCTGGGAAAACTCTGCTATCTCGTTGACGTCTAGAGCCTCTTTAATATTAGGACCGCATTCACATATATAAACGCCTATCCTTATTTTCCCATCTTTCATCTTTTCTTAGATTAGTTTTGGTGGTAGAAATTTTATCTTACTTTCTGAATTATTTGCAAAGGGAAAGTGCACTCAGGAGTTACGGTATTGGCAAACTTCTCAACAAGTTGAGGGTCAAACTGCGTCCCTGCATTGTTTTTAAGTTCTTCTATTGCATGGCCAAATTCACAGACAGAAGGCATTACATCATCATTAATCACCTTTCCAACATATTTATATGAATCTTTGCTAACCATAGCATCAAATGCCTCTGCAATAGCAATTATCCTCGACTCCAGTGGGATGTCTTCGCCCTTCAGCCCTGAGGGGTATCCTTTGCCATCATATCGCTCATGGTGGTGTAAAACAATCGGGGCAATATCAGCATAAAAATGTATCTGCCGTAACATTTCATAAGCAAACTGGGGATGCATTTTAAACTCTTCTCTGGATATTACATCTTGTATGCGTATCTTCAAAAACCCAATATCATGGAGCAGAGAGGCATAATATAATCTCCTCTTTTTATCTTCACTCATATTTATTGCGTAAGCTATTAAAAGGCTGTATTCTGCAATCCTCTTTGAATGTCCGCGTTTCTCAGAAATACCACTGTCCATGGCATCGAGCAGAACGCGTGTGAGATGAATTTCATAGTTTTTTTCTTCAGCTTCACGTAATGCCCGATTTATTGCCCGCACAAGGCGTGATAGCCGATCTTTAAGAACATAGTCTGTTGCACCCTTCTTAATTGTTTCAATTGCAAAGTCTTCTCCGATTGCCCCGGAGACAAAGATGAAGGGTACAGCTGGACACTGTTCCTTTGCTATCTCCAATGCGGAAAGGCCATCGAAGGAAGGTAGTTTGTAGTCTGCAAGAATGATATCAGGTAAAAAGTACTTAAGTTCTTTCATGAAGTCTTCTTTTGTCTGCACACGTCTCGAGGAGAATGCTATCCCTCCCTTGCGCAGTTCATACTCCATCAACTCGGCATCGGTGGGCACGTCTTCCAGAATGAGAATGCGAAGATGTTTTTCCCCCATTCTTCTACCGCCGTTGTTTATTCAGCAACAGCCAGTAGAAACTGAGTCCTGAAACCGCATCAATAAATTTATCAAACTCTACCGGTTTGACGATGTAACTATTCACATCGAGCTTATAACTTTCTACTCTGTCTCTCTCTGATTTTGAAGACGTCAATACAACAACAGGAATTGCCTTTGTTCTTTCATCTGCCTTAATTCTCCGGAGAACCTCTAAGCCATCCACCTTGGGAAGTTTCAAATCAAGGAGTATCAGCTTTGGTTTGCCATTGGTGACCCTTCCCGCATAGGTGCCAGTGCCGAAAAGATACTCCAATGCTTCTGACCCATCAGTCACGACATGCACCTTGTTAGCAAGGTTGTATTTACCCAGCGCCCTAAGTGTGAGCTCAATATCATTCGGATTGTCCTCAACCAAAAGGATTTCAACTTCCTTTAAATCCTCCACATCTTTCCTCCCTTATTCATTAATTCATCAATCAGCTTGCATTTTCTATATCCGTGACTGTTTTATATAAAACAATTGCTGGTTATTTGTCTGTCAGGAGAGTTTGACTATGATGAAAGTGGTTTTTACTCTGGCCTGGTCAAACCATGCTGGATGGCAAACTTGACAAGACTGGGAATGTCTTTGATGTCCAGCTTTTGCATCAACCGACTGCGATAGGTTTCAACAGTTTTGGAGGAAAGGTAGAGGATATCAGCAATCTCTGCACTCGATTTACCCTCTACGACAAGCTGTAACACTTCACGTTCGCGAGGGCTGAGACTCTCAAGGGGACTCTTTGCCCCAGTAATCTGACGCTGGTGTATATAACTGTCGATCTTAACATCGTCAATTTTATGGCACAGGTAGCGGTGTCCAGTATATACAGCACGGACAGCATTAACTACTTCTACTGCAGCCGATTCCTTTAGCAGGTAGCCAAGTGCTCCAGCTTGCAAAGCATGAAAAATATGTTCTGAAGTTGCGTACATGGAGAGGATGACAACTTGTGATGAGGGACAGAACTGTCGAATCTGGCGTGTGGCCTCGATGCCATTCAGTCCGGGCATGGCAACATCCATGACAACAACATCAGGGCACAGCTTTCGCACCTGATAAACTGCCTGTCGTCCATCTGCAACATCTCCAACCACTGTCATATCGGCTTGTGCTTCGAGGAGGAATCGTAGACAGTCGCGGACTACAGCGTGATCATCGGCAATGAATACCCTTATGGACATTGGATTATCTTGGCACTTTAACGATAACCTGAGTCCCTTTACCAGGAGCAGATTCTACACATAGATATCCACCCAGCGCTTTCGCTCGCTCCCCTATAGTAATCAGCCCCCATCCTGGCTTTTCTTTTAATCGCCTGCCTGTAGAATCAAAACCAACGCCGTCATCGGAAATGGTAAGTTGTACCATCCTGTTTACCTCCCTCAGAGTTACGTTCACCTGACTTGCCCGAGCATGCTTAGCCACGTTCGTTAATGCTTCCTGAAAAATGCGAAAGAGGGCCATCTCAACAGCAGGTGGCAGACGCGAAATAGATTCTTCTCCTTGAAGAATAATGGATATCCTGGCACGCTCGGAGAATCGCTCGCTATACCAGCGGAGAGCAACTAACAATCCATAGTCATCAAGCACTGGTGGGCGTAGTTCAACCAACATATTGCGAATGCTTTCTATCGTCTCTTCCACTATTTTCATTGAGTCCTCCAGACGGGCTGTTGTTTTCTGATCCAACTGTTCTAAAAATTGACTGTGCATGATGTTCAGGTTTATCCCTAGCGCAGTCAGGTTCTGGCCGATCTGGTCATGTAGCTCACGGGCGAGGTCACAACGTTCAGCATCTTGCACCTCCAGTAGTCGGCGTGAAAGACTTTGCAGTTGTTCTTGACTTTCACGCACCTGCTCGAGGAGTCGTTTCCTCTCATCTTCAGCACGCTTCCGCTCGGTGATGTCTTCTTGAAAACCAACAAAGGCTATAAAATTCCCATCCTTGTCTAATACAGGATAAACCGAAGCATGCATATAAAATAGATCACCATTTTTCTTTTTATTCAGTAATTCCCCCCTCCAAATCCTTCCCTGCCTGACCGCATCTTTAATTCCCTTCTGGATTTCGTCTGCGTTATGTTCAGCGTTTAACATGCCCGGATCTTTCCCTATCAGCTCTTCTGCTTTATAACCGTATAATTTCTCTGCAGCCTGGTTGCAATACGTTACTCTTGCATTGACATCTGTGGCAATGACAGAAATTGGAGAGGTTTTCGAGATTTCCGCCAAGAAATCAATCCTCTCCTCCTTCCTCCTGAGCATTTCCTGAGTTTTGACAATATTGTCTCTCCTTAATAAAATCACCGAAGATATAGCTCCAAAGGTTTCAAGGCTTACTTCAGAAAAAGGCTGTTTTGATATCGGATCCTCAATCCTGTTCCCGACAAACAAAACTATCGTGTCATCTTCTTCATCTGCAATGGGATGCCAGACAAAATAAGGGAATTTAAAACTGTTTATGACAAATGTATGAAATGAGTGAAGAGTCGACTTACTATTTGCAAATGTCGGCTTTAGTATTTCTTGTTTTGAAATATTTTCATCCAGTTTAAGACATTTAAGCTTTTCTGGAAATCCTGCCGAAGCTAATAAAGAAATTTTCCTGGGTTTAAAATTGATCCTTAACAGAACAGAAGAATCCATAAACAGGTCGCTGGTTAAGGCTTTTACAACATTAAAGTACAGGTCATCTACGGAAAAGGCTTTCTCAATTTTCTCCAGCATGATTTTGATAAATTTTAAAGCGGCAACTGTTTGCCTCTTTTGCTGGGTCAAAGTTAAATTTAACAAGTCAAGCCTTGCCAACTCTTTAGTGGCTTCTTCTAACTGGACAGAGAGGTATGCCTGTTCCTTTCGGAGTTCTGAGATTGTATCTTCTTCTTTAATCTTTATTTACTCCTTTATTAAGCTTACGCCGCTGCTCGTTTACCCGCTTCAAAGGAATTTTGATTATCAGCAAAGGCGACTCCTGCTTTATCCCTACCTATTTTATTTGCCTCCTCTTTTTCGAGAATAAGGTGTTATACCTTATCAGGTAATCCTTCCAATTTCCAAATTTACCATTTCAGAATTAATGATACCATAGTTCTCTGAAGGACACTTCTCTGAAAAAAACATAAAAGTCCCATCCTTCCTTGTATCCATGTATAGCGTTTATCTTTTCATTTTCCTAAATTTTAAGTATATTTATCTTGGTGAAAAAAACACGAAAAAAGAAGAAACCAAAGCCCCGGCTTCCTATCGAGGCAGTCTTAAAACTCCGTAGCCACCCTGTTATAACTGAAAAGGGCAAAAAAGGATACGAGAGAAAAAGCATTAAGCAGCGGACCAGAGAAATCATAGAAGAGGAAAAAGGCTCTTAAAAATTGTGAGGAGGATTACAGAAAGGGGAGAACATTTTTAAAGAAAATGAAGTATATTTGCGTTACTAAGTACCAAATGAAATCACTAAAGAAAAAAATTGAATTCTCCTTCTTTATCTGGTATACTTGGGCGGCCTTTATGGAAGACAGAGAAAAGAGATCAGTCCTGGAGGTTCTCCTTTTTCTTTCAGGGGAACCAATAACCCTTTCTACCATAAGGGATGTTATTGACCTCCCTGAGCTCGAAATAAAAAGGCTTATGGACGAACTCATTCTGCAGTACAGGGAACAAAACGGGGGGTTATTCATAGCTGAGATAGCGAACGGTTACCAGATGGTAACAAATCCTGAGTATTCTGAGTGGGTAAAGAAATTCAAAAGTACTCAGCTATCAAGCAAACTTTCAATGCCTGCTCTTGAAACCCTCTCCATAATTGCATACAAACAACCCATAATTAAGGCCGAGATTGAGCAGTTGAGAGGTGTCAATTCAGACAGTGCCATCAGGACCCTCCTCGAAAAGAGATTGATAAAGGTAATTGGTCGTAAAGAGGCGCCTGGCAGGCCCTTTCTCTATGGGACGACGAGAGAATTTCTGCAATATTTTGGTTTAAAAGACCTTACAGAGCTGCCGACCCTTAAAGACCTCATAAGGGAAGAAGCAGCCTGATTTTAGGAGGTTATTATGAGGAGATTTTATATTTTTATCTTGCTCTTGCTATTTTCTCTTTTCCTTCCAGCTTATACTTTTGCAGACACAACATATGTCGTTAAAAAAGGGGACAGTCTATACAAGATTTCGAAAAAATTCAAGGTTACAATCAATGATATAAAGAACAAAAACAAATTTGTATCACCTCGTATTAAACCAGGGACAGAAATAGTTATTCCGACAGAAGACAAAAAACAAGACACAACTCACCACACATCAAACGTTAAGCGTAATCCGTCAAAGCCAGATACCGGAGATAAGGCACAAGTTCATAAATCTAAAGATGAGCCTTATCGTTATACCGTAAAAAAAGGTGACACTCTGTTAGCTCTATCGAAAAAGTTTTCAATCCCTGTCACTGAAATCAGAGACATCAATGCTCTCAAATCAACAAAACTAAAACCCGGACAGCAACTCCTTGTCAAACGGATAGGACAGAGGACTTATACTGTACAAAAAGGCGATAACATACATAAGATTGCAAAAAAATTTGAGATTGATATGGATGAACTGAAAGACATCAATGGTCTTGAAACAGACCTTTTAAAGCCAGGTCAGAAACTCTTTCTTGATCCCCAGGAAGAGCAGGATGAAATAACAAACTATGAGGCAATACTTTCACAGGCACAGATAGAGAAGGAAATAAAGGAGGTCTCCGAATCTGAGGAACTCGGGCTGCAGGATAAGCTCACCCTTTTTGCAAAAAAGTTAATCAACATCCCTTACCGATTTGGTGGCAACAGTCTCCTCGGCATTGACTGCTCAGCATTTGTCCAGAAGGTTTATGGTACGATCGGAATCAACCTACCACGCTCAGCAAGAGAGCAATTCCATGAAGGCAAGCCTGTTGACAGTGGAGAGCTATCCATCGGCGACCTTGTATTCTTCAGGACATATGCCCCTTTTCCTTCCCATGTAGGGATCTACCTCGGAGATAACCTTTTTATTCATGCATCTTCACGAGAAAAGAAGGTTACGATCAATAACCTCATGGAACCTTTCTATATCAAGAGATTCATAGGAGCAAAGAGAGTTATCGGAGAAGATACCATAGAAGGAGGATAAAGGCTTTAATCCATCGCATACATCGCTTTCCCCATGTCTGATATATCATATCCCCCAAGCCTTACCACCATCCCTTTGAATTCTTCATCTTCCCTTATAATCTTCATGAGATACTGGAGCATCTCGGTCTGGATGAACTCATGAGGTATGGCAAGGTCATATCGTTCTTTTGCAACAGGGATAAAATCAAGCCCTAGTGCCACAGCAGATGCAAGAATCGCAAGGCCTGTGTCTGCAACCCCGGTGAGCACTGCAGATGCTACACCCATATGGGTATACTCCTCCCTCTCATACCCATTGACTTCTTTTGGGTTTATACCAAGCTCCTGTAAGCATTTGTCTGTAAGAAGCCTCGTTCCTGCGCCTGCCTGTCTATTCACAAAAATGACATCATCTCTTGTTAAATCTTCGAACCCCTTTATGTTTTTTGGATTGCCTTTGAGCACAAGTAGGCCTTGCTCCCTATAGACAAGATTTATGAGAATAATCTTTTTATCAGGAAGGAGTCTTTTGATAAATGGCACATTGTACTCCCCTGTCTCCTCATCAAGGAGATGCGTTCCTGCGAGATGTGCTTCACCCCTCTTTAATGCCATCAGGCCACCCATTGAGCCCACATGGGCTGAAGAAAGGGACAATCTCGGATACCTCTTCTTCAAGACATTGGCAAGCAGATCCAGAGCATTATCATGACTCCCGATGCAGACAATCGTATTTTCAATATCAGCTTGAGTTCTTATGAGTTCTACATCCACCTCTGTTCCTGCTCCGATACCCTCAGACATGGCAGGTATCCTGACAAAGCCATCAGCGCGCACCAGAGACATAAGCACTCCCGCACCGCGGCTAACAGGGGTTGCTATGAAATTATTTCCCACTTTTCCTAATTTTACTCTCAGGAATTCTTCATGACCGAGAGTAGATGCAACCTGTCTCGAAATCTTTGCCCTGATCATTGCAGGTTCTTCAACCTCAAGACCTTGCCATCTGTAGATAAGAGGCTTCGCAAACAACTGAAATGTTAGGTACGCAGATACAGGATAACCAGGGATTCCAAGCACAGGCTTACCCTTTACCCATCCGAGGATGACAGGTTTGCCAGGTTTAATATTAACCCCGTGGAGTATTACTTCTCCAAGCTCTCTTATAGCTTTTGCAGTAAAGTCCTCGGAGCCTGCAGATGCACCGGCATTGACAACAACCAAATCTCCCATATCGAGGGCATTGAGTATTGACTCCTTGATTTCATCAAACCTGTCAGGTACTATCCTGAACCTTACTGGTTCTCCGCCCCATTCAGAGACAAGGCCACTCAGAATTCTCGAGTTGTATTCGATAATATCACCCTTCTTCAGTTCAGTACCTGGCTCTACAATCTCTGTTCCCGTAGGTATAATGACTACCCTTGGCTTCCTTCTCACCACCACCTCTGTATGCCCACCGGCAAGCATTGCACCGATATCAACAGGTCTTATCCTGTAATTTTCAGGGAGTATTAACTCTGTTGCCACGATGTCCTCACCAATTACCCTCACATTCTGCCAAGGTGTCGCAGGCGCAATGATCTCTATATACTCAGTAAGACTGCTGCTTGCTGATTGCTGATTGCTGATTATATTTACATCTTCTATCATTATCACTGCATTGAACCCATCAGGCATGGGATCACCTGTATCAACATAGATCGCCTGTTTACCTATGCTGAGTCTTTTGGGACTTGTCTCTGAAGCACCAAAGGTATCGGCAAACCTGACGGCATAACCATCCATTGCCGATGAGTGGTAGAAGGGAGAAGAGATTTTTGCGATAACTGCCTCTGCTGTAATCCTTCCGAGAGAATCCTTAACCTGAATCGTCTCGCCTGAAAAAGGTCTTCCAACTCCCTCAGCTTCAAGCTTTCTCAGCCACTTTGCCAGTGCTTCATCTAAAGGTGTGCCTTCAAGATAGATCTCTCGGGACATTATTCTTAGCTGAGCAACCTTTTTATCATGGACTTCAGTTCAGCGAGGTCTGAGGACTTGACAATGTAAGCCTCTGATGCCCATACAGAAAAATCATCCCTGTAATCATAAGCCGTGGACATAATAATGGGCAACTTCGGTCTCTTCTCCTTCATCTGTCTCAGGAGATGGATACCATCTACATCAGGCAATCGGATATCGAGCGTTACAAGGTCAGGATTTTCGTTCTCAAACATCTCCATTGCCTCAGATCCATTAGCTGCAACAACAACTTCATAACCCTCCTCAATGAGCTCTTCCTTATAAAGCCTCTGGATATGCAAGTCATCATCAACAACAAGTATCTTCATTTGCTCCCCCATTTCACTCCTCACTTTTTAAGGGCAGGAAGACCCTGAAGGTGCTTCCCACGTTAAGTTTACTTTCTACCTCGATCCTTCCATTATGTTTTTCTATAATCTTGTGTGTGATCGTAAGTCCAAGACCGGTATTCCCAGAACCCTTCGTAGTAAAAAATGGGTCAAAGATAAACGGCAGGATTTCATTTGATATGCCACAACCTGTGTCTTTTATTTCTATAACAGCATAGTCTTTCTCAATATATGTTTTAACAGAAATTGTGCCATTGCTTTCAATAGCATGAATAGCGTTTGATAGGATATTGAGCAGGGCCTCTCTGACATTGCTTGGGTCTGCATATACCTCAAAGGATGCGTTCATATCCCTTACAAGAACTATCTGCTTTTCATCAAACTCGGACTTCATCACAGCAATAACTTCTTCTACAAGAGAGTTAATATTGACTACACGCTTTTCAAGACTTACCCCTCTCACATAGGCAAGAATCTCACCGAGAATCTTCTCGAGCCCTGCGACTTCTTTTGCAATTATCTCTGCATACTCCTTGAGATTTCCTTCTAAATTCTTTTCGAGTCTCTTTGCAAATCCACCAATCGAGACAAGAGGGTTTCTGATATCATGTGCTACCCGTGCTGCGACCTCTCCGAGTGCTGCCATCCTCTGTGCCATTACAAGTTGTTGCTGCAGTTTCTTAATTTCTGTTATATCTCTCGCTATATGGACTGTACCAATAAATTCTCCGGAGCTATCAAATATCGGAGAGCTTGAAGTAAGGAATGTCCCTCCGAGGTAAGGTTCGTCGAGTTCTCCGACATACGGTTTTAATGTCTTGACTGTTTTATGATGAGGGCATTTTCGCCGTGGTTTATCTCTCCCATGAAGTACCTCATAGCATTTCTTCCCGATAATTTCTTCAGGCGGTTTACCCAACTTTTCACTAACAGCCTTATTGATCTTTGTGACTACATAATCCTTCGTAGCAGAAAAGACCATGTCGGATATCGAGTCAAATAAATTTTTCAGCTCCTGTTCTGCGAGGGCAACCTGCTCGAAGAGCCTTGCGCTCTCTACAACGCTCGAGACATGGTTTGAAAAGGCACTCAAAAACCTCATATCCTCCTCGATTATGGGCCTCCTGTTGAAATGGTTGTCAACCCAGATAACACCGATAACCTTATCTCTTGAGATTAAGGGTGCAACAGCATAAGCCTGAGTGCCTAATTGCTGGATAAGAACAAAATCAGAGAACGGCTCTCCTTTTACATCATGAACATTAAAGGATCTCCTCTCTTCAACAGTCTTTACAAGGATCGTTTCAGCAGATAGAGGTATTTCAATACTGAGGCTGAGCTTGTCAAGGAAAGAATCCTTCCGCAATGGCCCGGTTTCGATATCCCGGATTATGTCTGATAGAGTCTTTTTCTCCAGGTAAAGCCTACTCCATATCTGAAATGCCTCCTCATGGCTTGCAGGTCCAACTCCCATAGCCCCTTTCAATAAACCTTTATTGTCGTCAACGAGAAAGAGAATCGCACGGTTAAAGCCAAGACCGTCGCTCATGGTTACGGCAGTAAGAATCATCCTCAAAAGCCTGTCGAGTTCAAGCGTACCTCTCATCGCTGAACTGATAAAGAAGAGTCTTGAGAGCTCCTGGTTTCTTTTTACCAGCTCCTTCTCAATGCGCTTTTTCTCAGAAATATCCATCGAGATGCAAATAGCTCCTATAATCCTTCCTTCTGTATCTTTTATCGGCGAAATGGTAAGACTGGCATCCAGGACCGATCCATCCTTCCTCTGTCTGACTGTTTCGAAATCCTTCAGGACCTCTCCATTGCTTATTCTCTTGATTATTTCCTTTTCAGCCTCAATAAGGAATCCAGGGACAAAAGGCAAAAATCTGCCTATTGCCTCTTCCTTTGAAAAGCCATACATCTTCTCTGCACCTCTATTCCATGATGTAACAATACCGTCCAGACCAAAAGTAACGATGGCATCTGGGAAGTCTTCAATTATGCTTTCGAGATTCTCTCTTATCTCCGTAACGCGTTGATCATCCATCTCAAATCCTTTCTAACCTGTGTCACCTTCTCTTTATTGGCAGGATAATCGTAGAGATCGATGTATCTTCTGCCGACTTCTTCCATGACAATCTCTTTTCGTGGAATTTATTATTATCTCCCACATCTTTCCACTGTCGGTAGAAACATAGGGACCTTTTCACTGCATCCTGTAATCAGAAAAACGTATAGTGAGAGAATTATATTTAGTTATTAATCATTCAAGCTTAATCCACATATTACAACATTTCACCAAGAACCTCACTTTATTTTCAACGGTATAAACACCTTAAATGTGCTTCCCATGCCAGGTTTACTTTCGACCTCTACCTTTCCATTATATTCCTCTATAATCCTGCGTGTGATATTAAGGCCAAGGCCGGTACTGCCAGGACCCTTTGTTGTGAAAAATGGGTCAAATATAAACGGGAGTATTTCCTGCGGTATGCCT
>Ga0129298_10000672_pt1 | contig 13842 bp, 9 predicted proteins | sample I19B2metaG_FD_94707 | JGI IMG/M metagenome (GOLD analysis project Ga0129298, IMG submission 94707) | Lake sediment bacterial and archeal communities from Gulf of Boni, Indonesia to study Microbial Dark Matter (Phase II) - ​I19B2 metaG | ecosystem: Environmental > Aquatic > Freshwater > Lake >... | reverse complement strand
GCTTGAGGCAGTTCGATCAAAGATGCAGGGCTCTGATGAAATGGAGCTGGCGTACATTATCAAAGGCGCCAGGAACGTGGTTGGAAAGATGAACGAGCTTATTGCCAATGCCAGAAAAGACGTAACCGCCTTGATCTCCGATCCCCACATGCTGGAACAGATCAAAGAAGCTCTCCTTAAGGCTGAGGAGCGTGGAGTCAAAGTCAGCCTTGCGGCTCCTTCACAGCAGATCAAGAGGAAAGGCCTGGACCAGATTGGTGATGTGAAACGGCTGCACTGCGAATGCTGCGTTCTTGTGGTCGACCAAAGAACCCTGCTTGCAGTCTCAAACTGGCGGTCTGAGAATATGCACGCGATGATGACTCAGGACAAGAGCCTCATAACAATGACCCTGCAGAACTTCAACAACCCAGCATGCTGCACTAGAGCATAGTGACTCACCAGAACCACAGGAACAAGAAGCCGTCTCTTGTCGTCCACACAACACCGATAAGATAGAAATGATGCCTGCAATCAATTCCGCAGCTTGTCAGGGGTTAGCATTTGACGAAGACATGGTTGAGGAAATGGCCAAACAACGTTCCTCACACCATAGCATATCCCAACCTCTCCCTCCCAGAGCTGCTCGCTAACGCAGCCGAAAAATACTCGCAGAACACGGCCCTCCTCTCCTCTAACAGCAAACTGACGTACAGGGAGCTTGACAGTCTCTGCGACAGATTTGCTGCTTCTCTTCTCAGCCTGAACGTCAAGAAGGGCGACAGAGTAGCCTTGCTCCTGCCCAACATCCCACAGTTTCTCATCTGTTACTTCGGAGCCATGCGCGTCGGCGCGATCGTTGTCCCCTGCAATCCCTTCCACAAGGAACGTGAGCTGGAGTTCCAGTTGAGTGATTCAGGTGCAGAAACAGTTGTCACCCTGGACACATCGCTTGGTCTCGTAACGTCTGTCAAAAAGAAAACCGGACTACGCAACGTCATCGCGACTGCTCTTCCGGATGACCTTGAACACCTGACCAAGGCACAGAAGGATGGAGCAGAAAGAAGAAATGCCAGTCAATACTCAGACACAATTCGACTTCTGGATCTTTTGCGTGAACATCGAGAAACTGGTTTGAGAACAGAGATCGATCCGAAAAGAGATACAGCTCTTCTCCAGTATACCGGAGGAACGACCGGAGTCCCAAAGGCTGCCGTTCTCTCCCACCGCAACTTGGCGGTGAACGCAGTTCAATTCGGTTCTTGGCTAATGGTGACTGGAGATGAACGCGAGATCGTCCTAGCTGTTCTTCCGCTGTTCCATATCTTTGGGATGACCGCCGCGATGAACATGCCGATCTCCCGAGGTGAAACCGTGGTTCTTATCCCCAGATTCGAACCCTTGGAAGTTCTGCAGGCAATTGAAAAGAATGCTGTAACATTTTTCCCAGGAGTTCCAACGATGTTCATCGCCCTCATGAATCACGATCGACTTGCGGAATTCAATCTGAAGGGAGTTCGACTATGTGTCTCGGGCGGTGCGCCTCTGCCAATTGAAGTCATACGGGAATTCGAACCTTTCATCGGTGGCAAGCTTGTTGAAGGCTACGGTTTGACGGAGGCTAGTCCAGTGACTCACTGCAACCCTGTTGATGGGCCCGAGAAGATTCGAGCAGGTTCGATCGGGGTCCCGCTTCCTGACACTGAAGCAAGAATTGTCGACATCGAAACCGGGGAACGTGAGTTGCCGCTGAATGAGGTGGGTGAACTTGTCGTTCGTGGGCCTCAGATCATGTCGGAATACTGGAATCATCCAGAGGAGACGCAGGCAACATTGAGAGATGGTTGGCTGTATACCGGTGATATTGCGAAGATGGATGAAGACGGATACTTCTACATAATCGACCGAAAAAAAGATATGCTCAACGTTTCAGGGTTGAAGGTTTGGCCCAAAGAAATCGAAGAAATCCTGTACGAGCATCCAGCAGTCAAAGAAGCAGCAGTCGTAGGAGTGTCAGATCCCTACCGAGGAGAAACGGTGAAGGCATACTTGGCGCTCAAGGACGGATTCAAAGAGAGAGTATCAGCAGATGAGATCATCCAGTTCTGTAGAGAGAGAATTGCAGCATACAAGGCGCCGACCTTGGTGGAATTCTTATGTGAGCTTCCGAAGAGCTCGACAGGAAAGATCTTGAGACGAACCCTGAGATAAGGAGAATAGGAAATGCCCACACAGCTTGGGGCGCGGGAGAATCACTGGATTGGAAATCGATGAGACGATAAAGCGGAGACGAAGCATACGGAAATGCACGAATCGCCCTGTTCTGCGCGCGCTATCTCCGCGTCCATGGCAGATAGCTGCGGTTCCATTGCATCTGAAATGGCTGAGGTCTCGACCTTGCGAAACCGTTCAATCAAATCTGAAAACGCAATTTCTGTCACAGCTTCCCCATGCGTCTCCTTCCACAGTTAACTGTTGCCTAACGCAGCCTAAGCGGTCTATTGATCCTTGAGCATGACCTTGCTTCTGTGGTTCAGTAGATTGGAACGCTTGGGTACACTTCACCTTTCCCTCTGCGATCCAACCCGAGGGGAGCGTACTCTCTCTTGTCCGTAACTACGTCCACGACGGTTGGTTTGTCTGAGTCGAGGGCGTTCCGCAATGCGTCCTCCAACTCACCTGGCCTTTCAACTCTTATTCCATAACAGCCAAAGGCCTCGGCGATTCTTGCATAGTCTAGTTCGCTGAAGTCGCAGTGTGGGATCCAAGGGGCCTCTTTCTTTGTCCAATCCTCGAGTTTGGGTCTTGGCTGGGCTAGGCTGGAGTTGTTGTTGACCACGACCACAAGCGGGGCATGCTGGTCCTTGTATCGCTGCGCCGTTTCCAGGTCTCCAATGTTGTAGGCGATGCCTCCGTCTCCTGTCAGGTTTATCACCCTCTGGTCTCTCGCTGCGGCGAATGAGGCTCCGAGTGCAAGGCCGAAGCTTGATCCCAGCGTTCCGCCGCAGGGAAGAAACGTCAAACCAGTTCCCTTCAGCTTAAGCATTCTAGTCGTCCAACAGAGCATGTAGCCTGTGTCGCTGACAACCACATCCGTGGGCTTCAGAATGTTTGAGATCTCTCTCATGATGCGCTGAGGCTTGATCGGCACCGCATCCGAGTCCATCATTGGCTTCACTATCCTCTCGTACTCTCTCATTGCTCTGGCTATGTCTTGGAGCCTTTGCTGCTCGGGCTTGGGCCTAGCTATCATAGTCTTCAAGGCGGCTATGAGATCTCTCAATGTCAGCTTGGCGTCGCCAACCAAAGCCACATCCGCCTTGTAGTTTCGTCCAATCGCCATTGGATCTATGTCCAGGTGAATGATCTTTGATGTTCCAGGTTCAGGCGCGGTTCGTTCCTCAGTCATGTGAGGCTCTGCCCGGGTCGCAAGAAAGAAGACAACATCCGACTCCCTCACAATCTCGTTTGCAAACTCCATCCCATAAGTGCCCATCACGCCAACATAGAGCTGATGATCCTCCGGAAAGCAGCCTTTCCCCTTGTAATTCGTGACAACAGGGATCATGAGAAGTTCGGCCAGTTTCCTCAGCTCGTCGTAGGCTCCGGAGATGTGAATGCCCGATCCACATACGATCACCGGTCTCTCGGCGCTGGCCAAAAGCCTTGCCGCCTCCGCAACCCGCTCCTCCTCAGCTCTGGGCCTGAACGGCGGGGCCTTGAAGAACGTCCTGTCACCATAGATCTCAGACACCTCTCCGACAAGATCCGACACATCTGTATGGATATTCACGTGCGTTGGTCCTGGACATCCACTCACCGCCACTTGAACCGCGAGACGTACGTACTCACCAATCCGCTTGAAATCCGTGACATCGACATTGAACTTGCATGTCGGCTCGAAGTACGGCATCTCATAGCATTCCTGATAGTACCAGCGGTCCTTCACGCCTGTTGGGACAGACCCGGTGAGAGCCACTACTGGGCTGTGCGCGAACATTGGTTCATAGAGCATCGAGGCGAGAATTGCCGCTGCGGCGCCATGTTGGGAGTAGCAGACCGACGGCCTATTCGTCATTCTGGAATAGCCGTCGGCCATGTTGCATGCTGCCTTCTCGTTTCTGCACAGGACCATATTGACATCTTTCTCAAGTTCCTTGTAGAAGGCTGGGCCCATGCCTCCGGGGACGTAGAAGAAGAAATCGACGCCACATTCCTTCAGCGTTCGTGCGATCGCTGCCCCGCCGCTCATTCTCATCTTCGCACTCAATCAAGTCGCCTCGTTGTGCTACTTGCTTCTCGATCTGTACAGGTCTCGTGATTTCTTAGGTCTTTGCCTTACACTGCAATCCATCGCTCACGCTGCAAAACCATTGGCCTTTGGTCCCTTGAAAGACTTGACAAAAACAGTTAAGTGTGATCTGCAAGCCAATTGGGGAATCGTGAATCTAGGTTGCCGATACTTGATGAACCGATCAAAGAGCCGTTGAAAGTTCGTAACTACATCGGTGGGGAATGGGTTGAGTCGAAAGGAGAAATCGTGGATATCGTAAACCCTGCTACATGCAAAGTCATGGGGAAGGTCCCTATCTCAACCAAGGAAGAGATCGAGGCGGCTGTCAAGGCGGCGCAGGAGGCTTTTCCTGACTGGAGACGAACTCCTCCTCTCGCCAGAGCAAGATGCATGTTCCGCTTGAAGGAGCTGATGGAGGAGCAGTTCGAGGAGCTGAGTAGGATTCAGACCATGGAGCATGGAAAGACGATTGACGAGTCGAGAGGCGAGACAAGGCGTGGAATAGAGAACGTGGAGGTTGCAGCGGGCGTTCCTTCTCTCATGATGGGCTACAATCTGGAAGACATCGCGTCAGGCATTGATGAGTATCTGATCCGGCAGCCACTTGGCGTCTTCGGCATAATAGGTCCGTTCAATTTCCCATTCATGGTACCGCTATGGTTCATACCTTACGCTCTGGCAACGGGCAACTGCATCATCGTCAAGCCATCAAGCGAAGACCCCATCAGTCAGGTGAAGATAGCTGAGATGGCTGAAGAGGCTGGGATTCCAGCCGGCGTCTACAATCTGGTCAATGGCGGAAGAACCGTCGTAACAGGCATGTTGGAGAACCGTGAGATCAAAGGAATATGCTTCGTAGGCTCAACTCCGGTAGGACACGGCGTCATCTACAAGAAGTGTGGCGAGACTGGAAAGAGAGTCATAGCCCAATGCGGAGCGAAGAACTTCCTGCTCGTGATGCCGGACGCCGACCTGCCCGCCACGATAGCAACGTGCATGACCTCCTTCTACGGGAACGCGGGGCAGAGATGCCTTGCAGGCGCCAACCTCCTAGTGGTCGGAGAAGGACTCAGCGAGTCTGAGCACAACGCATTCTACAAGAAGGTCGTTGACGCGTTCGTTGACACTGCGTCCAAGATCAGAGTGGGCTACGGCCTTGACGAGTCAGTCCAAATGGGTCCGCTGCGCGACAAGAGCAAGAAGGACACAGTCACGAAATTCATAGAGAAGGGCGCTGAAGAAGGCGCGAAGCTTAGATTGGACGGGAGAAAGGTGAAGCTGGTCGGCGATTGGCCTCACGCATGCTTCCTCAATCCCACAGTCTTCGAAGACGCGACCCCTGACATGAACATTGGCAAGGAAGAGATCTTTGGGAACATGGCAGCTATAATGCGAGCGAAAAACTTCGACGAAGCAATTGAGATCATTCACGGCAACCCATTCGGCAATGCCGCCTCCATATTCACTCAGAACGGAAAACTGGCGCGAGAATTCCAGTACAGGGTCGAATGCGGCAACATCGGCATCAACGTGGGGATCGTTGCTCCAATGGCGTTCTTCCCGTTCAGCGGCATGAAAGATTCCTTCTTCGGAATCCTTCACGGACAAGGCCAAGAGGCGATCAGATTCTTCACAGAGAGCAAGGTCGTCATTCAAAGGTGGTTCTAAGGTGAGCGAACCCGTCCCAACCACCTCAGCCATAATCAACTTCTCCGAAAGGCTTGAAGACGACTCCTCAAAGTTCTACGAGAAGCTCACCCAGAAGTTCGCACAGAACAAAGAACTGTTCGCGGGGTTTGCGCAGGAAGGAAAGAAGAACAAGACTCTGATAGTCAGGACCTATCAAGAAACAATAACCGATGCTCTCGAAGCATGCTTCGCCTTCAAAGGCTTCAAACTAGACGACTACGCCCCGCAGACAACCATATCCGAAAGCATAAGCTACCTCGATGCCCTGAAGATGGCAGTGCAGCTTGAGGAGAAAGCCTGCAAGTTCTATTTGGACGCAGCCGAATGCGGCAAATCCCTGCTCGCAACCATTCCGAGAGCCTTCCAGAAAGTAGCTGACACAAGAAACAAACGCAAACTGAAGCTAAAGTCACTGCTCGATAGCGCCAAGTAAGCAAAGAGAATACGTTTCGTGGCAAGAGCGGCTGCGGAAACCTAGATCTAACGCAGCGTTGCCCTCGGAGCCTCCTTCTTTCTCCTCACAAGAAGCCTAGAAGCAGTTTACTTAGGCTGCTTGTACCATTTTCTTATGTACTTGGAGATACCAATCTTGTCAAGGGTTGCGAATGGAACCTTCAAGGTTACCTGAACCACGCCTGGTAGTCTACCTATCTCTATCCCGCCGGTTATCGTGATTCTGTTCCTGACCTCTTCCGTGGACATGCTGAATGTCGACGCGGCTCTTCTTATGCCGTTCATAACAGCTTTGTTGAGATCTGTCCCGGTCCCTATCACTTGAATGGGGGCATTGTCCTCCAGGTCAATTTCCAGTTTCGCAGCCATCTTCTCTGCGATGCGAGCCTCGTCCTTGCTCAGCGGCCTAGCTAAGGGAGGAAGATCTTCTGTTCTTGGCAGCAGCAGGGGCCCTTCAAGTCTCAGATTCTTTATCACATGGACCTCGACAGTCAGTTCTCCGCTTACGTCGGTGGTGTGGCCTGCTATTTCTCCGTCGCCTTGCATGGCATGCATATCCCCAGCGTAGAGCCCTCCGCCATCCACCTTGATAGGGCATATGAGCGTGGCTCCTTCTCTGACCGCGTCGATGTCCATGTGCCCATCAGTAAGACATGTCTCCCGCTGCTGTTCAGTTATTGAGTATCGGTGTGTCTTGCTGAGCAGGGCAGTCGCAGAGTCTCCTGCGTTACGAGAGTCAGGGATGTTGACTGAGGGGGTCGTTCCCAGCTGTCCCATGAATGGTCGCACCATGGATACGGTGCCCTGAAGGTCATACTTGTTCGCCAGAAGAATCGAGAACTGCTTAGAACTACTTGGGATATTGGCCCACTTCAAGGCATTTCCAGCAATATTGTCGGACAGTTTCTGACCAACGGTCAACCCCAGCTTCTTCGCGGCGTCGAAGACCATCGTGTACCCGTGAGTCATCCTGAACGGGCTTGCGGAGGCTCCACAGTTGACGCATTTGATTGACTCCAATCCAACTCCTTCAGCTCTAGCTTCAGGCCATTCCATTCCACATTGAGCGCACTTCTTCATGACCGATGGATCTTCGGTGAAGCGCCCCTCGATTCGCTGATCAACCCCAGAGGATGTGGCTCTGGATTTGACTCGGATGCCCAGAATCTTCACCAGCACAGAGTCGCCGACCTTCGCTTCTTCTATGGCGACCGACACGTTCACTTCATGCCCCCCTTTCAGCGCTGGAGTAATCATTGGTCCCCAGCATCCGGGCGCAGTCTCATAGACAATCGTGGCTCCGTCCTGAACCGGCCCCAGCATCTTGACGCCAGGGCCAATGATGCCATCGGTGAACTGATTGTTCCGAAACACCTTTCGAGTCAAACTAGATCCACATCAGTCTATGAATCTCTGATATATGAGTTGAAGAGCTCCGGCAAGAGCCGTCGTTTTCCCAGATTCGTCCAGCAGCCTCTCCTTCTATCATTCGAAGTCTATTGAAGTCGATCTTTCAGTGAAACACTCAAGAACTCGGAGGGTATAATTCCCATCCAGTTCATCGAGTAGAGGTTCGAGAAATTGGTTTCAGTAGAACTCGTGCTGAAAAACGGAAAGATCATGACCACGAGTGGCATCTTCGAGGGAGGACTGGCAGTAGAAGCCGGGAAGATCGTGGCGATGGCGAAGGATCCTTCTCTTCCCACGGGTGAGCAGACGATAGATGTGAAGGGCAATTTCATTCTTCCCGGTTTCATTGATGCGCATACTCACGTTCGAGGAATGGGGAGGTCTGATTATGAAGACTTCGCCACAGGTACAATGGCCGCAGCTTCAAGTGGAATAACCACGATCATGGAGATGCCGATTACGTTGCCACCGACTTCTACTGTTCAAGCTTTCAAGGAGAAACGTGAAGCGATGTCCGGTCAGTCACTCGTCAATTTCGCGCTTTATGCTGGCGCTGGAAGCCAGAACATTCAGGAAATCACAGGGATGGCGCGAGAAGGCGCTGTCGCGTTCAAGACCTTCATGCATCCTCCTCCCGCTGGAAGAGAACAGGACTTCTGGGGCTTCTACGTAACGGATGACGGATCATTCCTCGAGATGCTCCGCACAATAGCCCAGACCGGATCCATCTCTGCTGTCCACGCCGAAAACCCTGAGATAGTGGAGCATTTGGCGAAGAAGCTGCGATCCGAACGGAGGATGGATCTCTCAGCCTATCTGGACTCAAGGCCAGGCATCACTGAATCCGAAGGCATATCCAGAGCAGCAATGCTCGCGTCTCAGGCTCGTGTCCGGATTCACATATGCCATGTCTGCGCAAAGGAAGCGCTGGAAGTAGTTCGCATGGCCAAGAGCCGTGGCCAAATGCTGACGGCAGAGACTTGTCCTCACTATCTCACGTTCACTCACGATGAGATCAAGCATCTCGGGCCCTATGTCAAGATCAATCCGCCTATCCGCCATCGTGACGACAGAGATCTTTTGTGGGAAGCCATTCGCAACGGCGTCATTGACCTAGTGGCCAGCGATCATGGGCCATATCCCAAAAAACTGAAGGACGCAGGCCTCGAAGACATCTGGGAAGCGTACATGGGTGCTCCCGGGCTTGACGCGATCGGCCCCGTCATGCTTACACACGTGAACAACGGCCTGATCTCTCTCAAAAAACTCGCGGAGATCATGTCAGAGAACGCAGCAAAGATCTTCGGGCTCTATCCGAACAAGGGCGCACTGAGCGTCGGATCTGACGCCGACCTGGTCGTGATTGACATGAACGCAAGGAAGAGGCTGGATGCCTCGAAATTCCACACGAAAGCCAGAGATATCGCGTTGCTCTACGATGGGTTCGAGGCAAAAGGCATACCGAGCCTTACAGTTGTCAACGGAACAATCGTCATGAAGGACGGAGAGATCATAGGGAAACCTGGAACAGGCAGATTCGCGAGACCATAGGATTGGCGCAAATTCCGCATCTAATGTGCGGTTCACAAGAGTCGTTTATATTCATCCAGTTGTAGGTAGCATAGGACGTATCGGTTTCTCCGACGAGTCCGGCACAGGCATTTGAACTGTGCGACTGAAAGATTGGGTGAATGAATGGAGGAGGTGAATTTGGAAGCAAGCAAACTATACGCGCTGCCGAAACTGCCTTACGGCTACAATCAACTGGCGCCGCATATGTCTGAGGAGCAGTTGACGATTCACCATCAGAAGCACCATCAAGCGTACGTGAACGGTGCGAACACGATCCTTCAGAGGATGGACAAGGCGCGAAAGGAAGGCGTGGATTTCGATGTCAAATCCACGATGAAGGAACTCTCGTGGAATATTGGTGGACATTTGCTTCACTCTCTCTTCTGGGCAAATCTGGCTCCAACAGGCAAGGGTGGAGGAAAACCTGCCGGAGCTCTTGGTGACGTTTTGGAGAAGGAGTTTGGAAGCTTTGACAGGTTCAAGAAGGAATTCACTCAGGCCGCTGCCAGCGTAGAAGGATCAGGATGGGCAGCTCTAACATTCTGCAGGCAAACCAGCAGGCCGATCATAATGCAGGTTGAGAAACACAACACCAACGTCTACCCTATGTTCAGAATACTGATGGTTCTGGATGTCTTTGAGCACGCCTACTATCTTGACTACAAGAACGACCGAGCGAAATTCATCGAAGCCTTCTGGAACATAGTGAACTGGGACGAAGTGAACGCAAGACTGCTGGAACTCATCAAGTAGCCACGGCAAAAGCCGGAGATTCCCCCTCTTGATCCCTCTTTTTTGCCTCTTTCTTCTTCCGATATTGAGTAAGCAGGCAACAGAACGGCTGCGATGGAACCTACGGGCGCGATCAGCCTTCTTTCTGAGCTTCAACCTACGATAAACGTCAATAGGCGACGGTCGTCTATGCTTTTGAATCTCTCCTGATCAATATGCTTGAACTAGGTCCCTCCTGAGCGCGCGCCGCTGATGGGAGGCCGGTGATGCGGAGAGTGATTGAGACATGAGCAAGAATGGGATTCAAGACGGGGTTCTCTGGAAGCTTTTCACTTACTTCTTTAGACTGTCTTGCACCGGGTTTGGCGGCCCCTTGGCATACATAGCTATGATGGAAGATGACTGCGTGGAGAAAAGGAGGTGGCTCAGCAAAGAGGAGTTCGCAGAGATGCTCGGAATCACGAACATGCTGCCCGGCCCTAACGCAACAGAGATGGCGATTCACATTGGATATGTGAAAGGCGGGAAACTTGGCGCCGTCGTAAGTGGACTGGCCTTCACCATCCCCTCCTTTGTGATCATGGTCGTCCTTAGCTGGCTATACTTTCAATACGGCTCCATGCCGACAGCAAGCGGAATCTTCTATGGGATCAACCCTGTGGTAGTAGGTGTGATAATCGTCACAGCTCTCAGACTTGGAAAGGTCTCAGTTGTTGACTGGAAACTCGCAACCATCTGCATCATGGCGGTGCTGCTATCCTACTTCACCGCGATAAATGAGGCACTGATACTGCTAGGCGCGGGCTTCGCTGGAATCATCATCTACGGACCAGCCTTGAGGAGAGGTCTCTTGGCCGCGCTTCTCTTCCTGCAGACAAGTATCCCAGTTGTCATCGATTTTGAGAGGCTCCCCATCCAACTGCAACTATTCTTGGAGTTTCTGAAGGGAGGCCTGCTCATGTTTGGCACGGGGCTCGTGATTATTCCACTGCTGGCGCCTGATGTCGTCAATATCTTTGGCTGGATGAGCTACAAAGAGTTCTTTGACGGAGTGACCTTGGGGCAGATAACCCCGGGGCCAGTCATGAAGACTGCCGCATTTGTGGGATACAAGGTTGCCAACATATCTGGAGCAGCGGCTGCCATGGCCGGAATCTTTCTTCCCCCATTCGTAATAGTGACTCTACTTGCACCATTCTTCCGACAGATGAGAAGAAACCCATGGCTGCAAGGCTTCCTCAGAGGAGTGAAAGCCGGAGCAGTGGGAGTAATCCTTGCTGTTGTCCCCTCGCTGGCCAAGGTCGCATTCCCAGACCTCTTGACAGTAGCAATATGCCTGCTAGGCATGTTGGCGATGGTGAAATCGAAGGTTAACGTGTCGCTGCTTGTGCTTCTAGCGGGTGCATTTGGCATCTTGATGCAGTTCCTACGTCTCTAGAAATCTCTCAACCGCCACGATTCATACCTCATCCCGATGCCATCTCAAAACAATGGAGAACGGCCAGGGCGAAGATGAAAGAGAGGTTTAGCGCGCTATTCTAAGGCTGCCAAGGAAAGGGTTGGATCGTCTTAAATCGTTCTAGGACATGAAGGGCCTAGGGAAGGTTGCCGGATGAAGTCCGTGTTCCTGAGGCCTACAGGAGTATCCATTGAGGAGACATCTTTGCCCGTTCTGAAGCGAGGCGATATCTTGGTGGAGATGAAGGCTTGCGGGCTGTGCGGGACAGATATTGAGAAACTGCACGGGCGGTACGTGGCTTCTCAACCCGTGCTGGGGCATGAAGCCGCAGGCGTAGTAGCGGAGATCGGCGAAGGTGTTGAGGGTGTAGAGGTTGGAGACCGGGTGTTTCCGCATCATCACGTCCCTTGCTACAAATGCCACTTCTGTCTGCATGGAAGCGAGACAATGTGCCCCCACTACCGAAGCAGCAACTACGACCCAGGAGGTTTCTCGGAATATTTCCGCGTCCCCGCCTGGAACGTGGAAGGTGGCGGGGTACTGAAGCTTCCCAGTGACATCAGCTTCGAAGAGGCGAGTCTCATAGAGCCCACAGCCTGTTGCATGAGAAGCCTGAACCGGTGCAACCTTTCAGGAGACGAGACCGTACTAGTGATAGGTGCTGGCCCCATCGGTCTCACACACCTGTCGTTGTTATCTTTGCGCAAGGCGCGTGTATTGGTGAGTGATATCGTGGCGTCTAGACTTCAGTTCGCTGAGAGATTCGGCGCCTCCACAGTCTACAACGCGGCTAAGCAAGATGTCCCATCAAAGGTCAGAGAGGAGACGAAGGGAGCAGGTGCAGACCTAGGCATTGTGGCTGCAGGAAGCTCCAAAGCTGTGACGCAGGCCTTGAGCTCGGTCAGGAAAGGAGGAAGGGTCTGCCTCTTCGGTGTCCCTCCCAAGGGCTCGAAGCTGGACTATGACATTAGCGACATATTCAACTCCGAGGTCTCCATCATAACGAGCAACGCCGCCACAGAAGCGGAAACCAAGGCCGCCCTGCAGCTAATGCAGGAACGCGAACTGAAGCTCCTGCCTCTGATAACTCACAGATTCAGGCTAGATGAGATCCAGAAAGCCATTGAAACGGCTCTGGAAGGAAACTGCGGAAAAATAGTTGTCACATCGTAGTGCAGAACGGTGACAAGGAAGCTGGCTCACTCACGAAGAGAACGAACCTCCAGATTCCTGTGAGCCCGGTTGCATGTGCTTCTCAATTCAAGTCTTGAGGTTTGGAATACTTTCATACGCGCGGCCCAGTAATGCGTAACTGTTGAGTACCGGTATGATGCTTAGTGAGCGCTGACCTCCCTCACTCTCCACCCAAGCATCTTTCAGCCATATTGTCTCCTCATGCCTAACATAGATCTCATGCGCTCTTTTTCTCGCTGCGTAGATCTGTGGCTCGAACCAGAGGAAGACCACGGGTGCATCATCCCACAAGATCTGATTGGCCTCTCGATAGGACTTCATCCTCTCTTCTGTGTCTGCAACGACCGCTCCTTGCTCATATAGCTTGTCGAACCTAGCGTTCTCATAGAATACTGGAAACAGATTGCTTGGTGGCCAACCCGCCTTTGTCATGAAACTTAAGTCGTCAAAGTCAAGTGACACTAAGCCCGCTCCTAGATATACCATTTGATTATCGTTTCGGTCGAGTGGAAGCGTGTTCTTTGTTGATAGTGCTGCCCAGTCAAGTGTTTCTATCTTGACCTTTACACCAACCGCTGCTAGATAGGATTGAATCGCGCCTGCTATCTCATCACTCATAAGGTACCTGCCCGGAGAGTATCGCAAGGTAACCTCAAACCCTTCAGGGAATCCTGCTTCCTTAAGTAGCTGTTTGGCTTTCGCAGGGTCGTATGGGTATGGTCCTACCTTGTAGTAGCCGACTGCGTGACTAGGCATTATGCAGTCCATTACGTCGGCCTTGCCTTTGAATATCCTCTCATTCATTGTGACCTTGTCTACTGCATAGTTGAGAGCCTGTCTAACCCTCTTGTCTTGGAGAGGCCCCCACTTATTATTCAATGCCAACCACATGGTTCTGGTCGGTTTTCCATAGACGAGGCGGAGGTCAGAGTTTTTCTCTAGTCTTGGTATATCAGCAGGTGGAACAGAGTATACAAAATCCACTGTGCCTGCTTCCAATGCCATCAATCTTGCTCCCGCTTCGGGGATAGGCTTTACAATGATTGTATCTATCTTAGGT
>Ga0129298_10000671_pt1 | contig 13857 bp, 16 predicted proteins | sample I19B2metaG_FD_94707 | JGI IMG/M metagenome (GOLD analysis project Ga0129298, IMG submission 94707) | Lake sediment bacterial and archeal communities from Gulf of Boni, Indonesia to study Microbial Dark Matter (Phase II) - ​I19B2 metaG | ecosystem: Environmental > Aquatic > Freshwater > Lake >... | reverse complement strand
TCCTTATTCTCCTCGATTTCTGAATTTTCCTTTTGATCTCTTCTATTCCTTCATCTACCCTGCTAAAAGTGGTTGAGATTTTAGATTCGTATCTTCCTTCCACGATGGGCAATTGTTTCACCTCACACCTCTTTCGCTGCGTTCCAGCCTAGACTGTTCCATTCCAAGAAGCATTTGGCACACTCATCGTACAACATTTCGTCTACAACATATTGATGATTCACTGGATCTTCAAACACGGTAAATGTCCTGCTTTCATCGAGAGTAATTGACATCGATGGCACCTCTTTGTTACGGACCATGCAAACAATCTTCACTCCAGCCTCTCTAAATTGCACTTTTTTGTCATCAATTTTCTTTTCCCCAGGGAAGAGAAGAACCCTCACCTCTTTGTTCTCACTAAACGTATCACTCACTTTTTTAAGAAAATCTGTTGTTGCATTGTTTATCCATATGGTCTTAGCCTTCCTCATCTCTTCTTTCAAGCTCCTAAGTCCGACATCGAATTTCAGTATCACAAATTTCTCCTTCATTTCCATCACCTCCTTATCGAGCGTCGCCTGAATCGACCTCAGAAACTCACTATAATCTTTTTTGAACTTTTCGAAGATGTCACGGGGATCAACAGCCTTAAACAGAAGAGGTATTCCAGAATAGATTCTTATCCAACCCTTATTCTCCAGAGACTCGAGAACCTGATAAATCTTTGTCCTTGGAACACCAGACTTTTCAGAAAGCTTTGTTGCGCTATTCAAATGGTCTCTCAGTAAACTGAGATAAGCCTTGGCTTCATATTCTGTAAGTCCAACTTTCTGTAGTTTCTTGGCGACGCTCTCCATCGATCATCTAAAAGAAATACAAAAATAAATAATTACTGTAACTCGATGGAGTTAAACCAAGGTCAAAAGTTGGTTTGTCCAAAAGTGCGGGAGATGGGATTTGAACCCATGAACCCCTAAGGGACAAGGTTCTGAGCCTTGCGCCTTTGACCAGACTTGGCTACCCCCGCAAGAATTGTATGAACTAACCTCTATATCAAAATTAAACTTAATTAATATAAGAAGATTAAAAATGAATAGCCGGGGTAGCCAAGCCAGGTTAAGGCGACCGCCTCGAGTCTATTGTAAAGTAAGCGGTTGTCCCTTGTGGACTCATGGGTTCAAATCCCATCCCCGGCGCTTAAATTGGGTGTAAATCTCAATCTGCATTCTTTAAAATGAAGATTACTTCATTATTTTTATTCCTTTCAGTACACACTCTTTTCCTGATGTAACATCTATTTCATTTGAACCACAACTAGGACAAATCATGGATGTGAAGTAAGTATCCATACAATGCACACAACTTAGGTTTTCAAGATGGCTCATCATAGGTGACCTAGAAGATAGATCAGGTCTCCAAGAATGCTTACATATTTTACACTCAAAGATAGGCTCGACTTCTTCTACCTTTATCTTGCAATTCTTAAAAGAAGATTCGTCCTCGAATATGGTTTCTAGTGCGAATTTGAGCTGTAGAGAGCTTATCATCGTCAACTCACCCAACTCTATCTCCAACTCTATCACCTCTTTGCCTTCTTTTTCCTTTAATATTCCCTTGACAGTCTCAAATATAGCCAGAGCTAAAGATATTTCATGCATCTTTTTTCTCCTCAACAACTGGGAAATCCTTTGCTAAAGATGGTTTTATGACCGAAATCCCTTTCGATCTAAGAAGCATGTTTATTGTTCCACTTAAGGCGCACAAAGAACCGTATCCCTTACCTATTGTATGTGAGTCTTCTTTAACGGTAACTGTTAGGAATTTCTCATAACCTAGTTCAGCTTTCAATCCAGTCTCCGAAAGTCTCTTTAAAACAACATTTCCCATGGCACCCATGGCTTTGCCAAGCCAGATATTCTTGACTGGACATTGATCACAGTATCCCTTAAGGACTTTGCCAACTTTCGAACCAACGATTCCTGCAGCCACTTCTGTTCTAACTATTGCGTAGGCTGTGCAACAACCCCAATTTTCAGCTAGTTTTCTCTCTCCTTCCCAAAGTGAGACAGTTACATGAAAATTATCCCAATTGAATACGTTTTCGATCCCACGTTCCCATTTCAATTTGCCTGTATTGACTTCATTTTTAAGTTGCTCTTTTAAATGATAACTGAGTTCAGGGTCTCTGGAGGCGGCTATGACTGCAGCGCATGCAGGACAGAAGATATTTTGGGCTTCAGATATCTTTCTATCATTCTTATCGTAGAACTCGACTGTCACTCCGATCCTATCTCTTTTAGCAAATACCTTGCCTCCTTCACTTGAGACCTTTGAAATAGCCATGGCAGCTGGTCTGACTATTCGACCGAAACCGAAAACCTCTTTGACTCTTTTTATATCCTCTTCACTTGTCAAGACTTCCTTTAATTCACTTCTCCATGGCTCAGGTATGATCTCTCCCTCTATCATGGCTCTTAGGGTCGCTGGTGGCCATGTAATGTCCACTCCCTCTCCTATAACGTTCCCAAAAGGGTCGATAATTTGACTTATAGCGCCTTCAGGAATCTCCTTTGATATAGCCTTGCAACCATATTCGCTCAAAAGTGCCAGTGTTTGATGATACATCCCACATGACCCTTCAGAGCGCCTTAAGTATTTTCTTAAACGATCGTCAATCGTTTCGAGGTCGAATTTATCTTTCACATATCTCATTATGAATAATAATAACTTAAGTTTTACTATCAGAGAAACGCTCTAATTACATTTTAAGGCTATTTAGAGATTCCCTTTACAATTCCAGATATTGTAATACTTATTACATGGATCAATTTGCTGAAAGGGAGGTATATCAAGATTATCTCTACAACTAAGAGGTGCAGTGCGAAGTAAGGATTAGCTATGATTGGTATTGGATTTAAGGCAAGCATGTTCAAGAAATAAGGTCTTATTTCTTGAAACATCGAAACATGGGCTTCTGGAATAAATCGCATAGTCATTCCAAGGGAACCTTTGACCAACAAAAGAACCAATAATAAATAGTCATCCAAGACCGAGATTCCTCTGATTTCTTTAACTACTATCCTTCTTAAGAGAAGAATCGTAAGACCTGCAATAAATATCACTCCAACTATTGAACCAGTCAATCCAGAAAAGGCTTCTATATCACTTTGAGTAAAATGTAATGCATTCCATATAGGAGTGAATTCTGTAATTAGCCTCCCATGCCCTATCAACATCCCCAGTATAGCGATATGGGTAGGCCAAGTGACTAACCATAACTTGAAGGAACCTCTGTAAACCCTTCTTAGAAGAAATATCTCCAATATTATTCCCTTTACAAGGTTTACTATCTTCCTTAGGATGCTTGATGATTTTTTATGCTCAACAGATTGAGATTTTTGGCTCGATCTACGCCAGTCAATTACTCTATAGATCAGTCCGCCGACGAATATCGTCGCTGCAATGTAAGGCATAATCCCCAAAACAAACAAGTAGAACGCGTCCATCAGAACGCTTTCGGTTGCCATTTCTTCTCTGACCATGCTGTCAACAATATTTATATTTAATGATTTTCTCATTATAATTTGAAGAAAGATTGAACACAGAACTTGGAAAAATTGGAAATGTTCGATACGGGCTAAGACCCTTGCTTAAGGTGCAAATGGATTCATGCACAAGATGTGGACTATGCGTAAAATGGTGCCCTGCTGTAGAAGAGCTAGGGGAATTGACTTTTTCGCCAGCGAAGAAGATGGATCTTCTTAGAAAAGCTTCTAAACTAAAGTCTACAGAAAGTTTTATTGAAGAGGCAAAGAGAACTTTCTATGCCTGTACAGTTTGTGGAGCTTGTAGCGCTGTCTGCGGCTCTTTGATAGATACCCCTGACCTTTGGGAGAGTGTAAGAACTGGGCTTGTAGAACAGGGGATGGGGCCCTATGGAAGGCAGATCGGATTCGTATCAAGAGTGAAATCAAAATACAATCCATATGACGAAGCTCCAAATACTAGATTAAATTGGCTTCCTAAAGATATAGAAGTTGCAAAGAAAGCAGATTTAGGCCTCTACATAGGCTGCACCCAAGCATACAGGCAGCAGGAATACGCCATCCTTACAGCGAGGTTACTACAGAAGTTAGGGATCAAATTCACTTTACTTGGGAATGAAGAATGGTGTTGTGGTTCTCCCTTGCTTAGGACAGGGCAAGAAGAATTGGTGCCAGGCTTAGTTAAGCACAATGTCGATGCCTTTAAGGAGAAGGGTGTAAGAAGGGTTGTTTACACATGCGCAGGCTGCTTCAGAACTAGCCTCATCGACTGGCCTAAGTATGAAGAAATGCCATTCGAAGTCAACCATGTGACACAGCTTTTGGCTGAGTTGATCAATAAGAATTACATCGATGCTAGTAAATTAAATCCCTTTGAAAAGGTGGTTACTTATCATGACCCATGCCATCTAGGTCGACACATAGGCATTTATGATGAACCACGCTTAGTACTAAGCACAATTCCAAAAATTGACTTCATAGAAATGAAGAGAAGTAAAGAAACTTCAAGGTGTTGCGGAGCTGGAGGAGGGGTCAAAACAGGGATGCCAGATCTAGCAATGAAGATGTCCATTAGAAGGCTGAAGGATGCTATCGATACAGAAGCTTCTACCTTGGTTACTTCTTGTCCATTCTGCTTGTTGAACTTTAAGGATGGGATAAAGGAGGCTAAAGTAGGTCTGGAAGTCCTGGATTTAACAGAGTTGATCGCCAATCAGTTAAGAATAACCTAAGGGGATTCCCTCATCCCCTTAAGTTTTTGATTAAGATATTCTACCAGAAGTTTCCTTGCTCTCTCAAGAGTTTCCTTACTCTTTGATTTGAAAGCCAAGACCTTCATTTTTGTAGGCTCCTCTTCGCCAGGAAGATAAGTGTATGCATCCTTTTCAACGATTTCTAAATCAAGTTCCTTGGTTATCCTTGATATGATAGAGAAAGGAACGCCAGGGACAATGATTAGGTGATAGACCTCACCTTCTTTTTCCTCATCTCTCAACTTAGGCATCCCTCAAAAAAGTAGACCTTGTTCTGTTAATAATGTTTCCAAAAATGGTCATAGGATAGAACTCTAAAAAGGATAACTTACGACCTCATAGTGGTGTAACGGGCTCATAGATGATTCTACCCTTAGCATCTACTTTTACATACATAATCTCACCTTTTTGAAGCTTAACCATCTCTCTCACAGTCCTTGGTATGGCAACGGTGTACGTTGATCCACCTACCTCTTGAATCCTTACGATGCCTACTATCTTCTCCTTAGATATATTCTTCACCATATTTTACATGCGGGGCAATTCCTTTATATAAGATTATGTTTACCATGGGAGTGATATTTTTCTCTCATGGGCTTTCCTATATCACGCATTTTCTTAAGTTATTGCAGACCTGACAAATATTATGATTGCTTTTAGATCAGTAAATCTTCAAGGCAAATAATTACGCTTGGAAAACCCGAAAAATAGTGAGAACGCTTATAAGCAAAAAGGACTTTTTGAGTTCGGGAGAAAAAATGCCGAAATACCCTGATAAGATAGATTGCTACGACGATCGAGGCAATTTGGTGGAGAAAGATGTCCCAATCGAGGCTATATCGCCTCTATTGAACCCTGCGATAAAGAGGATGTGCTCTCTGGCAAAAAGAAGCGCTATAGTAAATCTGGAAGGTCTACAGAAAGCACTAGCAACGGGAGGAGTTGGAGGTGGAGGCAGCTCTGTTCCTGGGCGAGAAATCAACATACCTATACTCGAGAATACTGATGCAATTATCGATGCACTAAAGAAGTACATACAAGTGAAGCCCAAAGATGATACCGAGATAACCAAGATTGCTGGAGGAAAACAGCTTCTTGTCAAAATCCCAACTTTGAGAGATGAGGCTGGGGTAGAGTATACCACTGCTTTCACAGCTGTAGCTGCTGCTTTGTGCCAAGTACTGTTCGATATCTTCAAGCTAGACATGTGGGATGCAGACATGGTCCACGCAGCCGTTTGGGGAAGGTATCCACAGTCTGTCAATCCTATGGGCGCTTTCGTAAGCACCCTCTTGTCCGTGCCTCAGATGAATGAGGGGATGGGTTACGCCCTCAGAAACATACCTTGCGCCAATATAGCCATGATCACCAAGAAGAACACTCTAAATGCAGCCGCATTGGCATCCATCTTTGAGCAGACAGCCATGTTCGAAATGGGAGATGCTATTGGTCCTTTTGAGAGATTCCACCTGCTAGGACTTGCCTACCAAGGCTTGAATGCCAATAACTTTGTCTATAGTCTTGTGAAAGAAAACGGAAAAGGTACTGTTGGAGATGTTGTTGCCGACACAGTCAAAAGAGCGCTACGGGACAAGGTAATAAGACCTTTGGAGAAACTCGAAAACTATGTAGTCTATACAACAGACGATATGTCCAAATGGAATGCCTATGCTTGTGCAGGTATGCTGGCTGCTAACATAGTATTATCTGGTTCTGCTAGAGCCATGCAGCATTCACCTTCTCTTATGTTGTACTTCTCCGACCTCATAGAGCGTGAAACAGGCCTACCTGGACCTGATTTTGGCAAAATACACATGACGGCAATAGAAATGTCATTCTTCAGCCATTCGATTTACGGAGGAGGCAATCCAGCAGTTTTCCACGGGAACCACATAGTCACAAGGCACAGTAAAGGATTCGCTATTCCTTGTATAGCTGCTTCTGTGGCCATAGATGCTGGAACTACCTACTACACACCTGAGAAGATATCTGGGGTCGTGGAAGTCTTCTCCGAAATCCCAGAATTGAGGGAACCAATAGCTCACGTTGCCAAAGCTGCTGCAGAAATCAAACGACAAGTCTGATATAATTCCCACTACCATTTTTTTATTCTGATTTATATTACTGCTTCTTCAGTCATGACTCTAACATAAGTTAAAAAGACTCTCAAAGATAATTTCGGCTTTACTAAACAAAAAAATAGGGGAGGGCCATTAACGAGGAGGCACGACTACGTCTCTTCTACCAGCTGGCATGTACTCCCTTAGTACTCCTTTTGCGAAGCACTCCCTTGGATATGTCCAGTCGAATTTGAGGCTAGGATCTGCGAATGCGACTTTGATTATTGGGTTGACACACCAAGGATCCCCTCTGGCTGCGTGTGCAGCTGCAACTATACCCGTATAGGCACTCAAGTGCCCTACGTTCATAGCGTAGTTTGGATAGTTCGGTCCTCTTAACTCGATTGGCAGACCCTCATCACTTCTATATGACCAGAGATTGCATGGTCCTGCGCCGTCCTGTGCATCATAACCATAGAAGCCAAGCCTGCCCATCCATTCTTTATGTAGAAGTTGGCTCAAGTACCAGCATCCCATACCCAACTGTGCATTCCCAGTTGCAAGAGACCCTCCTATCCCTGAAGCTGCGGCTGCTACTGCGGCCCTTTGAGATCCTCCGAAGTGAGTTTCCATATTCGCAGGGTATTGTTCATATGAAGACAGCGAGTAGTCAGTTATGGCTGTAGCCACATCCTTTATTATATCCATCGAGGGCTTGATCTTTGCAATTCCACCATACTTTTTCTTTACATAATCTAGGCCCCAGTATACATAGTCATCCAGGATGTCGTCCGTGTAGACACATGTAGCATACTGAGTGAAACCAACTCCACCAGACATATAGCTACCGAACCAGTATTGATCGTATATGACAGCACCACAAGCCAATGCTTCTAAAGCATACTTGCATGGGTCCTCAGGATGTACTCTGTTGTATTGAATCATATCTGCCAAGTACCCGAATGAAAGCCCTCCTGGTTCATTGGGACCTCTAGCCCTTCTCCAAGGCGTCAAAGTTCCCATTTCGATAAGCTCAGCGTGCTTTGCTGCGAACGCAAATTCGCCTACTGCCGCCTCTCCTGCCATAAGCTTGTATGCAGATATCATAGACATAGAAATCTGCATAGCTGCCCATCTAGCCATTGTTCCCCCATCACAAAGGTGTCCAACTATTGTAGGCATCCTCAAGGCCTGGTAAGTTCTCTTTCCAATCGCTTTCTTCAACTTCTCGGCTTGGTCTTTGGGGAATAGTTTGTTTATGTCTATCAAGAACCTTTTATCAATTCTATCGGCTAATTCATCGTCTCCCGTGAAGATCTTAACGTAACTGTCCTCGACTAAAGCTGGATGAATCTCAGCCATATGCTCCTGTACTACAGCACCTCCAGGAAGAGCATGATTCAATATCTCAAGATAATGGTTGATTGTCTCAGGAGTTACCTCTTTTCCTAACCTCTTGGTTATGATCGTATTGGCAGCATCAAGGCCAACTATGACCGTTCTTCTGATGTCATCCCAAAGTTGATGCATTGCAGCATTATTGACAAAGTGGACATCTTCAGGCATTCCGTAGGTCTCAGTTCCCGATATTAAGTAGGGCATGTATGTTCTCTGACCAAGACCTACACCGCTACAACCATATGTGGGATTATACATTGGTATGCCCCTTTGCTTGGCGATTTTGTCTGATATTTCCTTGAACTCTCTTTTTCTTGGATCTTGTGCCCAACCGCCCAGTGTATAGAATGTTGTGTATCTCTCCTCAGGACTCTCCTTGAACTTCTTTCTTAAAGCCTTAATGAATCTTGGTTCAGCCATTCTATTTCACCTCTATATGCCCTTGACTCCTTCTGGGTTGAACCCAGACCTTGACCTCAACTCAAAGATTCTATGAACCCACCCAAGTAAGGGTTTGTCACTAATGAATTTGATATGATCTACTCTGAACTGAACTGTTCTCTTCTTCAACTCCTCTTCAGGTAATGGCTTTCCAACTTCCACTGGTTTGTCCAAAGGAACTCCTAACTGATCTTTGACATATTCGACAACGCCCTTTGCCTTATTGAATTTGTATCTTCTTATAGCGTCAAACATCATTCCATTTTCGTCAAGCCTTAATGCATGCCCGTGAACTGTATATCCTCTAAGGGCTGTACGAGCTGGATCGAATACCTCGGTCTCGATCAATTCTTTAGCCACTTTCTCTACGTCTCTTTCTCTCCCCTCGATTGGGTTTCTTCCAGACAGAACGCCTGGATCTAGTCCTCTATATCTCCGATAAATTGCCCATGTCCTCACATACGGCGCCATTGGTGAGAAGTATACCGAATCTGTAAACTGGACGAATCTGATTCTATCCCCAGCTTTTGTTCCTGACGTAGGCTCGACAATTCTTCTGATCGGGTCCTCGGGTTCCTTCATTTCCTCTAATGGTGGATGTACAGTTTTATATGCCTCTCCCGGTTTTCTATGCCCTAGAACTCTGACAAGATCTTCATCGCTTATGCTTCTTAGCTTTTCGTATTTCGTTTTTGGATCCATATACTTTCTTCTGTTGATAGAAGATCGAGATGTGCCAGGATAGAGCTGACTAACGTATGCACTCATTTTTTTACCTCGAGTGGATATCAAAGAGAGAATCTAATAAGCCTTTCTCTACATATTTATTGTTTGATGTACTCTCTTATCGAATCACTTATCGTCGGTCGAGTTTTTGTGAACTGTCCCATCCTTATGTCAAATCCAAAAGGTAATAGTTCGTTGCATATCTCTCTCAATTTCTCTGAGAAAACGTTCAAGTCGATGCCTTCGATTGGCTGGATTATGATTCGACCAACTTTTACTGTTAATTCTACTTCTTTATCACCAAATCTGATCCTTTTTAAGTCTTCATGCCCAGTTTCCACTCTAATTCCAGTAAGATGCTCCCTAGAAGGCACTACAACATACTTGGGAAGCTTTGGGCCATGTAGAATTATGTTTTTAGCCATCCCAAGCGAGATAATAGAGTTTAGTATCTTTTCTACTCTACTCGCTGAAAGTAATCTTTTAGGGAATATTTCTATCTCCATCCCTTATAGTACCCCATACGCTTTAGGCCAGATTAAGAATTTAAAGATTGTCAAAAGATTTATGACGCTGTTAAGATGAAGTTTGACAGTTTAGTCTAGGATGTTGCTTTCTTATCTCGATGACCTAATATTTATAAGCATGTTATCCAATATTTTTTGTAGACCTTTATGTTAAAGACAGGCAATTTTGCTAGATACATACTTACAGGCACGATCGGAAAAGTAATCGATACTAAAGAACTCGATGAAAAAATATGGGCTCAACTGGATAATGGATTGTATTACGATACAAACTACCTTGAACCGATTTCTGAGAGCGAATTTCGAGAGCATAAAGAGAGAGTAGAGAGCGGAGAGAGAGAAGCCAGCAAGATGGATGAACGGTTAGAGAAATTGCTGGGAAAAGAGGAAGTTGAGTTCGAAGAGGAGCTTTGTGGTGCTGGTTAGAAAGAGTATGAGTGAGGATATAAGTGCTACTTTGGATTACGCTAGAAAAAAATTAAGAGAGTATAGAAGACTTTTATCGATGGATGCCATTTTGAGATATTCCCCAACAAACGAAGTGGAGATATTAATGAATTCAAGCGAATCTCTAATTGAAGAATTAGAAGCTTATAAGACTGATTCAGGAAGTAAATTGCCAGAAGAAATTATTCATAAAGTGAATAAACTGAAAGACAATTTAGAAAAGCTCCCAAGAGAGTTAGCAAAGTCATCCCTTTCTATCTTAAGCGCTGAGGATTTATACTTAGAATAATGTATTAATAAATCCCAATTTTTTATTTCAATAATTTTTCTGGTTTAGAGTATTCTTTATCCGCAAAAAGTTTATTTCGTTCGAGCTACACAATTATTGATAAGGTCGGTGATAAAGATAAATTATGCTGAATATGCCAAAAAGCTGACAGATCTTCTAGGCTTGGAATTTCCTCCACTAGGTGCGAAGTTTTTGAGAACTAATGAACCAGTCCCAGAAGGATTCAATCCCCCGAGTAAAAAGATAAGATTCTGTCAGGCTGTGATGGAGGCTTCATGGGGCAAATCTTTGGTTATTAAGCCAGAGGAAATTGCATGTGGTCCAGGCCCTGCCACGTTCGGTGCTCCCATCAAAGAGAAAGTTATACGAGGAGAAGTCCATCATGCTTTGGGACTATACGAGACACCTGAAGTCGCAGCTAAAGCCATTCTTTCTAATTACAGATTTCCTTTTGGGGCAGTAGCAAATATTTTGGTCGCTCCTATTGAGAAATTCCCTATTCAGTTTGACAGTGCTCTCTTGAGGCTCAAACCTGAGCAGGCTATGTGGATTTTCGCTGCTAAATCTTATCATCAAGTTGCACATACAACGGTTATCATAGCGCCTGATCAAAGCATTTGTTCATACGCAGCAGTTGCTTCTTTCCTTAAGAACGATCTTACTCTAGGCTTGGGTTGCTATGGCTCTCGCACAGGCACTGATCTTAAACTAGAAGAGATGGTGGTAGGAATACCTGAATCCATGATTGCTACTATCATAGAAGCATTAGAAAAACTCAAGAAACCCATGGAAGATGTGAGATCTAAAAAAGTATTTTACGCATCTTACCCAGAGAAGACACCAAATACTTAGCTCCAAGTTTGCACTATTCTGGGAACATCAGAAAAGTAGTAGAAGTTGTGGCTTAGAACTACAATTCTAGCTTCTATATGGGAAACTTTAAATCAACTCGATTCTTAAGTGTGCTCAGGTGGAATTCTTGGAAATGCTTACTCGGAAAGATCTGATAGCAAAATTCTCCAATAAAACGTGGATTTCCCCGTATGAGAGGATAGTGGCGATGGTCGACAAAGAAGCAGGCTTGTTGGAAGTGCACGAATTTCATGCTAGAGGAAAATGTATAGGAGGCTCGGCATGGGAGATATACCACTACCCTAGAGTCAGTCGGCTCGTCACTAGCGCCAAGAGAGAGGGAGCAAGAAATATCTTTTTGGTCAAGTTGGGAGAGTGTGAGTTGGACCTTATTCCAGGAATAGCTGGTGCTGGGATCGAGAGGGCAACCCTTTCTGGAGATGAAATTCGAATTACTTACGCAGGATTGGCAGGCGGTGGTATTGCTGCTACAGTATGCCGAGGGATGGCTGAGAATGTAAAGAGGATCGAGATTCATGAGAGAGGTGGAGGAAGCCAACTCGGTCGATCAACGCTTGTACTCCCAATCAAAAAGAAATTAATCATAGGCGTGGACGATACAGATGAGCCTGGTGATGGAGCTACTTGGGGGCTCGTCAATGAGATGGCACACACCATCGATAAAGAGGGTTTGGCTAGCTACTTGGGGCATGTGATAGTCCAACTTTACACAAAGAACCCGAACAAGACGACCAATTGTGTTAGCATAGCTGCCACATTCGCCGTCGATCCACAAGACGAAAATCGCCTTGTCGAGACTTTCCGAGATAGGCTGGAGAAGAGTACTTACTCAAAACATACAGGCATGGCCGTCTATCGAGGAATCATCCCTCCAGAGCTCGTTAAGAACTTCTCAATAAGAGCTAAGAAAGAGTTTCTTTATCTGAAAGAGGCTGAGGAGGTTGCGGATACAAGCAAGGTCGATTTGATTCCTATCACTGGACAGCGTGGCCTCATAGGAGCCTTGGCCGCCATAGGGTTCGCCAATGAACCAGACGAAGCTGTTAGAGTCTACGCGTGAGTAGATTGTAAAGTGAATTATTTGCGTCTTAATGAATGATCCTGTTTCAGAGAGTTTAAGTCTTGCTTGAGTGAGTCATGACGATATATATAGAAAATATATATAGAAAAGACTTTCGTTTATCTCTGAGCAAAAGCTTTATCTCTGAGACTTTCTTTTCAGAAATCTAACATATGGAGGTTTGGATAGAGATTGAATCCTAGAGAAAGATTCATTCATGCAGTGTTAGGAGAACCAAAAGACCATACGCCACCTACGTGTGTAACTCAGGTTGGAATTGTTGAGGTAATGGACATGATTAATGCAAAATGGCCAGAGACTCATTTTGACTCAAAAAAAATGGCTGCTTTGGGGGTTTCTCTCTGGGAACTCGTAAAGATCGAAGTTGCCAGAGTGCCCTTCGACTTGACGGTAATGGCCGATGCTCTAGGTGCAAAAGTAGATCCAGGCAAGGTCAACATACAACCAATGGTAAAGGGGCATCCCTTCACTTCTCCTGACCAGATCAAGATCCCTGATGACTTTCTCAAACGTGGTCGAATTCCAGTTGTTTTGGAAGCAGTCAAGATGTTGAAGGAAAAGTGGGGCAATACTCTACCTATATTGGCAGGATTTGAAGCGCCCTTTACACTTGCAGGACATCTAGTTGGAACTGAGACTCTTCTAAAATGGGCGATCAAAAAGCGAGACTTTATCCCGGAAATAATGAAGAAAACCACCGAGGCAAACATTATGTACGCTGAAGCACTGATAAAGGCAGGAGCGGACGTTCTAAGTCCATGTGAGCCAACGGCATCGACTAACTTGATTAGTCCAAAGGACTTCAGGGAGTTGGTGCAACCATATCTTAGGGATATGGTAAAGTCCGTCAATGGATACTTCATACTTCATATCTGTGGAGATACGACACTAATAATCAAGGACATGGCAGAGACGGGTATGCACGCTCTAAGTGTAGAGGATAAAGTCGATATTCGAAATGCCAAGAATATTGCAGGAAACAAATCTAGAATTTGTGGTAACGTATCAACCGCTAAAACTCTTCTCTGGGGAGAACCTAACGAAGTGAAAGAAGAAGCCAAAAAGGCACTTGAAGCGGGTGTAGACATACTTTGCCCTGCTTGCGGCGTTGCCCCCATAACACCGCTGAAAAACATAAAGGCAATAGTTACGGCTGTCAACGAGTACTATGGACTACCAGGCTAAGACTTCATTTTTTTATTTTCATCTTACAAGTTGGATATACCATCGTAATT
>Ga0129298_10000665_pt1 | contig 13888 bp, 12 predicted proteins | sample I19B2metaG_FD_94707 | JGI IMG/M metagenome (GOLD analysis project Ga0129298, IMG submission 94707) | Lake sediment bacterial and archeal communities from Gulf of Boni, Indonesia to study Microbial Dark Matter (Phase II) - ​I19B2 metaG | ecosystem: Environmental > Aquatic > Freshwater > Lake >... | reverse complement strand
CCTCTCACCATTGAGGTAGGACGATATCTCCAAACCATGGGGATCGATATCTGTCACAATCCATGGGCCAATCGGAGCAAAGGTATCAAACCCCTTTGACCTTGTCCACTGCTTATCCTTTGACTGAAGGTCTCTGGCAGTTACATCATTAACGCAGGTATATCCCAGAATATATCCAGCCCCCTTCTCCTCAGGGACAGCTTTTGCCGTCTTTCCGATAACCACACCTAACTCAGCTTCATAGTCCACCTGTTTCGACATCTTAGGATAGACGATTGGATCTCCTGGCCCGATGATGGAGGTGGCTGGCTTAAGAAAGATGAGGGGTTCCTGAGGAAGTCTCGCCTTCGCCTCTTCCGCATGGTCACGATAGTTCAAACCCAATGCGACGATCTTCGATGGAAGACAGGGTGAAAGGAGTTTCACCTCGCCCATTTTTTTTATCCTGGAGGTCAGGTGAAAATGGCCAAAGGGATCTCCATCCATTTCACGAATTGTATCCCCTTCGATCACCCCCGATTTCGCAACATCGCCTTCAACGTAACGAACGATTTTCATTCGACCTCCATTTAGAGAAAATTGCCAAAATACAATTTTAGTAATTAAGTTATTTGGTTATTGAGTCATTCAATGACTTAATGACTAATGACTCAGTTACTCCATTTACTTACCTCAACCCCAATACGTCCTGCATGTCGTAAAGGCCATTGGGCTGCTTCACCACCCAAAGGGCTGCTCTGACCGCTCCCCGCGCAAAGTTGTCCCGACTGTGAGCGCGGTGAGTGATCTCCAGCCGTTCACCGATCCCTCCGAAGAGGACAGTGTGGTCCCCTACGATGTCTCCAGCGCGAATCACCTGCATCCCAATCTCATCCTTCGTCCTTTCGCCCACCATGCCCTTTCTTCCATAAACGCCAACATGGCCGAAATCCCTTCCGACGGCCTTGGCAATCAACTCTCCCAATTTCACCGCGGTACCACTGGGAGAATCCTTTTTCAGACGGTGATGAGCTTCCAGGATTTCGATATCATACTCCGGACCCAGCACTCGAGCAATCTCCTGAACGATGCGAAACATCACATTCATCCCAACGCTCATATTCGGTGCCATGACACACCGAGCGCCCTTTGAGAGTTCCTTCACCCGATTCATCTGCTCCGGACCCAAACCAGTGGTACCGATGACGATGGCCAGACCTGTCTTGTGAGCAAACTCCAAACTTTCTAAGGAGGCCTGAGGATTACTGAAGTTGATGATCACATCTCCTCCCTCCTTCTGCAGGGTTGCCTCCAATGGAACTCCCAACTTTCCAAGACCAATGACCTCTCCAATATCCTTTCCAATGGATGGATGGTCGGGTCGTTCAATCGCTCGAAAGAGTTTAATCGACGGAGATTCTTGGATGATGTGAATCGTGCGGCCCCCCATCTTTCCGGCCGCTCCAACGACAATCGCTTTAATCCCCTCTTTCATTGGTAAGCCTCCTCCCACATCTCAGCTTCATAGATCATGTGCACCTCTCCCCCAAAAAAGACCCTCTTCACCTCCTGGCCCTCAATCTCAAAATGTACAGTGAGAATCTCCTCTCCCCAGGTCTTGATCGAAACCGGCGACTTTACCAATCCCTTAAAGGCTGCAATCAAAGCTGAGGCCACTGCCCCAGTGCCACAGGCCAAGGTCTCATCTTCCACGCCTCGCTCATAGGTTCGAATGGATAGTCGAGAGTGATTCTCCAACCGGACAAAATTTGCATTGGTCCCGGCCGGTGCGAAATGGGGATGGTATCGAATCGCCTTCCCCAGCCGAACCACATCCGTCCTTTCGAGATTTTCCAAAAAGATAACGGCATGAGGAACTCCGGTGTTGATGCTCGAGAGGATCTGTTCTTTATCTTCGATGAAAATGGCCTCATCGAGCTTAAGGCCATAGGGCTTGGTCATTTGAAGCTTCACCCTCTTCCCGTCAACCTGGGCAGAGAGTATCCCGGCCAGGGTCTCAAACGTGAGGGATGCGCCTGCGATTCCTTTCAAATAGGCGAAGCGGGCCGCGCATCGACCTCCGTTTCCACACATCTCCGCTTCGCTTCCATCTGCATTGAAGAACCGCCATTTGAAATCTGCCCTCTCCGATCCTTCGATCAGGATGAGGCCATCTGCGCCAACAGAAACTCTTCTCTGACAGACCCTCCTGGCAAATCCTTTCATCTGGTCTTCAGCCAGGATGGGGTTTCGATGATCAACGAGGATGAAGTCGTTTCCGCTTCCACTCATCTTCGTGAATGGAATCCCCATGGCGCCTCCGGCTTAAAACAAGTTCAAATATCGAATGCCAAAGGTCAAATGAATGACAAATGCCCAAATGTCAAAATAATTCTTATTTGGACTTTGAAATTTGAACTTGATTTGACATTTGAACTTTGACATTTGACATTATCTACAGCCAAATTGTCACGGCTGAGTTAGAAAATCGGGTATAGTCTCTCCCCGAATGAGATCCTCATAATCCTCCCTCTGCCGGATGATGAACATCTGATCGTCCCGAACGATCACTTCAGCCACCCGGGGCCTCGAATTATAGTTGGTGGACATGGAGAAGCCATACGCACCGGCGCTCATCACAGCGATCAATTCACCAGGATTGACCTTTGGCATCTTGCGTCCCTTCGCCAAAAAGTCGCTCGACTCGCAGATGGGACCCACCACATCAGCGACGATCTCCTCTCGGGCCTCCTCCTTTACTGGAAGAATCTGATGATAAGAGCCGTAGTAGCTTGGTCGCACCAGATCATTCATGCCGGCATCCACAATGACGAATCGCTTCTCTTCGTTCTCCTTCGTATAGAGAACTCTTGAAATCAAAATCCCTGCGTTGCCAACAATCACCCGGCCCGGCTCCAAGATGAGCGTACAGCCAAATCCCTTAAGTTCTTCGAGGATGTTGGAGGCGTATTCGGTCGGATGAGGAGGTTCCTCATCTTCATAGGTAATTCCAAGACCGCCTCCCAGATCCAAATAGTGGATGTCCATCCCCTCTCCTCTCAAATTTTCGACCAGCTGCTTCAGTTTCCGTAACGCCTCAATAATGGGCTCTACTTCTATCAGTTGGGACCCAATGTGGCAGTCGATCCCTACAATTTTTAAATTTGGTAATTGAGAGGCCAAACGATAAGCCATAGGCGCCCGAAGGATATCAACACCAAATTTATTCTGTTTCAAGCCGGTCGAAATATAGGGGTGTGTTTTGGGATCGATGTCAGGATTTACACGGATAGAGATATTTGCCTTTTTCCCAATCTGACCTGCCACTTCGTTGATCACCTGGAGCTCTTGAGAAGACTCTACATTGAACATGAGAATCCCTGTCTTCAAGGCATATTCGATCTCATCCACCCTCTTTCCCACTCCCGAAAATACAATCTTTTGGGGGTCCGCTCCTGCTTGGAGGGCTCGGTAGAGTTCACCTCGGGAGACAACATCGACGCCTCCTCCCAAGTTAATGAAGAGACGTAAAAGGGCCAGATTGGAGTTGGCCTTTGCTGAATAACAGACCAGATGAGGAATTCCATCAAAGGCCTTATCAAAGACAGTGAAGTGCCTCACCAGTGTGTGATAGCTATAGACATAGAAAGGAGTCCCCACTTTCTCAGCGATCTTCTCAATCGGAATCCCTTCACAGTGAAGCTCGTGATCCTTATATTCGAAAAAATGCATCGAACCTCCCCCTGCACCACGTAGGGTGCAGGGCAGCCCTGAACCTCACATGGTTCAGGGAGCCTCCCGCATTAGTAAAGATATTTCACCCTTACTTCTTCAGAAAAAGGACTCTCGTTCTTTCGGACCGAGTTATCCACTGCTGTCACAGCATATTCATAATCTTGCTCTAATTCCACGTGAGTATCAAGATAGACCTCCCTTTCTAAGGAGGTCTCGATCAATTTCCTGAACTCCTTCTCTCCAGGTCTTCTTCGGTAGACGTAATAGCCTAATAGGTCTGGTTCTCGATTCCTCCTCCAATGCAATTCTATCCCATTTTTAAGAGGAATCGCCACAAGGCCCAGAGGAGCACTGGGCGGGATGAGATCAGTTGGAGTCATTGGGGCACCCGGAGAACCTTCTCCTTCAACATCGGTTTTGACCACCCGTCTCACCGCCCTAACCGAATAGATATACTGCTTCTCATTCTCCACATTCAGATCTGTGTACTGAGTCACGGCCAACGGCTCCCTATTCAACGGCCTGGCAGGGAAGACCTCTTCTTCCATCCTTCGGTAAACATTATAGCCTGTTGCACCTTCCACAGGTTCCCAATAGAGATCGACCCGCTTATCTCCCCGCTCTCCTCTCACCATCCTCGGCGATGAAGGAGGATGGTCCCAGTAGACCCAGACGGGATTTGAAGGAGAACTCGGATGCCCTCGCCGATTGACTGAAACGATCTCGTAGACGTAGACTCTTCTCGCTTCATGATCCTCAAGGAGAACGGACATCTTCTTGCCCTTTACCTCTTCTTTGCCATCCAACTTCATCTCGTACATGATCTTTTTCTTTTCTCCGCATCCTTTGCATTCGTCTCCAATGAGAACTCCTTCCGATCTTAAAATTTGAAACTTAACCAGGTCAATGAGAAGTGATTTATCCGTATTCTCCTTGGGAGATGTCCATTCCAAAAGAAGGTGGCCTTCTCGTGGACTCGCGTGGAGGTCAACAATCCTCTTGGGAACAATCGTTTCCCAAGGCACCGGAGGACCTTTTTTGCCACAACCCCCTACCAGCAACATCAATATCATCGGTAGTATCAACGAAAATGGAATTATCTTTGGTTTCGATTTATGTTTTCTATTCCAAATTCCAAATCCCAAATCCCAAATCCCAAATAAATTACAAATACCAATCTCCAATGACCAAAACGATATTGTTTGGAATTTAGAAATTTGATGATTGGAATTTATTTGGAATCTGGTGCTTGGGATTTGGTGTTTCATTTACGTGGTCCAAAGATCGCAGTTCCCATCCGAACATAGGTGGCCCCTTCCTCAATGGCGATCTCAAAGTCGTTCGACATGCCCATAGAGAGTTCCTTTATTGGAATTCCTTTCTGTACCAGTCTCTCCTTCAATTCTCGGAGCTGAATGTAGTAGGGCCGACTCATCTCCGGTAAGTCGAAATAAGGCGGCATGGTCATCAGCCCCTCTAAGGAGAGATGGTTCAGCTGGAGGATCCTTGTAGCGAGATTCAATATTTCGGACTCACCTGTTCCAAATTTGGTGGCCTCTCCAGAAAGGTTTATTTCGATCAACACCTTGATCATCTGACCTGCCTGCGCAGCCCTGCGATTCAGTTCCTCGGCCAAGGGAATGCTGTCCAAAGAGTGTATCATATCGAAAAGGCGAACTGCATATTTCGCTTTATTCGACTGGAGGTGTCCGATGAAGTGCCAGGCCACTGGCCTGCCGATCTCCTCGATCTTCTTCTTCGCCTCCTGCACATAATTCTCACCTAAAATAGAAACCCCGGCCTCAATAGCCTCATTGATGCGAGCAGTTTCCACGGTCTTTGAGACAGCAACTAATTTCACCTCCCTCGGGTCCCTTCCCGACCTCTGGGCTGCCTTCTCAAGCCTCTCTATCACCCTCAAAACGTTTTCTCGGATCTCTGACATCTTAGTTATTGAGTAATTAGGTTATTGGGTCATTGAATAACTTAATAACCAATGACTTAATTACCTTTTCAATTAATGCGTAATCCGAATTCCGAAATCATGATCGCTCCAAGGCGAACTAACATCTCCAACAACTCGCAGAGGGGAAGGCCGACCACATTGCTGTACGATCCTTGGATCGATTCGATCATAAAGGACCCGATCCCCTGGACAGCATATCCTCCCGCCTTATCGAAAGGTTCGCCTGTCTGCACATACCACTCCATTTCAGTAGGTCTCAGCGCTTTCATCTTGACTGCTGTCTCGACCGCCTCCCGATCTCCAATTCCTTTTCCTAAGTGCCGGACAGAGAATCCAGTCAATACCTGGTGCCTCTGACCGCTGAGATGGCGGAGCATCTCTAAGGCCTCTTCTCGGTTCTTTGGTTTACCTAAGATGGATCCATCGATATAAACAATTGTATCCGCAGCAATCACCCAAGAGTCAGGATACCGGTGACCCACCTCCATGGCTTTGGCATCAGCTAATCTCATCACGTGATCTCGGGGAGGTTCTTCAGGGATGAAATCCTCCGCGATGCTGCTCGGGATCACATCGAAATCGAGACCCACTTGTCTTAGCAATTCATATCGACGGGGAGACTTTGAAGCGAGAATGAGTCGGCTTTTCATGAGGGTCACCAATCCATCATGGGCCTTTCCCTGGTTAACCGGTGAAAGGACGCTAATGGATGGCCTCTGTTTTTGGCAAGAGCTTATTGAATTAAGACCAAAAAGTCAACATCAAACAGTTTTGTATGTGTTTCTAATTTCATTCTTTCAATCTCTCTGAGAGGTGTGGCCTTCTGGATCGGGGTTGACTGTGAGGGTTAAATCTGGTAGGTTTCCAATAGGAGAAAGATTTGAAGGAAAAAATTAAGACGAAAGATGATCTCTGTAGAACGGTCGGGGATCTCAAGAAGAAGGGGAAACGAATCGTCTTCACGAATGGCTGTTTCGACCTCCTCCATCTCGGTCATGTCCGTTATCTGGAGAAAGCCAAATCCCTCGGCGACATACTGGTCGTAGGATTGAATAGCGATCGTTCAATTCAAGGTCTGAAGGGTCCTGAACGACCGATCGTACCCGAAGACGAGAGAGCTGAGATCCTCTCGGGCCTTCGATGCGTGGATTATATCACCTTATTTGACGAGCTCACCCCTCTCGAACTCATCTCTTCTCTTCAGCCTCATCTCCTGGTCAAAGGAGGCGATTGGACGAAGGAGGACATCGTGGGGAGGGAAGTGGTCGAGCGATCCGGTGGAGAGGTGGTGATCCTTCCCTTCGTTGAAGGAGCCTCCACTTCCAATTTGATCGAAACGATTTTGAAACGCTATGGAAAAAGAAACTGAAAAAAATCTGCTCTCACTTCCAGAGACGCTCCCTCTGCTTCCTGTGAGAGATATCGTCATTTTTCCCTACATGGTCCTCCCCCTCTTTGTCAGTCGGGAAAAGTCGATCAAGGCGTTAGAAGAGGCCCTTTCAAAGGACCGGCTGATCTTCTTGGTTGCGCAGAAAAACCTCACGGAAGACGAGCCTTCTTTTAAAGACCTCTATCGTGTGGGAACGGTTGCGATCGTCATGAAGATGCTCAAACTTCCGGACGGAAAGATTAAGATCCTCATCCAAGGCCTCTCCAAGGCCTCTATCAAGGAGGCCCTCCAGACAGCCCCTTGCTTTCTCGTGAGGGTCCAGAATATTAAGGATCCTTTCATCACAGAGATTACTCTCGAGACCGAGGCCCTGATGAGAAATGTCAAAGAACAGTTGGAGAGGATCGTCTCCTATGGCAAACTCCTCTCACCGGACCTGATGTTCGTCCTCGAAAGCGTCGATGATCCTGGAAGGCTGGCGGACTTGGTGGCCTCCAATTTGGATCTGACTGTCGAAAAGGCTCAAGAGATCTTAGAGATCTTCGATCCTATCGAACGACTTAGGGAATTGAGTGAGGTGCTCGGAAAAGAGGTTCAGGTCCTCACCATGCAGGCGAAGATCCAGTCACAAGCGAGGGAGGAGATCACGAGAACCCAGAGAGAGTACTTTCTCCGAGAACAGATGAGGGCCATTCGAAGCGAACTCGGAGAGGTTGACGAACGGACCAAGGAATTAAGGGAACTTCGCCAGAAGATCAAGAAGGCGAAGATGCCCAAGGACGTGGAGAAGGAAACCCGACGCGAACTGGATCGATTGGAGCAGATGCACCCGGATGCTGCAGAAGCTTCCATGGTTCGAACCTACCTCGATTGGTTGGTGGAGATGCCTTGGTCTATCTCGACGGTGGACAGCCTCGATCTCCAAAGGGCAAAGAAAGTTTTGGATGAGGATCATTACGATTTAGAAAAGGTGAAAGAACGCATTCTGGAATACCTGAGCGTCCATAAATTGAAAAGAAAGATGAAGGGGCCTATCCTCTGCTTCATCGGTCCTCCCGGCGTGGGAAAGACCTCCTTAGGGAAATCGATCGCCAGGGCACTGGGCAGAAAATTTGTCAGGATCTCCTTAGGAGGAATCCGAGACGAAGCTGAGATACGAGGACACCGTCGGACTTACATCGGTGCCATGCCCGGAAGGGTTATCCAATCGATTAAGCAGGCGGGTAGCAATAATCCGGTCTTTATGATGGATGAGGTCGATAAGATCGGTACTGACTTCCGCGGAGACCCTGCCTCCGCCCTCTTAGAGGTTCTCGATCCGGAACAGAACAGTGCCTTTAGTGACCATTACCTCAACGTTCCTTTCGATCTCTCTCGGGTGATGTTTATCACGACGGGGAACTTGACCGATCCAATCCCTTCGGCTCTCAGAGACCGGATGGAGGTCATCAACATCCCTGGATATACCGATCTCGAAAAACTGAAGATCGCTCGAACCTTTCTCTTGCCTCGACAGATGGATGAGAACGGAATCAGTTCGAAGGTACTCCAAATTTCTGATAAGGCCATCCTCCAGATCATCTCTCAATATACTCAGGAGGCAGGCCTTCGGAACCTCGAGAGGGAGTTAGCTTCCATCTGCCGTAAGGTCGCAAGAAAAGTGGCAGAGGGCCTGCCTGCCCTGAACCAGCACGGTTCGGGGCCTCCCGGTAGGCAGGGAAAGAAGGAGAAGACCATCATCCATACCAGAAATATTCACCAATTCCTGGGAGCTCCTCCCTTTTTGCCCGATGAAGAACAGAAGCGCAACGAGGTCGGTGTCGCCACCGGTTTGGCCTGGACAGAAACCGGTGGTGAAATTCTCCACGTGGAGGCATCCACGACCCCGGGCAAAGGCGGCCTCATTCTTACTGGCCACCTCGGAGAGGTGATGAAGGAGTCGGCTCAGGCCGCTCTCACCTATGGGCGCTCCAAAGGGAAATCCTATCGGATCAAACCGGATACCTTCAATCATAAGGAGATTCACATCCACGTTCCTGCAGGTGCCATTCCGAAGGACGGTCCCTCTGCTGGCATCACCATGGCTGTAGCTCTCATTTCTGCCCTCGCGGGTATCCCTGTCAGAAAAGATGTGGCCATGACCGGTGAGATCACTTTAAGAGGCAGAGTCCTTCCAGTGGGAGGCCTAAAAGAGAAGGCTCTGGCTGCCCTTCGAAACAATATTAAGAAGGTCGTCTTTCCATATCTGAACAAGAAGGACCTTGCTGATCTCCCATCATACATGCTGAAGAAGATCAACTTTCTACCTGTCAAACATATGGACGAGGTCTTACGGATCGCTCTGGCAAGAAATAAGAGTTAGGAGTTCAAGAGTACAAGAGTTCGAAGTTGCAAAAAAAAGAGAAGGATTTAAGACAGATTGGCGAGTTTGGCCTCATCGATCGAGTCAGGAAGTCGATGACTGCCTTTGACCCCGCTCTAATTCAGGGTATCGGCGATGATGTGGCCGTTATCGAGATGCGTCATAAGGTCCTGCTCGCGACCACCGATATCCTGATTGAGGGTATCCACTTCGATCGATCCTGGATCGATCCTTATCGGTTAGGGAAGAAGGCTCTGGTCGTCAATCTCAGTGACATCGCGGCAATGGGCGGCGTGCCGAAGTACTTCCTCATCTCCCTGGGCCTTCCAAGGAATATTTCTCTCTCCTTTGTCACATCCTTTTACCGCGGCTTAAAAGAAGGGGCAAAACGTTTTGAGCTCGATCTAATTGGAGGAGACACCTCCCTCTCTCAAAAAATTGTCATCAACATCTGTCTTTTGGGAGAGGGAAAAAAGGGGAGTCTTCTTTTCAGGAAAGGGGCAAGATCAGGAGATGATCTTTTCGTCTCTGGGACATTGGGTGATGCGGCTTTGGGATTAAGAATTCTCCAAGATAAGGGAAGCTCGGGAAAACCCAGAGCGTTGATTGAGAAACACCTCTCCCCTTCTCCGAGGATCGAACTGGGTCAGGCCATTTCATCCCAACGATTGGCAACTGCGATGATCGATGTCAGTGATGGCCTGCTGATCGATACGACCCACCTCTTGGAAGAGAGCGGTGTGGGCGCTCGAATCTGGGAAGATCAAATCCCTCTCTCGAAGTCCTATCGGGAATGGGTAGACTCCTATTCGAAGAATCCTTATCAGATTGCTCTCACCGGCGGAGAGGATTATGAACTCCTATTTACTGCGTCACCTGAAAAGAGAAAGGAGATCTCAACCTTGGCCCTCTCGTTGAAGATTGGGATTGCCCGCATTGGAGAGATCCTTCCTCGGAAGAAGGGACTCCATATTGTCAGGAGAGATGGCAGAGAATATTCCCCTACCCGTTTGGGATTTGAACATTTTAAGTGATGGTTCGACAAGCTCACCATGGTCAGCGTCCAATATGTTGTGAACACCGGCCTGAGCTTGCCGAAGGGACAAACTCATGAAGACCTACATCAGTGAGATCAAAGAAAATGATCAGGTGGACTCCTTTTTCTTAGTCAAGGAGAAGTCTTCCGGCCTTACAAGAACCGGAAATGCATACCTGAGGCTTAAGCTGATGGACCGCTCTGGCGAACTGGAGGGCAGGATTTGGACTTCTGTGGAGGCCTTCGCTGACTCTTTTGAGAAAGACGACTTCGTTCATGTAAAGGGAAAGGCGGCCTCTTTCCAAGACCATCTCCAAATCAATATCACTCATATCAAGAGGTTGGAGCAGGAGGCGATTCTCCTCTCAGACTTCTTTCCCACGACGGAAAGGAATATCGACGAAATGCTTCAGTCTCTCATTGAAATGAGCCAGCAGATCAAAAATGAACATCTCGCCAAGCTCCTGCGCCTCTTTTGGGAAGACGCCTCGTTTCTTGAACGATTTAAGATGGCTCCTGCCTCCAAGTGGCTCCACCATACCTATTTGGGAGGCCTCTTAGAGCATACCCTCTCTCTAACCCAGCTCGTATTGAAAAATATTGGCCACTACAGCGGGTTGAACGTGGACCTCTTAATCACGGCCTCCATCCTCCACGATTTAGGCAAGGTGGATGAACTCTCCTACCAACGGTCGTTCGATTACTCGGACGAAGGGCGACTCCTCGGCCATATCATTCTTGGGATCGAAAGACTCGAGGATAAGATCCGTCAATTGCCTGATTTTCCTAAAGATCTTTCAACGTTGTTGAAACACCTCCTCCTTAGCCACCATGGTCAATACAGTTGGGGTTCTCCAAAAAGGCCGATGACCCTCGAGGCAGTGATGCTTCACTATCTCGATGACATGGATGCAAAGATCAATGGAATTCAGCAGTTTTTGAAAACACGGGTTCAAGAGGGATCGAGATGGAGTCCCTATCATCGAATGTTTGAACAGTTTTTCTATGTGTCTAGCCATTGGGATCAAATACAACTCCCCGATAACATTATGAAAAATGAATTGGAAGAGGAATAATTAACCCCTTCCATCTTCTTGACAAACCGCATCTCCATTATTATTTTTTGCTTAAAAATGCCTTTTCCCGCAATGTTAAAATCGTTACGGTCTTTTAGGTGCCGAAGGAAGGGTTTATGGATTTTTTAATTTCTGATCGGATGAGGCTTGTCCTTAAGAATATCGTCGAGGATTATATCCTTACCGCTGAGCCGGTGGGTTCAAGGACGGTTTCAAGGACGTCGAGCCTTCACCTGAGTGCTGCTACGATTCGAAACATCATGGCCGATTTAGAGGAGTTGGGACTGATCTCTCAACCCCACCCTTCAGCAGGCAGGGTCCCTACGGAGAGGGGATTTCGATTTTATGTCGATTTTATTCTCGATGTCCATGTGTTGAGTCGAGAGGAACAACAGGTGATCCGATCCAGATACACAGGCCACCCGATTGAAGGAAGAGATATCTTTCGGGAAACATGTCGGATCCTCTCTTCGTCCTCTCACTATTTGGGTGTGGTTTGGGCACCAAGGATGAGCTCCGTCGTGCTCCAACATATCGAGTTTGTGAGGTTAAAGAGGCACTTAGTTCTCGCTGTCCTGGTGAGTACGGCCGGATTGGTTTATAACCGGATGGTCGAGATGGATGAGGATCTTTCCCAGTCCGAATTAGATCATCTTTCGAATTACATGAATAAGCTTCTGGCAGGCCTCACCCTTTATCAGGCCAAGGATAAACTTTTGGAACAGATGAGGGTGGAAAAGAACACTTATGACCGTTTACTCGAACAGGCGCTCAAACTGGGCGAGAGGGCCCTTTCCTCCATTGATGAGACCGACGTCTTCATCGAGGGGAGGTCGAACATCCTTCACGAACCTGAGTTCTGGAATGTTTCAAGGATGACCGATCTCTTCCGGGCCTTTGAAGAGAAGGCGACCTTGGTGAAACTCCTCGATAAATTAATGGAACCCAAGGGGGTCCAAATTGCGATCGGTTCTGAAAGTCAGGTTCAGGAAATGGAGGATTGCAGCTTGGTCACTTCAACCTATGGATGTGCTGGAAAGGTGTGGGGGGTCTTGGGTGTCATTGGACCTCGCCGGATGAACTACTCAAGGGTCATCCCCCTGGTCGATTACACTGCGAAGCTTCTTACAGAGGCTCTCGAAATCCCTTAGAGTGATCCTCAATCACTTTGGAATAAGAATGGGAAAATATAGGAGCGAGAAGAATGGTGGAAAAGAAGGATAAAAAGAATAAGCATCAAGGAAGATCGGAAGAACATGGGAGCGAAACGGTCCTCGAAAACTTTGGGCAAGAGCTCCAGATGCATTTGGAGGAGGAAAAAAAGGGGAAGGAAAAAGAGATTGAGGAACTGAAGAAGAAATTGGAGGAGATGCAGAAGGAAGCCAAGGAGCATTTTGACCGTCTCCTAAGAGTGGCTGCGGACCTTGAGAATTATAAGAAGAGAGCAACCCGCGACAAAGAGGAATGGACGAAATTTGCAAATGAAGATTTGATCAAAGCCATATTACCTTTTATCGATAATCTGGAGAGGGCGGTCAATCATGCTGAAAAGGTGGAGGATGCGGGTGTCCTCATCGAGGGCGTGCGCTTAACCATCCAGCAGCTTCTCCAGGCTCTCAACAAATTTGGACTTTTTTCTTTTGAATCGCTTGGAAAGCCTTTTGACCCGACCTTTCACGAGGCGATTCTTCTGGTTCCTACGAATCAACACGAGCCAAACCAGGTAGTAGAAGAGTTTCAGAAGGGCTATCTTCTGAACGATCGTCTCTTGAGGCCGGCCACTGTTTCCGTGTCGAAACCTCTGGAGAAGGAGGTCCAAGCAACGGAATGATCTCTGATTCATATCTTAAGAAGGGGGAATTGCAATGGCAAAGACAATTGGAATTGATTTAGGAACAACATTTTCAGTGGTAGCAGTCATGGAAGGAGGCGATCCGGTCGTCATCGCCAACCCGGAAGGAAGCCGAATCACTCCTTCGGTCGTTGCCTTTACAGATAAAGGTGAAAGAGTGGTAGGACAGATTGCCAAACGTCAGGCGATCACGAACTCTGAAAATACGATCTTTTCAATTAAACGACTCATGGGAAGGAAATATACCGATCCAGAAGTGGTGAAAGACCGGAAGGTCCTTCCCTATAAGATCATCGAAGCCAAGAACGGGGATGCGTGGGTCAGGGTGAGGGATAAGGATTACAGTCCTCCCGAAATCTCTGCCTTTGTTCTCCAGAAGATGAAGGAGACGGCTGAGGCCTACCTTGGTGAGAAGGTGACCGACGCTGTGGTCACTGTCCCAGCTTATTTTAACGATAGTCAGCGTCAGGCAACCAAGGATGCTGGAAAGAT
>Ga0129298_10000664_pt1 | contig 13907 bp, 15 predicted proteins | sample I19B2metaG_FD_94707 | JGI IMG/M metagenome (GOLD analysis project Ga0129298, IMG submission 94707) | Lake sediment bacterial and archeal communities from Gulf of Boni, Indonesia to study Microbial Dark Matter (Phase II) - ​I19B2 metaG | ecosystem: Environmental > Aquatic > Freshwater > Lake >... | reverse complement strand
CCATGGATACGATATGTACTGAAGCCTCTTATGTCCAGTGTAAAAACCTCATCTATTCCTGTCTCCTCTGCAAGGGAAACAAGTGTTGCAACAGCAAAATCCATTTGCATATCCCTATATTTTCTCGATCAGATTACTTACTAAGGAGTTCATAAGTAAAACCACTTTTACTATCATTCCAGCTTGTATGGAATCCTTCCACTTATTGGGATCTAAAGAAAGATGCTGGACAAGCCAGCATGACAGATATAGTTATAGGGATATGACTCTACATAGACCGTCAAGGAAAGGAGATGCAAGAAGAGAATCAAAAATATCTGCTAATCTATAGGTAAGAAATACAAAGGTTACAAAAATAAGGAGGGCACACATGGCACAGTTTGAAGATACGATAAGTGAGGATAGATTTTTAATACTGGAGCATATGGCTACAGAAATCAGGAAAAAATTATTAGGGACACTCATATTGGCAAAAGTCATCTGGAAAGATGAATTAGTGCAAAAAGAAGAAGGAATGGAAATTATGAAAACTATAGAGGAAGCAGAAGAAGCTTTCGTGAATGGTTCACTTACAAGATTTGATAAACTTGAAAATATTCTGAATGTGATTCACACAAGAGCTAAGGGGTTATTTTTATTAATGGAATACATTGCAAAAGAGAAACAAAAACCGAAGTAAGGGGGAAGTGCAAGGCTAAAGCCTGTAGTTGCCAATTGAAAAGACACCCGAGAATTATAATCTCCCCGCGCCCCTCTTTATAAAAGAGGGGATTTTTTACAATATGAAACACACAAACATTTTTCTGCTTATAACTGTTTCAAAAAGAAGATTGAAATTTTATCAATCTGGTAAAATAGTGGAGTTTTGAAAATAACAAAAATATGGAAGAAATCTACAACATAAAAATCCCTGTCTTTGAAGGCCCCCTTGATCTCCTTCTCCATTTAATCAGGGAAAACAAGATAGATATTTACGATATACCCATAGCCCTCATTACGCATCAGTATCTTCAATACATCAAGATGATGAAGGAGCTGGACCTCGATATAGCCGGTGAATTTCTTGTCATGGCTGCAACACTTATCCATATAAAATCGAGAATGCTCCTGCCACCTGACGAGGAGGTCCCTCCGGAAGAACAGGAAGACCCAAGGCGCGAACTGGTACAAAAGCTGATTGAATATCAGGCATTTAAAGAAGCAGCACTCAGCCTCAGACAAAGAGAAGATGAGTGGACGAGGGTATTTCAAAGAGAACCTCTTTCTGATTCTGATGAGGAAGATGATGGCATTTACCTTTCTGATGTCAACCTCTTTGACCTCCTTGAGACATTCAAAAAGATCCTTGTTACGGCTCCACCAGAGGTTGCTACAATTACAAAGGAAACCCTCACGGTAAAGGATAAGATGTCTCTGATCATGGAGATGCTTGAGGGTCAGGAGGCCATCAGGTTTGAGGATTTTTTTAAGGATGGCATAACAAGGTTTCAGCTTATCGTCACATTCATTGCCATCCTTGAATTAATAAGGCTCGGCCTTATCAGGGCATACCAGGAAAGGGAATTTGGGAATATATGGGTAATAAAACAAAAAGTGGATATTCCTATAAATTTAACTGATTCATAAAACCCATGAAGACCATCATGAGATTATTCAAGTTCCTCATCCTTCTGGCATTAATCGCTGTTCCTTTATACCTCTTTCACGGGTTTATCCTCAGTAAAGCAGCAAAATATCTCTATTATAAAGATGAGCTGAAGCCAGCCGATGTTATTGTTATCCTTTCAGGTGAAGAAACAGAACGTCTTGAATATGGCGTTAAACTCTTCAAGGAAGGATGGGCAAGAAAGGACAAAATAATACTTACAGGTGGCCCTGTCGCATGGAAACACACCTATGCATCGCTGATGCAGGAACATGCGTTATACCTTGGGGTACCAAAGAAAGCTATTTTACTCGAGGAGAAGTCAACGTCAACAGAAGAGAATGCACTATTTACGCAAGACATTCTCAAGAGGTATGGATATTCCTCACTTATCATCGTCACATCGCCTTATCATAGCAAAAGGGCATTTAAAATCTTCAAGAAAATTATGGGTGGAGAGATAGAGATCATAAGCGCCCCTTCTGAAGAAAGCTGGTTTCGATTTGATGACTGGTGGAAAAGGAAAAAAGACAGGAAAGCAGTCTTGTCAGAATTCTCTAAATTCTTTCAGTTCTGGATTTTTGGAGACTAAGAGCTGGTCATCAGCGTTCCCGATTTTCTTTAGCTCAGATAGCAATTGTTAATACTGAATGTAGCACCGGTATTTGTGAAAAGCGTCTTGCTTGCTTGCATAAAAGCATAATAATATGCTATTCTTCACGAGAAGCTTAAAAAGGAGTATTTTGTTGTATTGTTAACCGCAAAGTATTCAGCTTTGCGGTTTTTTTATGACATTACCTCCTTAGACTTTAAATACTTAAAAAGGAGGTATGTCAGTATGGCAAGCGGAACTGTAAAATGGTTCAATGGGTCCAAGGGTTTCGGCTTCATTACTCAAGATGACGGCACGGATGTTTTTGCTCACTACTCCGCGATTAAGGACGAAGGGTATAAGACTCTGGCCGAAGGCGATTTGGTAAGCTTTGATGTCGTTGAAGGCGACAAGGGCTTAAAGGCTTCAAACATTATGAAGCTCTAAACCCTGAAAGACAAGCCCTCGGTAATGAGGGCCTGGTTTTTCAATACGCCACTAAATCTCCTGCCTCATAAACTCTTTTTAATATGTGGCTATTGCATTCTTTTCCAGAAAACATCCTGGTAAAAAAACTTAAAGGATGTAATCTAAGGAGGTAATCTAATGATGATGAACAATGTTGATGACGGTAATTTGGTTAAGGTCCATTACACCTTAACGGTTGAGGGCAAAGTTGTTGACAGTTCAAGGGGACAAGAACCCCTGGAGTTTCAGGTCGGCATGCACCAGGTAATACCCGGGTTCGAGAAGGCTCTTAAGGACATGCAAGTTGGTGAGATAAAATCCTTCCAGGTCAGCCCTGATGAGGGATATGGCCAAGATGACCCCAGGGGCATATATGAAGAACAAAGAGACAAATTGCCCCCTGATATAGAGCCAGAGGCAGGCATGACACTATATGCTTATGGACCGAACAACCAGACTATCCCTGTGAGAATTATGGAGGTTAAGAAGGATGTGGTTGTCATGAACTTCAATCATCCTTTGGCGGGCAAGACCCTGAATTTTGAAGCAGAAATTATCGAGATAAAACAGAGTGCTTAAAGCACTTTCTGAGTAGGAGAAGAGAAAATGTCAAAAAAGATTTATGTAGGGAGCCTTTCTTATAAGGTTGATGAAGATGCACTGAGAGAGGTGTTTGCGAAAATAGGAGAGGTTCATTCGGTGAAGATAATTACAGACTTTACCACTGGACGCTCAAAGGGATTTGGTTTCGTTGAGATGACCTCGGATGAGGATGCCGAGAAGGCAATATCCACCCTCAACGGAACTACATTAATGGACAGGACTCTCATCGTTAATGAAGCACGACCTCAGACTGCCAGAGACAGAACAGGCGGCAGAGGAGGACAGAGAAGGTCTTATTGAGAGGAAGGGAGTCAGATAATCGGAGATAAGGGTATACGGTAATGATCTCGAAAAAGCTTTAGGACTTCTCAAACGGAAACTTCAGAAGGACGGCCTTATGGGAGAACTTAAAAAAAGACGCTTCTATGAGAAACCTTCGGTCAAGTTGAAAAGTAAGCAGAGAGAGGCACAAAAGAGGAAAGCGAGGAACGCAAGGCGGAGGATGCAAAATAGGGCCGCTTAAGGCAAAGGAGGATGTTATTAAAGAACTCTTCTCAAAGATTGGAGAGATTGAATCGGTAAAAAATAACTTATGCAAACACTAAAGTCAAAACTAAATGAGAACATATCGCATAGGTAAAACAATTGTCCTGCCTCATGTCCGCTATGTCAATCATGGAGGGCATGCTGGTGTTATGTTTCATTCTGAGGTTTTGAGAATTAATGGGAAATATCAGACTTTGGGATGTGATAAAACAGATGTTTCTGGGTTTTGTTTGGGCCATAAGATTAGTAGAGAAGAATTTTTGAAAAGGTATTGTGGTGACATAGAAATGGAAAAAATAGGCAAGAAAGAATAAGGATAAAAGCTCTGAGATTTAAAAAACCTATCCAAAATTCAATAAACTTATAATTTTGTTGAGATGAAGCTTCAGTTTGGACTTCTTCTGGGAAGGTCCCTGTGAAATTATAGGCACTTTCTACCGTAATCATTAATTCTCAGACCTACTTCAAAGTATAGACTTGTAGTGATATCTAACTTAAAGAGATAAGTAGCCTTAAAAAAGAACCGACCTTACTCTTAATGAGGAATTAAAGAGTAGTACCGTCATACAGTATGGAAACTCTATAATTAATACGTGCGTGGTCAGAGGAAAGATTACTGCTATCACAAATAAGCTCTCCTTCTTCTGAATCTCTGTGACTTCTAATCATCATAGTAATAACTTGATTTAGATCATATCCGCCGTCAAGACACCTTTCGCTCAAGCAATCAATATTAAAATATGCATAACTGTTAGGCCAGAAATTAAAAGTACGTAATACGGTAATCGGGTTTCTTGCTCCGTAAGAGTTTTTCACATTAATAATGATGCTTGAAACCCTGGGGAAATGTTCAGAAATCAGACCTGATTCGAGTCTTTGTTGCATTTTCTCCATCTTTGCGGCTGTCTTTTCTCTATGTGTCATTTTTTCCTTTCAAAATGTACCCCCCTGTCGTGCAGGGGGGGACTTTGCAGTTAATTAGTTTTTAACCACATTGATTGCCTTGAGACCTTTTGGGCCATTTTCAGTATCGAAGCTAACTGTATCACCCTCGGCGAGGGACTTATATCCATTGTTCTGGATGGAAGAATAGTGAACAAATACATCACTGCCGTCTTCTCTTGTGATAAAGCCGAAACCCTTGGACTCATTGAACCACTTTACTGTTCCATTAGCCATCTTTTTTTACCTCCTTACCAATAAATTAAAGTCTCAGAATGAGCACAAAAAAAAGACCACAAAGCTAAAAGTCTTCGTGGCCTTATCAGAGACAAAAACTTCTAAAACTTCACTGTTATTATGACACAAATTAGAATAAAAGTCAAAATTATCTGATATTCATCAACTGGTGACGCCTTGTAGCTGTAACTGATCAACAGGGATAGGTCTGATATTGTCTGTTCGGTAATGTCTGTTTTTTACATTACCTCAAAATCTCAGCAGTGAAGGTATAAAGCTCTGCGTCTTTCCAGGCATCCTTCTGCAGGCCAGCTTTCGTGCACACATGTTCAAGAAAAGTATTCCTATCCCATCCGAATTCTGTTGCAACCTGTGGAAGAAGAAGGCCGCTCTGCACACCCTTCATTATGTAAAGACCATGCTTGCCAACCTGAATATCTTTTACATCTCTTAACGGAATAAAAGGTGACAAAATAGATATCTCGATATCCATATCCTTTAGTTCTTCCTTTTTCATTGGAGGAAACCTTGGGTCACTTGAACATGCAGCAACAGCATTTTTTATAACAGACTCATAAAGCGGCATAACAGCCTGGATATGGCCTATACAACCCTTTAACTGGCCACTATTCTTTATCGTAACAAAGACGGCGCCATTCGCTCTGAACTTTGGATTTTTTATTTCTACCCCGGCGATTTTCCCATGAGTAACATACTCAGTGATAGCATTTTTTGCTATCGTAAGCAGTTCTCTTTTCTCTTCTTCTGTATATGGGTTTTTATACAATCCAATAGACGCATATCCAACTACCTTTTCTCTGTCATTGGTAACATCTCCTGAATTTGCATATTTAAAGAGATGCCCAAGACTTGCTCCGGATCTCCGCGCTACCTCCATCACAACGATAACCGGGAAGCCGCCGCACAGTTCTGCCTTGCCAGTTCCCAGAAGCTCTATTATGTCTGCTATGGAAAGTCTTTCAATTGCTGATATGACCTTACTGTCCATCTCCTTTGCTATAAGATAATCATGATAGTGAGAGAGGTCTGTACTTGCTATGAGCAAAGTTTTTTCATCGATGATTTCTGTTAACTTCGATACAAGATGTTCAAAAGTCTTTTTTGTAGGAGAACCAATAAGTATGGGTACTATGGTAAAGTCTTTGAGAACCCTTTGGAGAAATGGTAATTGAACCTCAAGGGAGTGCTCTCTTTCATATGCCTCAGGGTAAAACCTCACATCTGCAGTTTCATTCAATAAATCTTCTGCGATTTTCTCATTAATTTTTACATCACCGAGAGGTGTTCTGAAACTACCCTTTGTATAAACGGAAGCGCCACTGAAGCCGGTGTGATGGCTTGACCCTATGAGGATAACTTTCTTTATATCACTGTCTTTAATCTGTTTATATCCATATGCTGCAACGTGTCCTGAAAATGTATAGCCTGCATGCGGTAAGATGAGAGCCAAGAGTTTTCCAGTACCTGGAGCTTTCTCTGCTTTCGAGAGAAAACCATCTACAGAATCCTGAAGTGATTTTTTATCAGCGGGATAGAATGTCCCTGCTACCGCAGGATCCTTTACATTTTCAGCACAGCCGGGAGAAAGAAACCCGATTATCACTATGCAGATTGCGAGGAAAAAGGAATAAGCCTTCTTCAAGCCAATGAGATTGCTTCGGGGACTATGTCCCCTTGCAATGACATTTCGACGCTCTTTCATGATCTTTATGAAAATCAGTCTACCCTTCTCCAGAACATGGCTACCTTTGGCTTTTGTTCGGCCTTTACCCCGTAGGAATCCCTCACGGTTTGCCACGGGGATGACAAATTAAGAAATCTTTCACTTTTGCACACAGGGTCAGATGCCCCGTATGCAATTCCACCAGGGTTTACTTTTTTACCGAACAAGCTTAGGATACCACCAATAATAAAGAACCTGAAGAATTCCCTTCTTGTCAGCATATTCACCTCCACTCCGCAGAGCAGGGTATAGTATTTGAGCGGATTTTTTTGCCGATATTCAGATTGTTCAAATATAAAAATCGAGAGGCAAAAGCCTCGGAGTCCCGACATAATGTCGGGACGAGAATGAGCGAGAATACTGTACCCTGCTCTATAACCACCTTTTTTTCTAACTCCATACTCCCGGAATAGATGTATTGCAGAAACTGCACTTTCCATTCGCTATATGATTCTGTTTTACAAAATACCCTATCCTCTCTATGAGCATCTTCTTACACTTTGGGCAGTAGGTGCTTTCACCTTCATGCCTTATATTTCCGATATAGACAAATTTTAACCCTGCATCCATCGCTGTCTTTCTCGCCTCTGTAAGTGTCTCCAGTGGTGTAGGTGGCAGATTATCCAATTTATAATGAGGGAAAAACCTTGAGAAATGTATCGGGACATCGGGCCCAAGGTTCTTCAGTATCCATCTGCACATCTCTTTAATATTCTTCATGTCATCATTCAGTGTTGGAATAACAAGATTTGTTATTTCAAGCCACACACCCTCTTCCTTTAAAACGACAAGGGAATTGAGCACCGGCTTGAGACTCCCGCTGCATATTCTGCTGTAAAAATCTTCTGTGAATGCCTTTAAATCGATATCAGCAGCATCCAGGTATTTTGATAATTTCTTGAGGGGTTTTTCGTTTATGTATCCACATGAATGCATTGTATTCTTTATCCCATATTTCTTTGCGATGATTGCCGTGTCATACATGTATTCGTAAAAGACAGTTGGCTCTGTGTAGGTATAAGTTACGGATTTGCATCCATACAACATTGCCTGTCTTACAACCGTGTCTGGAGGCAAGTCAACGGTATCGGTATCCTCTGGTTTTGCCTGAGATATCTGCCAGTTCTGGCAAAATTTACAACTCAGGACACATCCCGCTGTTGCTATAGAAAAGGCAGTCGTTCCTGGGAGAAAATGATTAAAGGGCTTCTTTTCTATTGGATCAACATGGACTGCACAGGGTTTTCCATATACAAGGCTGTAGAGCACCCCGTCCTTATTCATCCTGGCCCTGCACTTGCTATGCTGGCCATTTTCCAGTACGCACCCATTAGGACAGAGTTCACACTGTACCGTCTTTGCCATACATTATTATAAAATTTCTAATATAAAAATAGCTCAGGCCGGGGCAAGATGCCTCAGCTATTTTCATGATAAAAATAAAAACAACAGATGTTGTAGGGAAGGCTGGTGAAGAATTTTTATACGACACCTTAAAGTAAAACCTTTGAAGCGTAAACGAATAAATCTTTAGTTCTTAAAGTATTTACGATTGCATCCAATAATAATCTGGCGATTATAATCCCGATATACATCGGGACTGAGACAGCCTTTCCTGTAACTAGTCTATTTTCTCCCTTTATAAAGGATGGGGACCCTGCTATGGAATTACGCCTTCATTTGCATGTTTTACAAAAATCTCTTCATTCATCGCATTTATAAACGCAGGCTAAAGCCTGCGGCTACGGTGATTCACTTTTACTAATCCCCCCTAACCCCTGGTTAAAAAAGAGGGGGATAAACTCAATATCATTGCTGCTGAAACTGCTTTTGTCCCAACGATAAATAAGAGAGTATGAGAAATTCCAAACAGGGGAATGAGGATTATCGAAGGAATAAATGCCCCCAAAAAGGACCCTATGAGATCAATCCCATAAAGTTTCCCGGCCACCTCAGGTTCATCCAGGCAAAGATTTGCTGTACTGAACTGTCTGCCTGTAATAAGACCTAAAAGAAGAATTAAAACATAAAAGAATGGTTCTGCCCTGAAGAACAGAGATGAGATAAGAGCAAGGGTTATGGTCATCAGCTCTAAATAAAAGAGCGCCTGTAATGCTTGTTTGGTAGGTCTTAACAGGTATGCACCCAACCACAGCCCGATCATGAATGTCGCTGTAAGCATCCCTATCATCTCATATACGTAACCGTATGAAGCCTGATATGCAAGGATCACAGCAAGCATGAGTGACATACTCGAAAATCCGGTGGTAAAGATAGATAAGTAGACCACCCGTCTCCTTCGCCTGAAAGTTAAAAAAGAGATACCTGCCAGAATTACAACTGAGATAGAAACGATATGCAAACCTTTGACTTCAAGGAGATACCTGAGTGCCCTTCCTCCATGAATCTCTGCCCATAGCATGAGATTGTAAAGATAGGCAGAAGGCTGTAAATCTGTGTTGATTAATTTTATATTACCAAGCCTTTTTCTGACATAATCTACACTGAGTGGAGAGAAGGCGTCCCGGAGGATATATTGGTTAAAGTGTTTGGTATATATTTCCCTGCGTATAAATCTATTTTCAAGGGTCTCAGGCTCTATATCGATCTGGGTATCAGATGCAAAAATTCCGCCATATTCTTGTGCTGTTACTTCAACAAACCTGAAAACAGATTTCAGTGAATTATAGACAGAACCATTTGCTGTCTGCATGCTTCTTCCTATATACCCTGTTGACTGTGGTAGGGTTATTGCAATTATGCCGTCCTTATTCAATACATCCCTTGTCTCTCTGAAAAAATCAGCTGTGTAAAACCTGTTGATACCTGCTGTAGAAGGCGGTGGGAGGCTCAAGACAATGAGGTCGTATGTTGCGCTCTTCGATCTTTTTATGAATCTCCTTCCATCCTCAACTATTATTCTTACCCTGGGGTCTTTCACCGCATCTTTATCTTCATGCATACTGAGAAGTTCCAAAGAAACTCTGACGATCTTAGGATCAAGTTCAATAAAATCAATGCCTTCAACAGGATACTTCAGAAACTCTTTAAGGGTTCCAAGCGAGCCTCCTATGACAAGTATTTTTGATGGCGAAGGGTGAAGAGTCATTGGTAAGTGTATCCTGAGCTCTTCACTCGGTAAATCGGGATAGGTGAAAAAAAGTTGCCCGTTACCATATAGGCTTGACTGCTCCCTGATTTGAATAACCGCAATCTCTCCATACTGAGATTCCACAATTCGGGAAGGCTCCATACCCTTCCAGGGCAAAGAAGTCATGATCTTGTTGAAACCGATATAAAATGACAGAGGCAAGATAAAAAGTAAGGTAAGGATTTTTTTCTTTGAAATATATGCAGCAATTAAGATATTGATAAAGGTGAGGAATAAACACAACTCTATGGCACCTACCCTCCCTGAGACAACGAACGTAAATAAGATACCTCCCATAAACGCACCGAGAGCCTCAAGACCATAGACTCTCCCTGCAGCTTCACGATCACCTGAATATGAAACAGCTAAGGGAAACTGAAGACCTATGACAAAACAAAGAGGGAAGAGAGAGAAAGCAGTTGAAAGGATGGTGAAAGGAAATGATACCATCTCACCTGGCTCCAGTGAGAGAACTGGTCTTATTGCCTTTATAACGAAGACAGTTGGCTGCACAAGGATGGCGACTAAGATAAAAGAAAGTGCAAAGGCATGTTTGAGCTTTATCCTAACTCCTGTATAGCTTCCAAGTCCAACCCAGGTGAGCCAGAAGGAAAGGGTTATCCCGATATCGAGCTCATTCCCTGAGAATGTTGAAAGAAGAAGGCGCAGAACCGATATCTGAATGAGCATTGAGGTAATACCCATTACGATGATTGGAATAAAAGAATTAAGATATCCCTTTTCTCTTTTCTTATTCATAGTGCACTCTTTTCCAATGGTTGAAATCTCTGGATTCCTGCCTTCTCAAGGATGATAATCATTGACCCGAAAATACCCCTCTTTTGCAAAGAGGGGTTAGGGGAGATTTTATAATCATAAAATGAAGCCCCGAAAGCTTTCGGGGTTCTCAAAATCCCACCTTGCCCCCCCTTTTCCAAAGGGGGGAGATATTTTCATTATGATTTGTGAGCACAAGCTCATGACGATCCCTCCGAAAGCTTTCGGGGGAATCTAGTTCCCTAATAATCTTAAATATTTTTTAAGTCTCTGAAAGTTAATAGCATAATGAAGATTTTACAGGAGCTCCAGAATCTTAACAATACCTTTAGCCTGAATTGAATTATCTGATCTATCATAGAAGAACCTGATTTAACAGATACTGTCTGATTTTTCAAGTTTGTAAAGAAATAATCTGACAGGAAAAGATGAGATGATAACAGAAAAAGCTAAAGCCTTTTCTTCTAATTCATAGCTACCTGTTTCATAAGGTCTAACTCATCGAGTAGCTTGCCAACTCCTCGGATAACTGCAGCGAGAGGATCTTCTGCCACGATGACGGGTAGCCCTATTGTCTCTTGTATAAATTGGTTAAGACCCCTGAGAAGGGCGCCACCACCAGCAAGAACAATCCCTCTATCCAATATATCAGCACAGAGTTCAGGAGGGGTTTTTTCGAGAGCACTTTTGATCGCGTCAACTATCACATTAACAGGCTCAGCAAGGGCCTCACGGATTTCTGATTCATGGATTGTTATAGTCTTGGGTATGCCTGAAAAGAGGTCCCTACCCTTCATTTCCATCGTGCTCTCGTTGTACCCTGTTTTATATATCGAGCCTATCTCGATCTTTATCCGCTCTGCTGTTCCATCCCCTATCAATAAGTTATATTTACGTTTGACGAACCCCATAATAGCTTCATCCATTTTATCACCACCAACGTTCACGACTTTGCTGAAAACTATCCCGTCTAACGATATGACCGCAATGTCAGTTGTACCTCCTCCAATATCGACAATCATATTGCCTGATGGCTCTCCTACTGGGAGCCCCACTCCTATGGCAGCCGCCATAGGTTCTCCAACCAGGTAGACCTCCCTCGCTCCAGATGCCTGGGCAGCATCTCTTACAGCCCTCTGCTCGACCTGTGTTATACCTGAAGGCACTCCAATGATTACCCTTGGTGATACAAAGCTCCTCCCGTTATGAACCCTTTTTATAAAGTACTTGAGCATCTCCTCAGTTGCGTCAAAATCAGCAATAACACCATCTTTCAATGGTTTTATGGCTACGATATCCAAAGGCGTTTTACCAAGCATCCTTTTAGCTTCAGTCCCAACGGCTATGAGTTTTTTATTGTCCGTCCGCATCACAACAACAGAGGGTTCATTACACATGACACCTCTACCCTTTACATAGACAAGGGTGTTCGCTGTCCCCAAATCTATTGCAAGGTCATTTGAAAACCAACCAAGTACATTATTAAGCATGATAACCTCCAATTACTGTCTTAGTATAAATTACTGATAAAGAACAGAGGCTGAGGTGATACAAATCACACCTCTCTGTCTATTAGCGGTTCCTCCTTTCTTGTACCGGAGCCGTTAATATCAACCGGGAATATTCTCCTGTCAACAAGCTTTCTGTCCAGATGGAGCTCCATATTTCCTGTACCTTTGAATGAGCATCTTCGTTTTTGCCTTTTTCTTTGCAAATGCCTTTTTCTTCTTGTGCTTGGCGGTTTTCTGTACGACAACCTTCTTGACCTTCCTGTATTTCGAGCTCTAAGTCTTGAACTTCATAATTCTTCACATAGGATACCTTCCTGATATCGGCTGTATCAAAATGCGTCTCTGTGACATAAACAACGGGTTTCCCCTTATTCCCCAGTACTTCGAACCCTTTACTGATCAGGGTTTCCGACTCTCTCCATAGAACGCCCCTGCTCGGGCTCCCAAGAACCACCGCAATCACTGTTGCATTTTCACGTTCAGCAGCACATACAAAACAGTGCATCGCCTTACGTGTATACCCTGTCTTTCCTCCGACCTGATCTTCTCCAGACCATAAAAGCCTGTTCGTATTTCGCACGAAAATCGAATTCCCGTTCTCCGTAGAAATCTCTGCCACGCGAGTCCCTATAACCTCTTTTAGTTTTTGATACCGAAGCGCATAACTCATGATCTTTGCCAAATCGTATGCGGTAGTATACTGGTTGGGACCAGGAAGTCCACTCGAGTTAATAAATCTCGTGTCCACCGCACCAATGGCAAGTGCCTTCCTGTTCATGAGTGTGACGAACCTTGTCTCCGAGCCTGCAACCACTTCAGAGAGCGCAACCGCAGCATCATTTGCTGAACCAAGAAGTGCAGCATACAGAAGTTGCTCGACAGTTACCTTATCGCCTTCTTTTAATCCTGCCTTATGGGGCGAGACATGTGATGCATTCCTGCTTATTGTCACAACATCTGAAAGATTCGCATTCTCTACTGCTATGATTGCCATCATCAATTTTGTTGTGCTTGCAGGAGGAAGCCTGAGGTATGGATTTTTTGCATACAACATTTCCCCTGTCGATACATCCATCACCACAACTGAACGGGAACGAATCTCATTGGCAAAAGTGGTGGTAGACAGCAGACAGCAAACAGTAAACAGCAGAACAAAGAAACATCTATAATGCTTTCCCCAGGCTGAGTGTGGGTTTAAAATTTGTATTTTCATTGATCACCTTTATGGCAATTTTTAGCATAATTTATGCCCATCATAACCATCTGTAACTTATTGATTTATAGATAAATAAGAAATTGATAAGGCGATGGAAAAAGTAAATAATGACAAATTATGTTTATATTATGTATATAAATGTCATAAGTATGAGACTTAATATTGGGGTAATATTTCAAAAACGACAATACGGTAAGAACCAGGCACGGCAGATTCCTTGCGAAAGCCTGCAATCAAGCTGTCTCTGAGTGCCACAAAGTACACCTCTAAACGGGTATCGAAATTAAAATCTGTGAAGAGTTCAAACAGAAGTATAAACTGCCCTGATCTGGAAATGGGCGTTGACTTTTCTTCGAAGAACTAAACCGCTGCGCGGTGGTAACGAGCCGTCAGCCTTCTATTGAAAGGTAAAGCTTTTTCTGGGTTGTAGAAGTTAGTCCGTTATTATTCCCCTTGTTGATCAATCGAAGTCTTT